>ERZ1673697.76-NODE-76-length-148104-cov-20.726584_pt1 | contig 148104 bp, 160 predicted proteins | sample MGYA00580227_ERZ1673697 | MGnify/ENA primary metagenome ERZ1673697 (study PRJEB41218, sample SAMN15661759) | gut metagenome | host: Homo sapiens | place: Canada: London | collected 2015-08-20/2019-03-30 | study: EMG produced TPA metagenomics assembly of...
CTTTTTCAGTCAGAAACAGGAGTGTTTTCCTTTTGTCCGTTTCAGACTGAACACGTCTTATCAGCCCTTGATTTTCCATTCTTTCCAGCATCGTAGTAAGAGAAGTTATCGCTAATCCACATTTAATCGAGAGTGACCTGATTGGGATTCCATCTTCCTGCCACAGTACATAAAGAATACGCCCTTGGGCTCCGTTAAACGCATCAATATTCTTTTCGCTGAGAATCTTCTCAAAGATTCGATCTCCAAGTTGTTTTATTTTGGTAACAAGAAATCCGCCATTCATTTTCACACAAATACTCCTATATAGTATTTTATAAAATAATACTATATAGGAGTTTTACTGTCAACAGTTTGTATGTCTAAGTAGAAGTAAATTCCGATTTATCTTTACCCGTTTTCCTTCCAGAACAATCCGCCGGAGGTCTGGAACAGCAGCCAGGGGTTCACACTCTTGCTGCCCAGCTTGAAGTCCATGGTCAGCTCTTCGCCCAGAGCACCCACGGCCTGGCCTTTTTCCACCGTCTGTCCCTCGGACACCGCGAGCGCCTGCAGGCCGTACAGGTAGCTGCGCATCCCGGCCCCGTGATCAATGACCACCGTGTTGCCGGTGAGGGCAAGGTTCCGGGCCAGCACCACCACGCCGTTGGCCGGGGCACGGCAGGGCTCGCCGGGGATGGTGTAGAGCTTGGTGGAATTGGAGCGGCTGCCCTGCTGGCCGTTTGTCACCTTTACCTGTCCGTAGTCCACCAGTGTCATGGAGTTTTCCGCCGGGTTCACGAAACCGCCGGACCACAGCTTTTCCCGCGCGGGGGCCTCGTACAGGCCCCAGACCGCATTGCGAAACTCGGCATTGGCGGCATCGGTGGCTGCCGGTTCCGGGTCCACCTCCACGGTGCCAAAGTCCTTGGGCAGCACGACGAGGGTGTGGGTGAGCGTCTCGCCGTTCACGGCAACATTCACCGCATGTCCGCCGGAGGACGCATTGTAGGCCGCCGGGATGTAGGCGCGCCAGCCATCGGCGGCGCGCACGCACTGCACGCTGCCAAGGTCGGTCTCCACGGCGGGGACAGTGTCGCCGGTCATGCCGGAGATGCGCACGCCCACGATGCCGCCCTGCTCCACCCGCTCGGCGGAGAATGCGATGTCCGCGCTGGCCTGCAGGGTGAACCGGAAGGAATACCGGTACCACCCCGTGGGCTTTGCGGGGCGCTCCAGCCCCAGATTTTTGCGCAGGGCACCGGTGCTGCCGCCCTCGAACTGGGTGGCCATGCCGCCCTTGGGCACGCGCCAGAGGGTCATTTCGGCCTTGTATTCGCCGTTGGCCGGGAAGAGGAAGCTCTGGTATTCGCTCACGCTGCCGGCAAACACCACACTGCCGACCGCGGTCTGGATGGTCAGAGTGGTGTAGCTGGCCCAGTCCGGCAGAGTAATGTCCGGGTGCGCCGTGTACAGGGTGCCCAGCTTCTGCACCGTGAGGGTGGCAGGGCTGGCAAACACCTTGTCCAGCCGGCCGCCCAGCAGCGGCACCTGCCAGCAGAAGCCGTTGGTCTCCAGCTCCTGGCCGCCGAACTGCGCGGCAGCATCCGGGCAGCCGCCCTGCGTGGTAAAGGCATAGCTCACCCCCATCACAGCCGCCAGCAGCAGGGCCACGCCCAGTGCAACGCTGATGATCCACAGCAGAAAACGCTTCATGTCCTTCTCCTTTTATGTAGCAAAAAGGCGCACCCGCGCAGCCTGTGGTCAGACTGCCGGTGCGCCTCCTTTGTGTCCGGTGTTTGGTTTATTCTGCAGCATCCTCGGCAGGTGCCTCTTCGGCAGCTTCCGGCTCGACCGTTTCTGCATCGTCCTCGCCAAAGAGCAGACGCTCGTACTCGTCCAGTTCCTTTTCGCGGCGGTGCAGGTAAACAGCCGCAGCAGCCAGTGCTCCGGCAACAGCGGCCAGGGCAGTGATCACAGCGATCAGGCAAGATTTCTTCATAGGTTCAGTACACTCCTTTTTTCGGTCGAAACGATGGTGTTTCAGCTTATTTTTCCAGCGGGAGACCCGCAGCAGCACGTCCGCCGCCTTCCAGAGAAATGACAGCATGTGAAGGGAGCATTTTACCAGAAAGAACATCCACATCCACTCCATTCAGGGGGCTTCGGGCACGGCCCGCTTCCCCGCTATCTTGTGGTTATTATACCCGTTCCTGTCAAAAATTACAACCGTTGCGGGCAACTTTTTCGCTTCCTGTCCATTCTGTACAAAAAGCTTTGGGCAGATTGCCAGAATTTCCAAATCATCCCAGCATCCGGTCCTTGTAGGCGGCAAAGGCACCGGGCAGGGTGTAGGTGGTGCGCAGCTCCTCGCGGCTGGCCCAGACGCAGCCCGCCGGGGCCGCCTGCTCCGGCACCGTAAGGGCCACACCGGACAGCAGCCATTCGATGTGGCTGAAGATGTGCTTGGCCGCCGGCAGGGCTTCCGGCACTGCGGTGCCGGTGTCCACTCCAAGGGCTGCCAGCCTTGCCAGCACTTCGGCCTGCAAAAGGTGTTCGCTCTCCCACAACAGCGGCTGCCACAGCCCGGCCAGCAGTCCCTTTGCGGGCCGCTGCTGTACCAGAAAGCCCGCCGGGCTTTCCACCAGCGCCACCGTCACCGGCAGCACCTTGCGGGGCTTCGGCTTTGCCTTCTGGGGCAGCACGGCGGTGGTGCCCGCCGCGCGGGCCTGACACAGCCCGGCCAGCGGGCAGACATCGCACAGGGGTGCACCGTTGGGCACACAGACCAGCGCCCCCAGCTCCATCAGGGCCTGATTGTAATCCCCGGCCTTTTCCGGCGGCTGATGTTCCATCACCCGGGCAGTAAAGGCTTTTTTCACCTTCGGATCTGTAATGACACCGGGGTCATTATACAGGCGGGAAAACACCCGCAGCACATTGCCGTCCACCGCCGGCACCGGGATGCCAAAGCTGATGGATGCAATGGCCCCGGCGGTGTAGTCCCCGATGCCGGGCAGGGCCCGCAGGGCGGCATAGTCGGCGGGCAGCTGGCCGCCGTACTGTTCGCAGACGATCTTTGCGGCCTTCTGCAGGTTGCGCACCCGGCTGTAGTAGCCAAGACCCTCCCACAGCTTGTGCAGCTTTTCTTCCTCACAGGCGGCCAGCGCCGGGATATCCGGCAGCGCCGCCAGAAAGCGCTCGTAATACGGCAGCGCCGCCGACACCCGTGTCTGCTGCAGCATCACTTCGCTGAGCCAGACGTGGTAGGGCGTGGGGTCCTCCCGGAAGGGCAGGATGCGGTGGTTTTTGTAAAACCAGTCCAGCAGGGCCGGTGCAATGTTTTCCACTTGTTTTTGTCTCCTTGTTGAAAGTTAAGGGCGGGTCACTGTTTATAATGCCCTCCGCGATGCTCTGGGCATAAATAGCGGAACTCTATTTTATCGTCGTGTTTGTCGCGGCCTGCGGGCCGCTCCAAACACCTTTTCACCGATGGAGTCCCAACTGGCAGCAACTGCGCTACAGCAAAACCTGCCGCTGGCCGCACCGACCTTTCCCGTGAAAATGCAATCCCGGAAAGTCCGCAGACTTTCCGGGATTGCGCTATTTAAAATAATTCTTCCGCTGTCATTGCCAGAGCAAAGCGGAGGCAATTCCCAATCGTTCTCAGAATCAGAAACCGTAAGCGGTGCGGGGGAACGGCAGCACGTCACGGATGTTCTGGATGCCCGTGAGGTACATGATCATGCGCTCGAAGCCCAGGCCGTAGCCGGCATGCTCCACGCCGCCGAACTTGCGTAGGTTGAGGTACCAGTCGTAGCTGGACTTGTCCAGACCCAGCTCGTCCATGCGGGCCACCAGCTTGTCGTAGTCCTCTTCACGCTGGCTGCCGCCGATCAGCTCACCGATGCCGGGCACCAGCATATCGGCTGCAGCCACGGTCTTGCCGTCCGGGTTCTGCTTCATGTAGAAGCTCTTGATCTCCTTCGGGTAGTCGGTGACGAACACAGGCTTCTTGAACACTACCTCGGTCAGGTAGCGCTCGTGCTCGGTCTGGATGTCCACGCCCCACTCCACCGGGAACTGGAACTTCTTGTTGTTCTTCTTCAGCACCTCGATGGCGTCGGTGTAGGTGATGCGGCCGAATTCGCTGTTTGCCACCAGCTCCAGGCGCTCGATGAGACCCTTGTCGATGAACTGGTTGAAGAACGCCATCTCATCCGGGCAGTTGTCCAGCACATAGCGGATGACGTACTTGGTCATCGCCTCGGCGGTGTCCATGTAGCCGGACAGGTCGCAGAACGCCATCTCCGGCTCGATCATCCAGAACTCGGCTGCGTGGCGGGTGGTAAAGCTCTTCTCCGCGCGGAAGGTGGGGCCGAAAGTGTACACCTTGCCGAATGCCATGGCCATGGCCTCGGCTTCCAGCTGGCCGGAAACGGTCAGGTTGACCGGCTTCTCAAAGAAGTCCTTGGTATAATCCACGGTGCCGTCCTCGTTCTTGGGCACGTTCTCCAGGTCGAGGGTGGTCACGCGGAACATCTCACCGGCACCCTCGCAGTCGGAGGCGGTCAGCAGCGGGGAGTGAGCGTAGACAAAGCCGTTCTCCTGGAAGAACTTGTGGATGGCATAGGCTGCCACGCTGCGCACACGGAATGCGGCGTTGAAGGTGTTGGTACGGGGGCGCAGAGTGGGCATGGTGCGCAGATACTCCATGCTCATCTTCTTTTTCTGCAGGGGGTACTCGTCGGCGGGGCAGTCGCCCAGGATCTCCACGCTGTCGGCGTTCAGCTCAAAGGGCTGCTTGGCCTGCGGGGTGAGCACCAGCTTGCCCTTGACGCGCAGGCTGCTGTACAGACCGGTGTGGATGACTTCGTCGTAGTTGGCCAGCTTGCCGGCTTCCAGCACGACCTGCAGGGTCTTGAAGCAGCCGCCGTCCGACAGGGCGATAAAGCCGATGTTCTTGGAGTCGCGGATGTTCTTTGCCCAGCCGCAGACGGTGATCTCGGTGCCGTCCGCCGGGGTGCTCTTGAACAGCGAAAGGATCTCGGTACGTTCCATAGTAGTTCTCCTTTATAAACAAAAAAGACAGCTTTTGCCCTGAAAGTTCAGGGCGAACAAGCTGTCTTGTAATGTCCGCGGTGCCACCTGAATTACCGGATGTGTCCGGTCGCTCACGCGCTCTTTTGTTTAAGCGCTGTCCCTGTAACGCTGGACCTGCGGCGCACCTACTTAACGGCAGACGCACTGCCGTGTTCAGTTTGCTGCTCCCGGGTGTTCGTTCACGCGGCGCACGGGCGCGGCTCTCAGCTGTGCCGCACTCTCTGGGCCGGACGGCCCGCGCTACTTTTCCCGATCGTTGCATTTGACCCTTAAAAAATAGCACTTTGGCGGCCTTTTGTCAAGCACCGCCCAGCAGGGCGGCGGCCAGCCCCTTTGCGGCCAGCTGCCCGGCGTAGAGGGCTTCGTTCAGGTTGTTGCCGTGGCCGCCGATCTCGATGAGCAGGCTGCCGGTGGTCAGGTCCTGATTGTAAAACCGGTAGCTGAACAGCACCGGGCGGGTGAAGCCGGGGTACATGCCCTCCATGGCCCGCTCCCACGCCGCCGCAACCCGCAGGTTCTGCCGCCAGTCCGGCAGCTGAACGGTGGTGCCGTTGTCGCACCCGCAGATGATCATCACCTGGGCGGCCTGCCGCCCGTCTACGGTGCACACCGGGGCCATCCGGGAGCCGTTCTCGGTCTCGATGGCGTCGCGGTGCACATCCAGCACCACCTTGATGCTGGGGTACTGCGCCAGATACTGCTGCACCACGGTCCGGCTGTTGGCATAGCTGCCGGTGTAGCTGGGGTAGTCGTTCAGAGTCTCGTCGTGCAGGGTGTGGATGCCCGCCGCGTTGAGGGTGTCGGCCACCACCCGGCCCACCGCGCACATGTTGATGCTGCGGTCGGTGCTGCGGGCCCCGTCGCCGGGGGTGAACCACAGCCCGGCCGACAGGCGGTAGTCCTCGGTGGCGTGGGTGTGCATCACCAGCACCTGCGGGTCGGGGCTGTCCTTTTCAATGGCAAAGGGCAGCGGGTTTTCGATCTCGGCGGCAAGGTCCGCCGCCGTCTGCCGGGTGTTGTTCTTGATGCTGCCCGCCCCGCAGGCAATGTACTTTTCGCCGCTGCCCTGCGGGTACTGCTTTTCGATGACCGCTCCCGCATCCGCCGGGCGGGCGTCCTCCGGCTGCAGGGCCACCAGATAATCCTCGATGCCGCCGGTCAGCGCCTGCACGGCTTCCGGCACCGCCGAGGAAGCGGGCGGGGCCTGCTCTTCGGCGGCGGGCTCCGGCTCCGGGTCGGATGTCTCGCTTTGCAGGTTCCGCTGCCCCCACCACAAAGCCGTCTGCACCGCCGGGAAGGGTGCCGCCACCACCGCTGCCAAGGTCAGAGCGGCGCTGCGGCCCAGCACACACAGCGCCAGAAACAGGGCGGCGGCTTCCAGAAAAGCGCCCCAGTGGGCCTGCTGCCGCTGGGGCAGCGGTGTGCGGCTGCGCATGACTGATCCCCCCTTCCCGGAATCCCGTTCTTATTTTATATGCGGTCAGCCCGTCAGCCAGCACAGCTGCGCCACGCTGAGGCGGGGCTGCAGGGCCCGGTTCAGGATGCCCGCCAGCAGCGCCGACCCGTGAGCGATGACGCTGTCCAGCGCACGGGGCGTGAGCACCAGGTCTGCCCCCTCGTCGGCGTCCATCAGGGTGGGGATGCCCGCCGCGACCACCGGTACGCCCAGGGCTGCGGCGTCCAGATGCCGGGCGTGTCGGGCATCCGCCGGGTGCAGGCCTGTGTCGGAAAACTGGATGGTGCGGCCCAGCCGGGCAGCCTCCGCACTGCAAAGACTGTCCACACAGATCAGGGCTGCGGGCCGCACTGCGTCGACCATGGCCGCCGCCAGCTGCCGCAGGGTCAGCCCGGTGTCCCCGGACACGCCGGGGGCCAGTGCCGCCACCGGCCGGATGCCCCGCACCGGCAGGGTATGCTGCGGCCCCATGGTGACCAGGATCTTCTGGGCTGTGCGGGGGCCAAGAGCGTCCGCCGTCACCCGCCGGTTGCCGATGCCCAGCACCAGCACCGGGCCTTCCGGCGGCAGCAGGGCCCGCAGCTCGGCTGCCCCGGTCTCGATCACATCCGTGTCCCGCTCGTCCAGGACGCTGACGCTGGGCATCTCCAGCGTGACGTACCGCCCGCGGGGCCTTGCCAGCCCCTCCCGCGCGATCTCCACCCGGGTGACCGTGACCCCGCCGCGCTTCGCTGTGGCCAGCCGCACCCCGGCGGGCAGCTCTGTCTCCGGGCCGCGGAACAGCTCGTCGGCCATATCTGTCGTGCGCATTTTCCCACACTCCCGTCTGTCCGGGGCCTGCAGACCCCTGTTTTTCGTGCAAAGTATGGGAAAATTGAAACTTTTCCAAACAAAAATCAAAAAAACGCTTGCGTTGGTACGGCAAATATGGTATCATAAGGTGCGCTGTTATAGGTAGCCAAGGAGGTGGAACGAATGCCTAACATCAAATCTCAGAAGGACCGCGTCGTGCAGGCTGCTGCAGAGCAGGCTCACAACAAGGCCATTAAGACCAACCTGAAAACAGTCGTCAAGAAGGCAGACGCTGCCATCGATGCGAATGCCGCTGACAAGGACGCAACCGTCCTGGCTGCTGTTTCCGCGATCGACAAGGCTCGCGCTAAGGGTGTCATCAAGAAGAACACCGCAAGCCGCAAGATCAGCCGTATGGCAAAGCGTGCTAACAAGAACGCTTGATCGCAGTTTGATTGACGAACAAAACCTCTGTACCGGAGCGCCCGGTACAGGGGTTTTTGTTTTTTACGCCACCGGCTCCGGCAGGTCCAGCAGGGTGGCTGGGTCCAGTGTCCGGGGCGGTTCCAGCAGCTGTTCCGGCGGCAGCGGCAGGAGCGGTTCCGCCCACACGCCCCACACAAACCAGGCCGTGGGCACCGCCGCCGCAAGACCCAGCGCAGGCAGCGCCAGCCCTAGCATCGTGCACACCCGGCTGCCGGGCAGCATTGCCGCCGCCGTGCACAGCAGCTGTGCTGCAAAAAGCTCCCACAAAAGGGTCGTCCAGCGGTGTTTCATCGTTCATCGCCTCCTGTTTTCCACATTCTAGCGCAGAGCTGTTGAAAAACAGGGCGAAGGATGGCAGCCATACCGATTTCCCGCACCCAGGCTGAACTGTCAGCCGGGGCGTTTTTCGGTCTCATGGCGCATCGCGCCGGTCAGAAACACCGCCGACAGGGCACCGGCCCCCAGCAGCACGCCCGCCGGACAGGCGGAAAACACATCGAACAGTACCCCGTACACGGCCTGCCCTACCGGCTGGGTCAGGCTGGCCAGCGCCATTGTACAGCCGGTCACCCGGCCCAGCTGTGCCTGCGGCAGCACCGTCTGCAGCCGGGCAAAGAACCACACATTGAACCGCATGGCGGCGGCCATCACGCCAAACCCGCACAGGGCCACCCCGCCGCAGGCAAGCGGTGGTACCCAGAGCACGACGCCCATGGCGGCGCACAGCCCGGCAATGCCCAGCAGAAGCCCCAGGGCCTGCCGGTCGGACAGTGGGTGTCGGCTGCGGCCTGCCAGCGCTCCGCCTGCAAGGCCGCCCACGCTCAACACGGCCTGAACGGCCCCCAGCACGGCATCGCTCTGCCCCAGGTACTGCACGATCACCACCGGGATGCCCACTACCACCGCCGGGATCTCCACAAGGTTCACCAACGCCATGATGCCCGCCAGCCGCAGCAATTCCGGCCGACTGTGGTACAGATAAGTAAGGCTCTCCCGCAGGTCTGCCGCAAAATCCGGTTTTCTTTGCGTGCGTGGCTGCGGCCGGTCGCCGGGGATGCGGATCTGCCACTCCAACAGAGCGGAAGCGGCAAAGCAGGCTCCGCACAGCACCAGCAGGGGCCGCAGGCCCATCACACCCAGCAGCACACTGCCCAGCAAGGGCCCCAGCAGCTCGTCCATCGTGTCCACCAGCTGAATCACCGCATTGCTCTGCACAAGGCGGTCTCCGGTCCGCAGCAGCGGCAGGCTAGCCCGCACCACCGGCTGATACAGCCCCTGCAGCGCATAAAGCGCACAGAGTGCCGCCGGTACCCACAGAACTGTCGGCAGGTTGTCGGCGGAGGCTGCAGCACCCAATGCAAGCCCGGCGGCAGCAAGGTCCAGCACCACCATGAGCCGCGCCTTGCGGCAGCGGTCGGCCAGAACGCCTCCGGCCAGTGTCCCGGCCAGCGCTGGAAGCAGTGCCAGCGCAGTCGCCGCACCGTACACCGCCGCCGAACCGGTCTGTCGCAGCAGGATCAGCGGCAGCACAAACCGCAGCGCCGCATTGCCGAACAGCGAAATGATCTGCCCCAGTACCACCTGTACAAATGGTCCCATCGTATCATCCTTTCTTTTCCATTTACAGACCATTGGTCTGTAAAATTGTCTGAAAAAGGCGGAGCTTTCTCCGCCGACTCTTTTTCTGTTATTTCTCCGGGCACAGTTCTTCCAGCTGAAGGGCCTGTTCCTCCGTGAGCAGGTCCAGCCCCAGCGCCCTTGTCATCTGCTGAAAGACCCGGTTGCGTGCTCGCTGCTGCGTGCGAGTCGTAGGGCGGCTCTGGGGCGGCAGCCACAGATCGGCCAGAAAGAACAGCGCACCGGCCAGTGCATCGGGGTCTCCGGTATGGATGCTGCCATCGGCCACGCCCTGCCGGACAAGGGGCGCAATGCACTCCGGCACCAGACGTTCCTCGATGCTCTGCCACTCCAGTACCAGAAAATACGGGTCATCGGTCAGGTGCGGCAAAGTGCGGCCCATGCGCTGCTGCCGGTCCCCTGCAAAGGACATCGCAAACACTGCCTGCAGCTTCTGCAGGCCGGTCAGGCCCGCTGCTTCCCGGATGCGGCGCAGCGGCTCCCACATCTCATCCCCCATGCGGTCGCCCACCTTCCGGGCGATCTCCTCCTTGGAGCGGAAATGATGGTACACCGCCCCCTTGGAAAGTCCCGTAGCGTCGATGATGTCCTGCAAAGTGGTGCTCTGGTAGCCCTTTTCCGCAAAGAGTGCGGCGGCGGCATCCAGGATCTTTTCCACCGTCTGTTCCGGATATTTGTTGCGCGGCATCTGCTCGTCCTCCTTTACAGACCACTGGTCTGTATCTTCAGCATACACCCGCCGCGCCGTCCTGTCAAGCCGTTTTTTCAGTTCTGGTCGTGGCTCTTGCCCACCCAGGAGCACACCACGCCGCACACAAGGCTGGTGGTAATGCCGGCCGCAGCGGCAGTGAGTCCGCCAGTGAGGATGCCCACGGCTCCCTCTTCCTCCAGTGCGGTGCGCACCCCTTTTGCCAGCAGGTGGCCGAAGCCCAGCAGCGGCACTGTGGCCCCGCAGCCTGCAAACTCGGCCAGCGGGGCATACCACCCGATGGCCGACAGCACCACCCCGGCCACCACATAACCCGTGAGGATGCGGGCCGGGGTCAGGCCGGTGAGGTCGATGAGCAGCTGACCCACCACACAGATGCCGCCGCCCACACAGAACGCCCAGAAATAATTCATGCTCCGCTCTCCTTCTCCGGCGCGCGCAGCTCCACAAGGTGCGCCACCGCCGGGATGCTCTCCTTCTGCAGAAAAGTGGTCTGACTCATCAGGGCACCGGTGGCCACGAACAGCACCCGCTTCTGGCTGCGGCGCAGCAGGCGGGGCAGGATGTGCCCGCACAGCACCGCGGCACAGCAGCCCGGCCCGGAACCGCCGCTTTTCACCTGCTGTTCCGCGGCGTCGAACAGAATGCAGCCGCAATCCACATGGTTCTTCACCAGCAGGCCCTCGGCCGCCAGCAGCTCCCGCAGCAGGCTGCTGCCCACCTGCCCCAGGTCCCCGGTGTAGATGCAGTCGAATTCCTGCGGCTCGGTGTGGGTGTCGGCAAAATAATGCAGCAGGGTGGACGCGGCTGCCGGGGCCATGGCCGCGCCCATGTTGTTGATGTCCCTGACCTGATAATCCTGCACACGGCCGAAGGTGGCCGCCGCTATCGGCACTCCCGGCCCGGCAGGCTGCAGCAGGCAGCAGCCTGCCGCCGTTACGGTCCACTGGGCGGTGGGGGTGCGTACAGCACCGTAGCTCAGCGGGGTGCGGAACTGCCGCTCGGCGGCACAGAAATGGCTGGACGCCATGGCCAGCAGGTGCTCCGCCGCCCCGGAGGCACACAGCGCAGCCCCCAGACCCAGTGTTTCCGCCATGGTACTGCAGGCCCCGAACACCCCGGCAAAGGGTACCCCCAACTCCCGCATGGCATAACCGGAGGCCGTACACTGGGCCTGCAAGTCCCCTGCCAGCACCAGCCGGACCTTTTCTTCGGGCAGCTGCGCCTTCTGCAGGCAGAGCCGGGCCGCCCGCAGCTGCAGGTATTTTTCCGCCGCCTCCCAGCTGCTCTGGCCGAACCGGTTGTCACTGCTCAGCTCATCAAAGGCTGCAGCCAGCGGGCCTTTCCCCTCCTTTTTGCCGCCCACCGCCGCCTGCGCAGCGATCACGGGCGGCGTGCGGAACAGCAGTGTGTCGCCGCATCGTTGTGTCATGAACAAAATTTCTCCTTTCCGGCAAAAAATCCACCGGGTTGTGCTATACTATAGAGAGCCGCTGTGCAATCTGCGGCCCGGCTGCATCGTATTATACAGGGAGCAACCCTTTCAGCCACAGCACCGCGCCGTACACCACCGCCGCCAGCGTGCCGTATACGATGACCGGCCCGGCGATGGTGAACATCTTGGCTCCGGTGCCCAGCACCCGCCCTTCCGCTTTGAACTCGATGGCCGCACTGACCACCGCATTGGCAAAGCCGGTGATGGGCACCAGCGACCCGGCCCCGGCCCGGGCGGCCAGCTTCTGGTACCAGCCCAGCGTGGTGAGCACCGCCGAAAGTGCGATCAGGCTGCAGCTGGTCAGGGTCCCGGCCAGCTCGGTTTCTATTCCGGCGGCCAGAAACCGCTGCCGCAGCACCTCGCCCAGCAGGCAGATACCGCCGCCCACGCAAAAGGCCCACGCGATGTCGGCCAGCAGGGGCGAATGCGGCCCTGTGCGCCGCACCCGGCGCGCATATTCCTGTGCTGTCATCTTCATTGTGCTCCCCTCCGGGCATAGCTTGCCCCGGCAGGCCGCACGTTATCCGTTTTTGGAAAGAAGGTTTGCTGTTATGCGTTCTTCCGCTTCTTCCCGGCCTTCCCCCAGCGCACATCCCGCACCCCGCCGCAGACGCCGCCATGGCCGCCGCCTGTTCTGCCTGACCGTGCTGGCCTGCTGTGTGGCCGGATGCATCGCCTTTGCGCTCAGTCCGGAGCCGCAGGCCGCCGCATCGCAGCCCGCGGCCAGCAGCTCGGACGCAGAAAACGGCCTGCTGACCGCCGCTCAGGCGCAGGCCCTGCTGGATGACCCCCGCATGGTGCTGGTGAACCACACCCACAAGCTGGCGGACGGCTACACCATCACCACCAAAAAATGCGGTTCTTCCACCGCCATCAACAAGGACCTGCAGACCGAGGCCGCCGATGCCTTTTTTGCCATGCAGGCTGCCGCTGCGAAGGACGGTGTGGACATCCGGATGCAGAGCGGCTACCGCAGTGTGGACTATCAGACCAAGCTTTACAACAACAAGACCCAGTATTACCGCGACCAGGGCTGCAGCGAAGCCGACGCCCGGGCCAAAGCGGCCACCATCGTGAACCCGCCGGGCTACTCCGAGCACGCCACCGGCCTTGCCGCCGACCTGAACACCCCGGAGCACACCAGCCTGGACGAGGGCTTTGAGAATACCGCTGCCTTCCGCTGGCTGTGCCAGCACGCGGTGGAGTACGGCTTTATCCTGCGCTACCCCAAGGAGGCCGAAGCCGTCACCGAGATCACCTACGAGCCGTGGCACTGGCGCTATGTGGGGCCGGAAAACGCCGCCCTTATCAGCCAGAGCGGCCTGTGCTTTGAGGATGCCATTGCCGTTTTGCAGAAGCTGGCCGCCGGGCAGTCCGTCACCGGTTAAGAATGTGTAAAACCCGCCGGCAAAAGGGTGCCTGCGCGTTGCATTTTGCCCCCCGATATGGTAAGATAATACTGTTCTGCCCGGTGTTCGCATACACACCCGCAGCCGAACGAATGATTTCAACAAAAGAAGGAACAATTTATGATAAACCGCACAAAAATCGCATCTCTGGCTGTCTGCGCCATCCTGTCTGCCGCTGTGCTGACCGGCTGCGGCGGCTCCTCCGCTTCTTCCTCCACGGCTTCTTCCGCCGCCCCGGCTGCTTCTTCGCAGGCAGCTTCCAGCGTCGTGAGCTCCGCCGCTGCCGAAGAGAACGGTGCATCCGATCTGGACGGCATCTACAACGCCCTGCTGCAGGCAGACCCCATCTCCAACCAGTTTGAGATCGCCGCCATGAACATTGAGTACGACTTCGGTCTGCAGGCCGAGGACGTGGTGAGCTACAAGGGCGTGAAGAGCAACGACAACGGCGACGCCGGCCTGGTGCTGGTGATCGAAGCTGCCGACGGCAAGGCCGAGGACATTGCCAACCAGCTGACCGCCTACCAGCAGGACCAGGTGGCTTTCTACGGCAACTACGCCGAGTTTGCCCAGGCACAGAGCAACGTGGAGAACGCTGTCATCGCCTTCAAGGACAACCGCGTGGTCATGGCCATCGCTTCCAACGAGTGCACTGCCGATCTGGACAGCGCCGTGGACAGCGCACTGAACAGCTGATCTGATCTTATCCGAGCCGGTGCCACTGCGGCATCGGCTTTTTTTGAGCAAGCACAAAGGAGGCTGACGCTTTGGTTTTCAGCACCATTATTTTCCTGTTCCGCTTTTTGCCCATCACGCTGGCGCTGTACTACCTTGCGCCCGCAAAGCTCAAGAACACCGTGCTGTTCCTCTGCAGCCTTGTGTTTTACTGCTGGGGCGAGGTCCGTTTTTTCCCGGTCATGGTGGCCCTCATCCTCATCAACTATGTCTGCGGCCTTGCCATTGAGCATTTTGACGCAAAGCCCGCCCTGCGCAAAGTCTTTCTGCTCATCGCCCTCATCGGCAGCCTGGGCATGCTGTTCTACTTCAAGTATGCAAACTTCGTGCTGCGCAGCGCCAATGCCCTGCTGGGCACGGCCTTTGCCGAGATCCAGGGCATCGGCACCCTGCCGCTGGGCATCAGCTTCTACACCTTCCAGACCCTGTCCTACTCCATTGATGTCTACCGCCGGGATGTGAAGGCCGAGCGCAACATCATCGACTTTGGTGCCTATGTGGTCATGTTCCCGCAGCTCATTGCGGGCCCCATCGTGAAATACCGCGATGTATCGAATCAGCTGCACGTCTACAAGCACCGCTACACCCTGTCGCAGATCGAAGAGGGCATGACCCTGTTCACCTTCGGTCTGGCCAAGAAGGTGCTGCTGGCAGACGCCATCGGTGCCTTGTGGACCGACATCATCGGCGTGGCCGCCAGCCCTTCCACCACCTTTGTGGGGCTGGCCAACGCCTCCACCCCGCTGGTGTGGCTGGGCATCATCGCCTACAGCCTGCAGCTGTACTTCGACTTCTCCGGCTATTCCATGATGGGCATCGGCATGGGCAAAATGCTGGGCTTCGACTTCCCTGCAAACTTCAATTACCCGTATATCTCTGCTTCCATCACCGAGTTCTGGCGTCGCTGGCACATGACCCTGTCCGGCTGGTTCCGGGAGTATGTGTATATCCCGCTGGGCGGCAACCGCAAGGGCCTGAAGCGGCAGATCCTGAACCTGTTCATTGTGGAGCTGCTCACCGGCATCTGGCATGGTGCCAACTGGAACTTCATCTGCTGGGGCCTGTACTACTTTGTGCTGCTGGCCATCGAAAAGCTGTTCCTGCTGCCCCACCTCAAAAAGGGCAAAGTGTGGCCCCACATCTACACCCTGTTCCTCGTGGTGGTGGGCTGGGCCATGTTCGTGGGCAACGACACCGGCGTGAGCTTCGGGCTGCTGTTCCAGAAGCTGTTCATCCCGTCCGGCGGCGTATCCCCGCTGTATTTCCTGCGCAACTACGGCGTCCTGCTCATCGTCAGTGTGATCTGCTGCACCCCGCTGATCGAAAAGATCTGGAACGCCCTGCGGCGCAATGTCATCACCCGCTGCGCCACCATCCTGTTGCTGCTGGTGGTCTCCACTGCCTATGTGGTGGGCAGCACCAACAGCCCGTTCCTGTACTTCAACTTCTGAGGGAGGTGTGACCCATGGACAAGCATGCAAAAAGATCTTCCCTGCTGCACTACCCGGTGCTGATCGTGTTCACCCTGTTCTTTGTGGGGCTGTTCGCACTGGATCTGATCACCCCGGACCGGGCCTACAGTGAGCTGGAGAATACCACCCTCAGCCAGCGCCCGGCCCTCACGCAGCTCTCGGCCAAGGGGCTGAACAGCTACTTTACCGCCTACACCAAGTACGTCAAGGATCAGGTATTCGGCCGCGACCAGTGGATCAGCCTGCAGAGCATGGTGGAGACCACCCTGCTGCAGAAGGAGCAGAACGGCGGCATCCTGCTGGGCAGGGAGCACATGATGTTCCCCCGCACCTTCGGGCTGCTCTCCAGCGAGGAGCGCACCCTGCCCAAGAATACTTCTGCGGTGGAATCCCTCTGCCAGCGGTACCCCGGCAAGGTGAATGTACTGCTGGCCCCGGCTGCATCGGACATCTACCCGGAGAACGTACCTGCCAACGCGCCCCTGCTGGACGAGAACACGTATCTTGATCCGCTCAGCGCCGCCGTGCAGGCCGCCGGAGGCCGCTTTGTGGACGTGCGCGGCACCCTGACCGACCACAAGGGCGAGTATCTCTATTACCGCACCGACCACCACTGGACGAGCCTGGGCGCTTATTATGCCTACCAGCAGCTGTGCACTGCCCTGGGTCTTACACCCTTTGACACCGCCGCCCACACGGCCCTGACCGCCGATCGCTTCTACGGCACCCACTACTCCAAGGCCCGCACCTGGAACGCCGTGCCGGACACCATCACCTGGTACGACCTGCCCAACCAGCTGACCATCTACAACGTGACGGCCGCCGGGCAGCCCACAGACGGCGAGACCACCGGCCTGTACGATACCGACAAGCTCACTGTCTACGACAAGTACGCCATGTTCCTGCACGGCAACAACGGCCTGAGCCGGGTGCAGGGCGACGGCACCGGAAAGATCCTTGTCATCAAGGACAGCTACGCCAACTGTTTCGTGCCCTACCTCACCGCCAATTACGCCGACATCGACGTGGTGGACTTCCGCAACTACAACTTTGGTCTGGACCAGCTGATCGCCGACAACGATTATGACCAGATCCTGGTGCTGTACAGCTTTGACAGCTTCAAGAGCGACCCCTATCTCTACCGCGCCGGTGTGACCGGCTGAGAGTTTTCCCGGTTTGTTCTGCCTGTGCCGCGTGCTTTTTGGCCGTGGCACAGGCATTTTTGCATTTTGTCAGATTATTGCAGGCTATTTTCACAATCTTTTCCAGTTTTTTTCATACGCCTTTCCGATTTTTGCACATTCCACCCAGAACCCCCTTGCAAAAAACAAACACCTGTTGTAAAATGAGGGCAGAGAGAGGGTCTCTCTCCATCCGAACCATTGAGGGAAACGAAGCGGCCCGTCAATGCGGACGGTGCGCTTCTTCAAAGGAGTGTGTGATACCATGAAACAAGATCTGCATCTGCCTGCGGATTATGCAGTGCTGTCCGATAACGAAATGACCTATACCCAGGGCGGCGGCGTGATCTCCACCCTGCTGGGCCTGTATAGTACCGGTGCCACCATCGTTGGCACGGGCGTGCTGGCTGCCAGCTACGCCTGGGGCATCCAGCAGACCCGTGACTGGCTCAAGCAGCCGGGCAACAAGGAGGGCAACATCTTTACCGTTTACGGCCGTGCCCTGGACGCCCTGTCTGCCGATATGAAGAAGTCCTCCAGCAACTTCCTGCGCGACGGCGTGTCGGCCGTCACGGTGTGCGCACTGGCTCCCGTGAGCCTGGTGCTGATCCTGCGCAAGTAAGTGCCCTTGCCTCCCGACGATGCAGTGCACAACAGGTGCACTGATGGAATATGTTTTGTGTAAAAGGAGTGTTACTATGGAAAAGACCATGATGCTTCCCGCAATGTACAATGTTCTGTCGCAGGAAGAGATGACCTACACCGAAGGCGGCGCTACCATGACCCAGGCTCTGCTGGCTGCCCTGATTCCGCCCTATGGCTGGTACAAGGCAAGCACCGAGATCCGTGATTACCGCAAGAAGAACCCCAACACCTGGCTGGACACCGGCCTGGACGCCTTTGTGGCAGGCTGTGAGAAGAGCGTGACCAACGCCATCTACGGCATCGGCTGCGCTTACAACTTTGTGGCCATCAACATTGCCACCAGCGGCATCGGCCTGATCCCGGCAGCTTACATCATCTTCAAGAAGTAATTTGCCCGGAGATACCAAAGATCCACTGTGAGGGGGCTTCCCGATGGGAAGCCCCCTCGCTTTTTGTTTTGCGGCAGCAAAAAAGGCGGCGGCATCGTTCCGATGCCGCCGCCTTTGGCGTAAGTTTATGCGTTGAACATATCCTTCAGCTTTTTGAAGAAGCCCTTGCGCTTTTCGTAGTTCTCTTCTTTCAGGGTGCCCTCAAATTTCTTCAGGGCCTCACGCTGGGTCTTGTTCAGCTTTTTGGGGATCTCCACCTCGCACTTGACGTACATGTCGCCGCGGCCGCGGCCGTTCAGGTACTGGATGCCCTTGCCGCGCAGGCGGAAGGTGGTGCCGCTCTGGGTGCCCTCGGGCACGGTGTACTCCACCTTGCCGTCAATGGAGGGTACGGTGACACTGTCGCCCAGCACAGCCTGACTGTAAGTGATGGGCACGGTGACCCACACATCGTAGCCGTCGCGCTGGAACACCTCGCTGGGGCGCACGCTGACCATGACGATGACGTCACCGGCGGGGCCGCCGTTGGTACCGGCATCGCCCATGCCGCGCAGTGCAAAGCTCTGGTCGTCGTCGATGCCCATGGGGATGGACACCTCCAGCGTCTTTTTGGTAGCCACCTTGCCGCTGCCGTGGCAGACCTTGCAGGGGTTCTTTACCAGCTTGCCCTTGCCGCCGCAGCGGGAGCAGGGCTGCTGGGTCTGCATCACGCCAAAGGGGGTGCGCTGCTGGCGGATGACAAAGCCGCGTCCGCCGCAGTCCGGGCAGGTCTCGGGGCTGGTACCGGCGGCGCAGCCGGAGCCGTGGCACTCAGTACACTCCTGCTGGCGGGTGATGGTAATGTTCTTCTTGCAGCCGTGCACGGCCTCGTCAAAACTCAGGGTGATGCGCACCCGGATGTCCTGACCCTTGCGGGGGGCGTTGGGGTTTGCCTGACGGGACGAGCCGCCGAAGCCGCCAAAGCCGCCGCCGAAGATATCGCCAAAAATGTCGCCCAAGTCCACACCGTCGCCGCCAAAACCGCTAAAGCCGCCGGGGCCGCCGCCGTTCTGTGCTGCATAAGTGGGGTCAACACCGGCAAAGCCGTACTGGTCGTACAGCTGGCGCTTTTTCGGGTCCGAAAGCACCTCGTTTGCCTCGTTGATCTCCTTGAACTTTGCCTCGGCGTCCTTATCGCCGGGGTTATAGTCCGGGTGGTACTTCATGGCAAGCTTGCGGTATGCCTTTTTGATCTCGGCATCGCTTGCGCCCTTGGATACCCCCAGCACTTCGTAATAATCACGCTTTTCCTGTGCCATATCCACTCACCTCTCCAACCTCTCCCGTCACGGTCTGTCTCCGCCGAAACCCTCTCAGGCGCTGACGCGCCAGCTCCCCCGAGGGGGGAGCTTAGACCGAGAAGGGAAACTTGTCCTCACCGCCAAAAGCTCGCCCATCGGGAGAGCTGGCATTGCGAAGCAATGACTGAGAGGGTTTACATTCTATAAACCAGCAAGAGCCGCTCCGGCCTAAACCGGAGCGGCTTTTGCTCTATTGCGCGTGTGCCCGCCGGTTTGGCCGGACACAGCGCTTTGTGTCAAACTTAGACTTCCTTGAAGTCGGCATCCACAACGCCATCATCGTTGGGCTTTTCGTTGGTTGCGCCTGCGTCAGCACCGGGCTGTGCACCGGCGGCCTGCTGTGCGGCAGCGGCTGCCTGATACATCTTCTCGAACACCTGGCTCAGGGCTTCCTGCTTTGCCTTGATGTCGTCCACGTTGCCGGACTGGACAGCGGTCTTCAGGTCAGCAAGCTTTGCCTCGGCATCGCTCTTCACGTCTGCGGGCAGCTTGTCGCCGTTCTCCTTCAGCATCTTCTCGGTCTGGAACACCATCTGGTCGGCACCGTTGCGGATATCGACCTCTTCACGCTTCTTCTTATCGTCGGCAGCAAACTGCTCAGCTTCCTTCACAGCCTTGTCGATGTCCTCCTTGGACATATTGGTGGAAGCGGTGATGGTGATGTTCTGCTCCTTGCCGGTGCCCAGATCCTTAGCGCTGACCTTCACAATGCCGTTGGCATCGATATCGAAGGTAACTTCGATCTGAGGCACGCCACGGGGAGCCGGAGCAATGCCGTCCAGATGGAACACACCCAGACTCTTGTTGTCGCGGGCAAACTCACGCTCGCCCTGCAGCACGTTGACCTCAACAGAGGGCTGGTTATCGGCTGCGGTGGAGAACACCTGGCTCTTGTGGGTGGGGATGGTGGTGTTGCGGTCGATGATCTTGGTGCACACGCCGCCCAGAGTCTCAATGCCGAGGCTCAGCGGGGTGACATCCAGCAGCAGCAGACCCTTCTTCTCGCCGTTCAGAACGCCGCCCTGAATAGCAGCACCGACAGCCACGCACTCATCGGGGTTGATGCCCTTGAAGGGCTCGCAGTTCAGTTCCTTCTTCACGGCATCGTAGACAGCGGGGATACGAGTGGAACCACCGACCATCAGGACCTTCTTCAGGTCGGAAGCGCGCAGACCTGCATCCTGCAGAGCCTTGCGCACGGGGGTCATGGTGCGATCGACCAGATCAGCGGTCAGCTCGTTGAACTTTGCGCGGGTCAGGGTCATATCCAAGTGCTTGGGGCCGGTAGCATCAGCGGTGATGAAGGGCAGGTTGATCTGGCTGCTCATTGCGCTGGACAGCTCGATCTTAGCCTTCTCGGCAGCTTCCTTCAAGCGCTGTGCAGCCATCTTGTCCTTGCGCAGGTCGATGCCGTTCTCGGTCTGGAAAGCGTCTGCCATCCAGTCGATGATGCGCTGGTCGAAGTCATCGCCGCCCAGATGGGTATCGCCGTTGGTGGCCAGAACCTCGGTAACGCCATCGCCCATCTCGATGATGGACACATCGAAGGTGCCGCCGCCCAGATCGTAGACCATGATCTTCTGGTCGTCCTCTTTATCCACACCGTAAGCCAGAGCAGCTGCGGTGGGCTCGTTGATGATACGGCGGACGTTCAGACCTGCAATGGTGCCTGCGTCCTTGGTGGCCTGACGCTGGCTGTCGTTGAAGTAGGCAGGCACAGTGATGACGGCCTCGGTGACGGTCTCGCCCAGATAAGCCTCGGCGTCAGCCTTCAGCTTCTGCAGGATCATAGCGCTGACCTGCTGGGGAGTGTACTCCTTGCCGTTCAGGGTCACCTTGTGGTCGGTGCCCATCTGACGCTTGATGGAAGAAACGGTGTTGTCGGGGTTGGTGATAGCCTGACGCTTTGCAACCTGACCTACCAGACGGTCGCCGGTCTTGGTGAAGCCGACAACGGACGGGGTGGTGCGGGCGCCCTCAGAGTTGGCGATGACAACGGGCTCGCCGCCCTCCATAACAGCTACGCAGCTGTTGGTAGTACCAAGGTCGATACCAATAATCTTACTCATAATGATGTCTCCTCTCGAAAGAACAAATCTTGTTTATATGATGCTTATGATGATGTCAAGCGGATGTTATTGCAAACTCCCTTGCGGGAGGTTCGGCTTGTTTATTCGGCCACCACAACGGTTGCATGGCGGATGATCTTGTCACCCAGCTTGTAACCCTTCTGGAAAACGGTGACCACCGTGCCGCTCTCCTGCCCGTCCGGGGCGGGGATCTGCTGCACAGCATTCATAAAGTTGGGGTCAAAGGGCTTGCCCAGCACCTCGATCTCCTCCACATGGAGGGCTTCCAGTGCCTTTGCCGCCTTATCCAGCGTCATGACCACGCCCTTTTTGTAGTTCTCGTCAGTGGTGGGGGCGTTGGCAGCCATATCCAGCGTATCCAGAATGGGGATGATCTTTTCCACTGCATGGGAAACACCGTCGCCAAACTTCTGATCGGCCTCGCGGGTGGAGCGCTTGCGGTAGTTGTCGTACTCGGCAGCCATGCGCAGCAGCTGATCCTTGGCCTGTGCAGCGTTCTTTTCCGCTGCATCCAGCTTTGCCTTAACGGCTTCCAGCTCCCGGGCCTTCTTGTTGAACCAGCCGCCGTCCTTCTTCTTGTCCTCTTCGGTAGCGGCAGCCTCGGCAGCAGCCTGTTCGGGCGCTGCGGCAGCGGTCTTTTCCTCGGGGGCAGTCTCCGGCTGCTCGGTCTCGGGCACCGTGTTCTTTGCTTCTTCGCTCATTCCAGATCCTCCTTATAGATCACAGTCCGCCGTGGTACGGCAGCCTGCGGGGTGTCTTTTCGTTTGCCGCTCATGCCCTCGCCAAGCTGGTCTGCAAACTCGTGCAGCAGGGGCATCAGCTTCTGGAAGGGCATCCGGGTGGGGCCGATCAGGGCAATGGAGCCCCACAGCCCGCCGCCTACCAGATACCGGTCGCTCACGATGCACAGCCCGGGGATCTGCGGTTCCAGATCCTCGCCCAGCAGCACGCTTTCGCTGCGGTTTTCCGGGGGTGCGATCAGGCTTGCGGCCTGTTCCTCGTCGTTCAGCAGGGTAAGGATATCACCCACCCGGCCGTCCAGCTGCGGCCAGTCCAGCAGGTACTGCTCGCCGCCCAGAAATACATGGGGCTTTACGCTGTCCTGCAAAATTGCGGCTGCGGCGCTGACCACCGGCACAAGCTCCGGTGCGATCTGGCCGCACAGCTCGCTGAGCATCCGGGTGGAAAGATCCACCGGCGCCACAAAGGTAAGGTTGCGGTTGAGCAGCGCCGCAAGGGCAGCTGCATTTTCCCGGGAAAGCCCGGTGCGTACCCGCGCCACCCGGGTGCGGACGTAACCGGCGGTGGTCACAGCCAGCACAGCGGCTGCGCTGCGGCCCACCTGCACCACCTCGTAATGGGCGATGCACAGGTCCTCGGCGCAGGGGGTGCTGACCGCGGCGGTACAGCCGCTGATGGCGGCCAGCGCTCTGGCGGCACCCTGTGCCAGCTTTTCCGGTTCATGATCAAGGCTGGCGAACACGGCATCCACCCGGGCGCGGGTCACGCGGTCCAGCGGCTGATCGTCCGTCAGCAGGTTGTCGAGATAATAACGGTAGCCCTTGGCGCTGGGCACGCGGCCCGCACTGGTGTGGGGCTGTTCCAGCAGGCCCAGCTTTGTCAGCGCCGCCATTTCATTGCGAAGGGTGGCGCTGGACACAGCCATGTCAAAGTAGTTGGCCAGCACACTGCTGCCCACGGGCTCACCTTCGAGACCATACAGCGCCACGATCGCCTGCAAAACGCGTTGTTTGCGTGCATCCATCGTCATAGCGCCTGCCTCCTTTTTGCTTGGCTTTTCTTGTTTAGCACTCCTTGTTCCTGAGTGCTAAGACCATTATAGCCAATTTTCCGGTGCTGTCAAGGGCTTTGCAAAAATGTTTTGAAAGATTCATAATTCTGTCATAAACCCAGCAAAACTCCCCCAGTCATCGCTGCCGCGATGCCAGCCCCCAAGGGAGGAGCTTCCGCCGCAGGCGACTGAGGGAGTTTTCGTTTTCGTTTTCTTTTACTCTTCCATCTGCTTTGCCAGAAAGGCCGCCGCCACGCTCACGGCCTTGCACTGGGCTTCGTCCGGCGTGGCGGTGCGGTCCTCGGTCAGCAGCCCCACCGCACCGGCCACGTCCCCCGCCGCGATGATGGGCACCGCGCACAGCAGCACCCGGGCGGCCCCTTCGCAGGGCATCAGGGCCCGGTCCGGCTCGCCCTCGTTCCGGTAGGGGCGGCGGGCGTCCATGAGCTTTTCCAGCGGCTGGCTGATGCTGCGGTCGGCCAGTTCCCGCCGGCCTGCCCCGCTCACGGCCAGAATGTGGTCCCGGTCGGCCACAAAGGCGGTGAGGGCAAAGCTCTTGTTGAGCACCTCGGTGTACTGGGCGGCTACGGTGCTCATCTCCCCGATGGGCGAATACTTTTTGAAGATCACTTCCCCGTCCCCGGTGGTAAAGATCTCCAGTGGGTCCCCGCGCCGGATGCGCTGGGTGCGGCGGATCTCCTTGGGGATGACCACCCGGCCCAGTTCATCAATGCGGCGGACGATTCCGGTTGCTTTCATGCGGTGTTTCCTCCCTGTTTCCGGTTCTGCTTGCAATTTGGCTGTGTCCATAGTATTTGTCAGCCAAGGGAATTTATACCTGCCATGCACGGTGTAAAGATCCCGCCGGGCGCGCCCCGTTTTTCTTTGCCCCTTCATTGTGTTTTGGGCGGGCTTCTGCTACAATAAACACAAATCCAACCACGAAAGGCAGGTGCCGGCATGGCACACATCCTCATTCTGGGCGGCGGGGCCGCCGGGCTGGCAGCCGCTCTGGCTGCCGCGCAGACAGACCCCACAGCCCGCGTCACGGTGCTGGAGCGCAGCCCCCGCCCGGGCAAAAAGCTGCTGGCCACCGGCAACGGCCGCTGCAACCTCGACAACGAGGGCATCACACCGGAAAGCTACTCTTCTGCTGACCGCGCCGCGCTGGACGCGCTGCTGCGCACGGTGAACGCCGCCGACCCACTGGGCTGGTTCCGTGCGCTGGGCCTTTACACCCGCACCGATGAGACCGGCCGGGTATACCCCTACTCCAATCAGGCCGCCGACGTGCTGGCCCTGCTGGAGCATCATCTGGCCCGCTGCAGCGTGGAGGTGCGTACCGGCTGCACCGTGCAGACCCTGAGCCAGAGCCGGGGCGGCTATGTGGTGCTGTTCTCCAACGCGGACGGTGCCGACGAGAGCTTACGGGCCGATGCCGTGGTCTGTGCCATGGGCGGCAGTGCCGGGCCGCAGTTCGGCACCGACGGCTTCGGCCCCCGGTTCGCCGCCCAGTGCGGCGGTGCACTGGCCCCGCTGTACCCCTGCCTGACCGCTTTGCAGTGTGCAAAGCCGGACAAGCGTCTGGCCGGCATCCGGGCCAAGGCCCACGCCGCCCTGTACAATGGCAGCACCCTGCTGGCAGATTACCGGGGCGAGGTGCAGTTCACCGACTACGGCCTGTCCGGCATCTGCATCATGGACCTGACCCGCCACCTGACCCCGGCGGTGAAAAACCCTGCCGTGGAGCTGGACCTCTTCCCGGACATTGCCGAGGATGCACTTTCCGCGCTGTTCGCCGCCCGCGTACCGCTGCTGCCGGGCGATACGGCGGCAGACTTCTGGCTGGGCCTGCTGAACGCCAAGTTGGGCCGTGCCCTGTGGCAGGCCGCCAGCCTGCCGGACACCGATGTGCACCGGCTCTCCGCCGCCCAGTGGCAGAAGCTGGCCCACACCGCCAAACACTGGCGGTTCGACGGCCTGACCCCCTGCGGCTGGAAGCAGGCGCAGGTCACCGGCGGCGGCCTTGCCCTCACCGAGCTGGAACCGGATTTCCAGTTCAAGGGCTGTCCCGGCCTTTACTTTGTGGGCGAAACGCTGGACTGCGTAGGCCGCTGCGGCGGCTTCAACCTGCACTGGGCCTTTGGCAGCGGCCTTGCCGCCGGGCGCAGTGCGGCAAAACCGCGCCGCCCCGCACCCCAGAAGCCCACCCGCAAAAAGAAACACTGACACAAAACCGGCAGGTGCACCATGGTATGGAAAAAGGAGAAATACGGTGCCAGAGGATATCAATAAAACCAAACTCCTGCTCGCGCGCTGCCTGTGCAAGCGGCTGAAAACCGAATATCTGGATCAGATCAAAGTTTCTGATCTGTGCCGTGATGCCGGGATCTCGCGCACGACCTTTTATATGTATTTCAAAGATGTATTCAGCATTCCGGAGTGGTACTGGAACTATGGTTGCCGGGCGATCATGAACCGGATCGGGCAGGAATATGGCTGGACCGAAGGCCACCGGAGGGTCTGTGCCTACATTCAGAGCAATCAGTTCATCGGACCTGCTGTAACTTTAAAGCGCACGAACTGGCAGGAGTTTGAATTCACAGCCGCTGAGTCGGAAAGTATCCACCAATGCAATCTGGAACGGAAAGCAGGGCGGAAGCTGACCGAAGAGGAAAAAAGGCAACTTCATTATTTTTCGTATGCTGCGGCCAGCATCACGCACAAATGGAAGGTAGACGGTATGCCGGAGACCCCTGAGCAGATGGCAAAGATCATTACGGAGATCACGCCAAGGTTTGTGTTGGAACTGCTGTGCTGCTGATTGATTGACAAAATTCAAAAAGTGTAAGCTGATTTTCGGACGTTCTTCTGTTATTCTTGGTTTGGCAAAAAAATAACAGGAGGAATGATCCACTTGAAAAAACTGAGTCGTCGTAATTTCATCCGCAATACTGCCGCAGGTGCGCTGGGTGCAGCCACCGCAGCAGTCCTGACATCCTGCGGCAGCAGCGCTTCGTCCGCCGCTTCCAGCACGGCTGCCTCCGGCGTGTCCGTCTTTAAGCCGGGCACCTATACCGCCAGTGCAACCGGTATGGACAAGGTGACGGTGTCGCTGACCTTCAGTGAAAACGCCATTACCGATGTGTCGGTGGACGTTTCCAATGAGACTGCAACCATCGGTGCGTTGCACGGTGATGAACTGGCACAGCAGCTGATGAATGCACAGTCCGCTGAGATCGATGGCGTGGCCGGTGCAACCGTCACCTCTGATGCGGTAAAGAAGGCAGCTCAGGATTGCATCAACCAGGCAATGGGCGTGGAAAACACTGTGTCCGCTGCAGAAACTACTGCAGAAAATCCCAGCTGGCTGGGTGACGCTCCGGAGATCCCGGACAGCGAGATCGTGGATACCATTGAAACGGATATCGTGGTCATCGGCGGCGGCAATGCCGGTGCCATGTGCGCTTTTGCGGCAGCAGAAGAAGGCGCAACCGTTTCTGTCATCGAGTCTCAGGCAAAGGACAGCATCTTCTACTATGGCCTGCATGACATTGCCTCGATCAACTCGGAGTTCTGCCTGTCTCACGGTGTGGAGAAGATCCGCAATTCGGAGTTCATTGCAGAGTTCCAGCGCCGTTCTCACAACCGCACCAATCCCCGTCTGGTCAAGAAATTCGTGGACAACAGCGGTGAAATGATGGACTGGCTGATCGCCAATGTGCCGGAAGATGTCCGCGATAAGGCATACATCCACAACCTGGATACCAATGTGGACTATTTCAACAGCGGCGCTGAGGTAAACAAGTTCAAATGCTGGCGCGGCAGCGTGCAGCTGGACTTCAACTCGGCTGCTTCCACGCTGGTGGAGCACGCTGAGGAGCAGGGTGCTATCTGGTATTGGGAGCATACCGGCGTTGTGCTGGTGACGGAGACCAAGAACATCACCGTCCAGCAGGAGACGGCAGACGAGACCGGCGCGGTTACCATGGCCGATGTGGAGATCCCGCAGACAACGGTCTCCGGCGTCATTGCCAAGGATAAAGATGGCAAGTACCACAAGTTCCTGGGCAAAAAGGGCGTTGTGCTGGCCTGTGGCGGTTACGGCGGCAATCACGAGATGTATGTCGCCCTGCAGGATGAGCAGCGTGAGCTGTATAAGAGCCACGGTCTGGACACCAGCGATCTGAAGTGCTCTGGCTTTGGTCGCGACGGCAGCGGCATCAAGATGGGCATGTGGGCCGGCGCAAGCATGGATCCCTGCGCACGCACCCTGGTTTCTCCGCAGGTGCGCTACAACAGCGAACACTATGCAACCAACATCCTGCGCTGGGGCGGCAGCTTCACCGAGGGCGAAAACCCCTGGGGCTGTCCCTTCGTCTGGCTGGATGAGAGTGGCCGCCGCTTCACGGATGAAACCTTCCTGGGTGTGTTCGGACAGCTGATGCGTGCCGAGCGCATGAAGCCGGGCCGCTATTATGCGATCTTCGACAGCCAGTATGCAGACCTGATCTCCAAGATGCCGCCGGAACACTTTGGTATGCCGGTTGGTCATTCGGACAGTTTCGACTTCGATGGTGTATTCAAGAGCTGGCTGGATCGTGGTGCCGAAGGTGCCGAAGTGCAGGAGGGCGAGACCGTCTGTGCATGGGCTGCCAACACGCTGGAAGAGCTGTTCCAGTACATGGGCCTGACCGAGACCCAGCAGGCCGCTTTCAAGGCAGAGATTGAAAAATACAATACTTACTGCGCCAACGGCGATGATGAGGATTTCGGCCGCGACCCCAAAATGCTGCTGTCTGTCACCAAACCGCCGTTCTACGGTATGTACAGCGCCGAAGAAAAGCCGATGGTCGGCACAGTCACTCTGAATGGTCTGGTCATTGATGAGGACCAGAAAGTCCTGGATGCCAACTACAACCCGATCGTTGGCCTGTATGCGACCGGCAACAACAGCGGCGGCCGCTTTGCTGTGCAGTATTCCACCCCGATGCCGGGTCTTACCCTCGGCATGGCCATGACCCTGGGTCGCGTGCTGGGCAAGGAATTGGCCGAAGCTTAAAAATCGCTCTTCACCTTTTTTCTTCTTTTATAAATGCAGAAAGGGTGCGCAGGATCCTGCGCACCCTTTCTGCATCGTGATGTCGTGAAAAAGCATCCGCAACAGAATTCCGCTTATTTGCTGAAAATCAGCAGAAAAAACGTTGCAGATGCTTTTATTTTTTGTGTGCAGTCTCTTTCTGTTACTGCCTGCATGATGCTGCTTTCAATTTTCTGCTCTTACTGGCCGTTCTGCGCCGCCGCTTCGGCAGCGGCCTCGGCTTCTTCCTGTTTCTGGTACTCCTCAAAGGCCGACCACATGGGCTCGATATCCAGCCCCTTCACCCGGCGGTCCAGATAGTTTTTCGTGATGGCCACCACCGTACCGGACAGTGCCAGCACGCCGATGAGGTTCGGGATCATCATCAGGCCGTTGAAGGTATCGGACAGATCCCAGGCAAGGCCCAGCTTCATGGTGGAGCCCACCACGGTCATGCCCACGAACACCACTTTATAGATGCGGCTGCCCGTGGTGCCGAACAGGTACTCCACCGCTTTCGTGCCATAGTGGCTCCAGCCCAGCGTGGTGGAGTAGGCAAACAGCAGGATGGAAATGGCGATGAACTTGGGGCCAAAGCTGCCAAAGGCAGCGGTGAAGGCCTGCCCCACCAAGGCGTTGTCCTGCACGTTGGCCAGCACCGCGCCGCTCTGCAAGTCCACCACGCCGGTGGTCAGGATGACCAGGGCGGTGAGGGTGCACACCACGATGGTATCGGCAAACACCTCAAACACACCCCACATGCCCTGATGCACCGGCTCCTTGACGTTGGAAGCCGAATTGACCATGACCGCCGAGCCAAGGCCCGCCTCATTGGAGAAGGCACCGCGTTTGAAGCCCCAGGTGATGGTCTGGCTGATGCCGTAGCCCAGCGCACCGCCGCCGGCAGCCTGCAGGTTGAAGGCGCCCTTGAAAATGGCCCCGAAGGCTGCCGGGATGTTGCCTGCGTGCATCACCACGATGATCAACGCACCGGCAATGTAGAACAGCGCCATGAGCGGCACCAGCTTTTCGGTGACCGCCGCCACACGCTTCAGGCCGCCGATGACGATGAGCGCCGTGACCACCATGAGGGCCAGACCGGTGACGATGGTGGGCACCCCGAAGGCAGCATTCATGTTGCCGGCAATGGAGTTGAGCTGGCTCATGTTGCCGATGCCGAAGGACGCCAGAATGCAGAAGCAGGCAAACAGCACGGCCAGCACCTTGCCCAGCTGCTTGCAGCCCTTCTTTGCGCCCAGACCGTCGGTGAGGTAGTACATGGCACCGCCGGACCACTCGCCTTTTTCATTTTTGCGGCGGTAGTACACACCCAGCACGTTCTCCGAAAAGCTGGTCATCATGCCCAGCAACGCCATGACCCACATCCAGAAGATGGCCCCCGGCCCGCCGGAGACGATGGCCGTGGCCACGCCCACGATGTTGCCGGTGCCGATGGTGCCCGCCAGCGCTGTACACATGCTCTGGAACTGGCTGATGGCCATGTCCTCCTTGCTGGTGTGGGCGGTGACGTCCTTGTTGGTAAAGATGGCTCCGATGGTGTGCCGGAGCCAGTAGCCCATTTTGCGGAACTGGAAAAATCCGGTGCGCACCGACATGATCAGGCCGGTGCCGAACAGCAGCGCCAGACCCGCCGGGCCCCAGACCACTCCGTTAACTGCATTGTTGATCTGCGTGATCCATTCCAGCATGGTAGATTTCCCCCTCTTACACAAAACAAAAAAACAGACAGAACCCACCAAAGGCTCTGTCTGCAAAATTCAGGCGCATTCATTTTCCGCTGCCGGGCACGCCGCATTCCCGGCGGTGCCCTTGTGCGTATCAGACGATGGCTCTGTCCTTTTGCCTGAGAGATACAGCCGCCTTTCCCTGCGGCCTTACACCTTCGGCACCCGCTACTGCGGGCTTCTCCAGAGTGCAGGGCAATGCTTCCCCACACGTCTTTCCAGTTCTTTCTCTGTGCACAGCTGTGCACGACAGAAAGACTATACCATATTTTGCCCCCATGTGCAAGCTCTTTTTCCATCTTATGCCGCACGCACCGCCAGAATGCAAAGCGGGACGGGTGGAAGCGACTCTGTGGGACGGGAGTTTCTCCGGCGGATGATCCGAGGGTGGGACCCTGTTGCCGCAGGCAATAGGGCGGGAGCTGGAAGCCCCGAACGTCCGCGGAGAAAGCTCCCGCCCCACAGGCCACACACCAAAAAACACCACCGCCCCCGGCCGCCGGGGGATAGGGTCCGGCAGACGGGGGCGGCAGTGCTTGTATCAGGGTAGAGAGATGGCTTAGTGGGTTTCGCCCTTGGACAGCAGCCCGGCACGCTCCAGTGCCGGGCGCAGGGCCAGGTACAGCACCACCACGCACACGGTGGAGGCCACGCTGTTCACAAAGGTGACGCCGCCTGCGATCTTGGTCAGGGCCTGTGCCACGGTGTATTCCTGGCCAAAGATGTACACATTGCGGAAGTAGCCCAGGAACGGGTCCGTAAACACGTTCAGCAGCAGGCCGGAGGCCGCGGCCACGATCACCTTGACGAGGTAACCGCTGCTGTGCTTGTCCAGCTCCCGCAGCTTGAAGGCCTTATGGGCCACCGCGCCGCAGGTGATGCCGATGATGAACTTGAGCACAAAGGTGGTGATGGCGTAGCCCGGGTCACCGGCCAGGATGTCGGCCAGAGCCAGACCGATGGCACCGGCCAGACCGCCGGACACACCGTCCAGCAGCAGGGCGGTCAGGGCCGTGAAGGTGTTTCCCAGATGGAACGAGGAGCCGCCGTAGAACGGCACCCGGAAAAACAGGTAGGCCACCAGGCTCAGCGCGGCCATGACGCCGGTAAGGGCCAGTTCCTTGGTGGTAAAGGTGCGCTTGTACAGCACACTGCCAAACACGATGGCAACGACAACGACTGCCAGCAGCAGCCACATTGCAGTAGTAGACATGATTGCTTTCCCTCCAAATTTCAACATCGCCGGACTTTTCCGTTTCAAAACCCCACCGGGGCTTTGATCGCTCACGCAGCCGCTTACCCACCATCCTACTTGACATTTGGGTGTCCAGCGGGTATGCTCCTATTATACGCGGAACTGACCTCATGAAAATACCCAGAATAAAGTTTTTTTATGGGGCCAGTTTGGCATTCTGCAAAAAGAGGAGGACACGATCATGGTCCATTTGACCACCGCACTGGAGCCGGGCTCCGGGGTGCCGCTGTACGAACAGCTGTACCGCAGTCTGGCCGGAGAGATGCGCACCGGGGCCCTGCCCGCCGGCACCCGGATGCCCGGCAAGCGGCGGCTGGCGGCGGAACTGTCTGTCTCGGTAAACACTGTGGACACCGCCTACCAGATGTTGGCTGCCGAGGGCTACCTTGCCGCCCGGGAGCGCAGCGGCTTTTATGTACAGGAATATCTGGCGCTGCCGCAGGTCGGGCCGGATGCACGGGGCCCGTCGCCCGCCCCGGCCGTACCGGAGCCCGCCGCGCCGGAACCGCCGGTGCGGTACGACCTGTCCACCCGGGGCGTGGACCCGGGGCTGTTTCCCTTCCGCACCTGGGCGCGGCTGCAGAAGGAACTGCTGTACTCCTCCCCGGAGCTGCTGACCAACGGCGACGCCCAGGGTGACCTTGCCCTGCGGCAGGCGCTGGCGGATTATCTGGCCGAATACCGCGGCGTGCAGTGCGGTGCCCATCAGGTGGTGGTGGGTGCCGGTCTGGAATATCTGCTGGGCCTGCTGGCCCCGCTGCTGCACGGCACCGCCGCCGTGGAGACCCCCGGCTACCCCCGCGCTTTGCAGGTGCTGGAAAACACCGGCATGCGCTGCTGCTGCCTGCCCGTGGACGAGGGCGGCCTTTCGCTGGATGCACTGGACCGCTCCGGAGCCGCCGTGTGTTACGTTACCCCCAGCCACCAGTTCCCCACCGGCGTCACCATGCCGGCCGGCCGCCGGGCCGAGCTGCTGCACTGGGCCGCCCGCCGCCCCGGCCAGCGCTACATCATTGAGGATGACTACGACTCCGAGTTTCGTTTCGATACCCGCCCCCTGCCCAGCCTGCAGGGCATGGCCGGGGCCGACGGCCCGGTAGTGTATCTGTCCACCTGCTCCCGCAGCCTTGCCCCCGGCATCCGCATTGCCTACATGGTGCTGCCGGAACACCTGCTGCCTGCCTGGCACGCCAAATACCGGCTGTATTCCGGCACCGTGAGCCGCTTTGAGCAGCAGACGCTGGCCCGCTTCATCACCGGGGGCTATTTCACCCGGCATCTGGCCCGGGAGCGGGTGGCCTACAAGGCCCGCCGTGACGCCCTGACTGCTGCCCTGACCGCTGCCTTTGCCCCTGGCGAACTCACCCTCACCGGCCTGCACACCGGCCTGCACCTGCTGGCACACCTGCGCAATGCCCCGCCGGATGCAGCCCTGCACGCGGCAGCAAGGGCGCAGGGGGTGCGGCTGAGCCTGCTCAGCGACTACGACCTAACCGGCAGCGGCAGCACCGCCCCCGGCACATTTGTGCTGGGTTACGGCTCGCTGGCGGATGACGCCTGCCCGTCGGTGGGCGAAACGTTGAAAAAGCTCTGCACCGCCGCAAGGGACTCCTCGTTGAGGGTGTAACGCCCGGCCTGCTCGTCGCCCGGCAGGACCTGCGTCTCGATCTGCGCTTCGTTGTTGGCCAGAAATTCCAGCGTACGGTCCAGTGTGTCAAGGTCCAGTGCGGTCAGGTCGGTCAGCAGCGAAGCGCTCACCGACCGCAGTGCCTGCGGCAGGGCCCCGGGCAGCAGGTCGAGGTTCTGGCGGAAGAAAGCATCCCACACCGCGCCCCGCGCCGCGGCCCGGTGGGCCTGCGGCACAACGGCGTCCGCGTCCATTCCGGTCAGAAAGCCGTGGGCTTCTGCCGCCGAAAGTCCCTGCACCCGGCTGTCGCGGCCATAGCGGGCCAGCTCCCCGGCGGTCATCGCCCCGGAAAAACCCACCCGCACCGGCCCGTACCGGGCCGTGATGCGCTCCAGTACGGCCTCCGACAACGCCAGGTATCGGGTATCTTCCGGCAGGGGCAGACACTCCATCAGTGCCTGTCGGCAGCGGGCCGGCCCCGCCGCCGTGTAACAGTCGGCCAGCGCCGCGTCCTCGTCCGCAAAGGTCACCTGTAACCCGGCGGGCACCGCCAGCAGATGCACACCGTTCTGGCTGGCGTTCAGGTAGGCCAGCACAAAGCCCGGCTGCTCCCCCGCCGTGCACACCAGCACGGTCAGGCGGTCGCTCTCCCGCGGGAGCTGCACCGCCACGCCCTGCTGGCTCCGGGCCGCCTGCCGCAGCTGGCGGCTGAGCTGCTGCCGACTGAGCAAGACCGTGCCGCCCACCAGCGGCACCAGCACCAGAAGCGCCGCCCCCAGTGCCGCCCAGAAGGGGTTCCACCCCCGGTGCTGGTCGTGCTGTGCATGCATCCTGCTCCCCTGCCTTTCTGCAGGGAGTATGGGCCGCTGTGCCGCAATTATGCAGCACGCGGCCTTTGCTCTTGTGTCCGGCCCGGTTTTGTGTTATGGTAAAAGATAGTTTTCATCCACTGCATCGAAAGGAGATCTCCCGTGGCAAACGCCGTTGAAACCCCCTCCCAAAACAATCTGATGACCGAGGGCAGCATCGTCAAGAGCCTGCTACTGTTCGCCCTGCCGCTGATCTTCGGCAACCTGCTGCAGCAGCTGTACAACACCGCCGACAGCATCATCGTGGGCAACTTTGTCGGTGCGAACGCGCTGGCCGCCGTGGGCTCCAGCGGTTCCCCCATCTATCTGCTCATCGGCTTCAGCCAGGGCCTGGCCGTGGGCGCGGGCGTGGTGGTGTCGCAGTTCCTGGGGGCCAAGGACCACCGGGAAGCCCAGGAGGCCGTGCACACCTCGCTGGCCATCGCCGTGATTATGGGCCTGCTGCTCACTGTGGGCGGCATCGCCTGCGGCCGGGCCCTGCTGGTGGCCATGAACACCCCCGCCGAGGTGCTGGGGGATGCCGTGACCTACATCCGCATCTATTTTGGCGGCGTGCTGTTCAGTGTAGTGTACAACATGACTGCCGGCATCCTGAACGCCGCCGGAAACTCCCGCCGCTCCCTCATCTATCTGGCATGGGCCTCGGTGACCAACATCGTGCTGGATCTGGTGTTCATCGTGATCTTCCGCATGGGCGTGGCGGGGGCCGCCATCGCCACCGATATCAGCCAGCTGGTGTCCTGCGTGCTGAGCCTGCGGTTTCTGATAAAATCCACCGACGACTGCCGGGTGATCCCCCGCGAGATCCGCCTGCACAAAAAGATGGCCGCCCGCATCATCCGGGTGGGCCTGCCCACCGGCATCCAGAACATGGTCATCTCCTTTTCCAACGTGCTGGTGCAGGCCAGCGTGAACAGCTACGGTGCCGCCGCCATGGCGGGCTTTGCGGCCTACATGAAGATCGACGGCTTCAACATCCTGCCGGTGAGCAGCATCAGCATGGCCGCCACCACCTTTGTGGGCCAGAACTACGGCGCAGGCCGGCTGGACCGGGTCAAAAAGGGCACCTGGGTCACCCTGGCGGTGGGAGTGGTGTACACCCTGATCACCGGAACCTTACTGCTGCTGGGGCAAAACGCCATTCTGCATCTGTTTACCCAGGACGAGGCGGTGGTGGCCTTTGGGGCCGCTGCCATGCGGTGGTTCTGCCCCTTCTATTTCCTGCTCAGCATCCTGCACGGGCTGGCCGGTGCGGTGCGCGGCACCGGTGCCAGCGTACCGCCCATGGTGGTACTGCTGGTGTCGCTGTGCCTGTTCCGCATCGTGTGGATCCAGTGGGTGCTGCCCCTCTTCTCCGGCATCGAAGGGGTGTTCATCCTCTACCCGGTGTCCTGGGCACTGGGTGCCGGGCTCATGATCCTCTACGCCTGGAAGGGCAAGTGGATGGAATATCACGCATGAAAAAAGCTCCCCTGACCTGTGGTCAGGGGAGCTTTTTGGTCACAGCTTCTCAAACAGCAAAAACCGGAATGCGATGTCGGTGGTCAGCTCCGGCAGGGCGGCCAGACGGGCCGCACCGTCGCGGGGCGTTTTCCAGTAATAGGGGGTCATGGCGAACAGCGCTTCCAGCTGGTCGTGGGGCACCGTGATGGTGCCCTGTACTTCCCGCTCGCCGATGGCCCGGAAGCCCGGGTAGGCAACTTCCTGCACCGGGTTCTTGTAGGGCGTGTCGTAGAGCACGGCCTTCATCTGGTAGAGATGTTCCGCGCCGGGCACCACATAGATCATGCGTCCGCCGGGGCGCAATACCCGCTGGAACTCTTCCTGCGCAAAGGGCGAGAAGCAGTTCAGCAGCAGGTCGGCCCAGCCGGTGCGCACCGGCTGGCTGAAGCTGGAGGCCACCGCGTACCGGGCGGCAGGCAGTGCTTTGGCGGCCAGACGCACGGCAGGCTTGGCAATGTCGAACCCGGCCAGCTGCAGCGGCCTGCCCGCCTTGGCAAACTGCTGCGCGATGCAGCGGTCATACCAGCCCTCGCCGCAGCCCGCATCCAGCAGATGCAGTGCGGCACCCGGGGCGGCAGGCTGGCCGTATTCCAAGCACAGCTCTCCCGCCGCCTGCCCGAAGATACCGTAATATCCGGCGTTCAGGAAAGCGCGGCGAGCCGCCACCATCTCTTTGCTGTCTCCGGGGGCTTTGGTGCGCATGCTCTGCACCGGCAGCAGATGCCAGTAGCCCTCTTTTGCACGGTCAAAGCTGTGGTTCCGGGCACATTTCAGGGACACATCCCCGGCAAGCGGCGCGCCGCACAGGGGGCACTGCCAGGGGGCAAATTCGTTCAGGCTCATACCTCGTCGCTGTGGTCCTCAATGGGGGCGGTGGCACCGCCGTGGGCGTTCATGTACTCCTCAAAGTTCGTGAACTTCTGCTGCGGCGGGCGGCGGCTGATGAGCACAAGGCCCGGGTCCTCGTCCTTTGCAGCGGGCTGACGGCTGCGGCGGCCGGTGTCGGCCTTGGGGGCGCGGCCTGCGCCGCCGGCGGCACTGCGGGGGCTGCCGGTGCGCTCATTGCGCTCACTGCGCGGGGCACGGCCTGCACCACCGGCTGCAGCCGGGCGGGCATTGCGGTCGTTCGGGGTGTTCCGGTCGCTGCGGCGGCCTGCATTGCGGCGGTCGCCGTTCGGGGCATTCTGGCCCTGCACGGCCTGAGCACCCTGCGCGGTCTTGATGGCCGGGGCAGCGGGAGCAGCCGGGGCCTTTCTGGCCGAGCGCAGCGGCGTTGCCTCCGGGGCGCTCACAAAGTGCGGGTCAAATTTGGGCTGGGCATTGCTGCCGCGGGCCGGGGCGTTCTGCTCCCGGCGGGGGCGGCTGTTGTTGTTATTGTTGGAACGGCGGTCATTGCTGCGCCCGCCGGAAGTACGCTTGGGATCATCCATGGTTCGTTCCTCTTTTTCCAGTTTTACGGGCTGCTTTGCCTGCGCTTTGGGCACGGCAGCAGCCTTTTTTTCAGGCTTTGCAGGGGCGGCCGCCTTCGCGGGCTTTGCCTGCTGTTCCGGCTGCTTCCCGGCCTGTTCGGGGGCAGCTTTGGGCTTTTTGCCGCGCACGGGCGGCTCCGGGCGCACCGGGGCGGGCACGCCGTCCCACGGGTGGCCGGACACCACCGGGATCTTCCGGCGGTTCAGCTTTTCGATGCCGGCCAGATACTCCTGCTCCTCCGGGGCGCAGAAGCTGACGGCGGTGCCGTCGGCTCCGGCACGGGCCGTGCGGCCAATGCGGTGCACATAGGTCTCCGGCACCTCGGGCAGGTCGTAGTTGAACACATGGGACAGCTCGCTGATGTCGATGCCGCGGGCGGCGATGTCGGTGGCCACCAGTACCCTGGTCTTCCCGGCCTTGAAGTCCTCCAGTGCGGTCACGCGGGCGGTCTGGCTCTTGTTGCCGTGGATGGCCGCCGCCGGGATGCCCTGTTTGGTGAGGTCCTTGGCGATCTTGTCGGCCCCGTGCTTGGTGCGGCTGAACACCAGCGCGTTGACCACTGGGGGCTGCAGGTTCTTGATGAGCCAGGGCAGCAGGAATTTCTTGTTTCCCTTCTCCACATGGTACAGGCTCTGCTGGATGCGGTCCACGGTGCTGGACACCGGGTCCACCTTGACAAAGGCCGGGTCCCGCAGGATGCCGGCGGCCAGCTGCTCGATCTCGGCGGGCATGGTAGCGCTGAACATCAGGTTCTGGCGCACCTTGGGCAGCTTGGCGATCACCTTTTTCACATCGTGCACGAAGCCCATATCCAGCATACGGTCGGCTTCGTCCAGCACAAAGATCTCCAGATCCGACAGGTCGATAAAGCCCTGCCCAATCAGGTCGTTCAATCGGCCCGGGCAGGCCACAAGGATGTCCACGCCCTTTTTCAGGGCCTCCACCTGCGGGGCCTGGCCCACACCGCCAAAGATCACGGTGCTGCGCAGGTTCAGGTACTTGCCGTAGGCGTCAAAGCTCTCGCCGATCTGCAAGGCAAGCTCCCGGGTGGGGGTCAGGATCAGCGCGCGGATGGCCCCCTTGCGGCGGGGCGGGTTGGCAGTGAGGCGATCCAGCATGGGCAGCGCAAAGGCGGCCGTCTTGCCGGTGCCGGTCTGGGCACAGCCCATCAGATCCCGGCCGGACAGCACCGGCGGGATGGCCGCTGCCTGAATGGGCGACGGGGTCTCATAGCCTGCCTCCTGCACAGCGCGCAGAAGCGGGGCGGACAGATTCAGTTCTTCAAATGTCATGGTTCTCCTATGATTCGTTTCCATCGTTCGTTCTACCCCGGAACCCTCTCAGGCTCGCATACGTTCACCAGCTCCCCAAGGGGGGAGCTTTTTTTGCAGAGAGATGGGGTTCCGGCATAGCCCGAAAGCTCCCTCTTCGGGGGAGCTGGCAAAACCGTCAGGTTTTGACTGAGAGGGTTTATTCCGTAATTTTCCGGCACTCGATATAATAGCGCTTTTCCTCCGCATGGCCCATGCTGAAGGTCTTGCGGGGCAGCACGCCGCCCATCACAACGCCCTTGAACAGGTCGCTCTTGGCAAAGGGCGGCATCAGGAAGGCCACAGCCCCCTTCTTGCACAGCGCGCGCACAGCCGGTTCATCGTGTACATAGTCCACCCGGCCCTCCGGGTGACGCTCCAGATAATACTCAATAAATTCGTCGATGGTGCCCACGGTAAGCGGCGCGGTGGGCTCCTCAAAGCTCAGCACGTTGGCCATGTGAGGGCCGGCCAGCGTAAAGGGCTGCTTTTTCTCGCCGCCAAAGCAGCAGCCTGCCATGTTCTCGTCGCTCCAGGTGATCAGCGCCAGCAGCACGGCAGCGCAGTCCACATTGAACAGCACCCGATGGATGGGCTCGATCTCGATGGCGGGCGAGTGGACGTTGCACACCTCGGCCAGGCACCACCGGGCCGGGTGGTTCTCGGCCTGCTCCGGGGTCAGGGTCTTTTTCAGCTCCTCCCAGCAGGCCTTGGCGGTGGCCAGCGAATGGTTGCCGTCGCCCACGGCCAGGGTCAGCGGGTCGCGGCGGGCAGCATCCGGGTATTTGGCATCAAAGGCCTCCTGACTGCCCAGCGCAGCCAGTGCCGTCTCGATCTGGTCGATCATGGCCGGGTCCTCCACGGCCCAACCGGCCACATGGCCGCCGCCCAGCATCAGTTCGCCCTCGTACACTTTGCGCAGCTCGTTCTTGCGGGCTGCGATGGGCTCGATGAGGGTGCACTGAGGGTCGTCGGCCAGCATCATGATGTGGGGCGTTTCCAGTGCGGCACCGGTGCGCACCTTCATGCGGGGCGGGATGCGGCTCTCCACCGTGCTCTCGCTGGGCCGCACGGTGCACTTTGCTCCGCGCTGATAGCTGTAGGCTTCCAGATCCACCTTGCCCACAAGGCCCTGCCGCACCCGGCCGCTCTGCTCGGTGCGCTCCACATACACAAAGCCGTCCACGGCGCGGGTGAGCACGTTCTGGGCATAATCCGCCATCGTGGCATGGATCTGCTCCACCCGGGCGTCCGCGTCGCCGTCCTCCAGATACACCTCCGGCAGGATCAGGTTCAGGGTGCTGGGGCTGCCGTCAGCCGCTTCTTTGGCCCGCTGCCAGTACTCGCGGTCGCTGGTGAACTGGTCGCAGGCAATGCAGCCCCACTGTTCCAGCGGGATCTGCTCCGCAGGCAGAAGGATGTGCGCAGGTGCAAAGCAAGTTGTGGTGTTCATGGTCGATTCCTCACTTTCCCGTATCATCAAAGACAATTACTGCATCACTCAGCCCGAAACGCGGTCGGTCTCAAAGCGGTCTGCGGCGTGTACGGTCAGGTTCTCCACCCCTGCATCCGTGGCCGCCGTTTCCAGCGCCTGCAGGGCATCGGCATCCATGGCCGCGTCCGAGGTCACCAGCAGGTTCTGCACGCCCAGGGTCAGGGCCGGCACGTCCAGCGCCACACTGCTGTTCTTGCACTGATCCAGCGTGTAGCTGAACCACAGGGTCACCTTGCCCGACAAACGGTCCTGCAGGGCGGCGATGTCCGCCTTCAGCTGGTCGGCACGGGAGACCCCGTTGGTGGTACCATAGTCCTGCTTTTTGCTCAGCTTGGGGAACTGCACATTGGTCAGCACCACCTGCTCAAAGCCCAGCTGCTGCACCTCTTCCACCAGGTCGCCCACATACTCCACTGCCGCCGTGGAATAAGGGTTCAGCCAGGGGTTGCCGTTCTTCTGGGCATCCAGCCACAGGGCGCTGCCGTTGTAGTGGATGGCCATGGAGGGGTCGGTGCGGGGCGAGATGGGGTCCTTGAAGGCCGCCAGCTGCGCCACCGGAATGAGCTTTTCTTCCCGCAGGATGGTCGCGATGTGCCCGGCGTCCAGCGGGTCGGCCACGATGCCGCCCGCCGCAGCCGCAGCCTGCGATGCATAGTAGATGTTTCCGGCCACATCTTTCAGGGTCAGCACGGCGTATTCCACGCCCTGCGCCTTCAGCTGCTGTGCCGTGGCGCGGAGGGTGCCATCGTCCGTGAGGGCCGCCGTGTCCAGCTCCGCCCACCGGCCGGAAACGATCGCCTTGCCGTCAAAAACGTCCTCTTCCGGCTCCGATGCCGCCGAGGAAGCGGCCTCCGACGCAGCTGCCGAAGCCGCTGCCTGGGAGGATGCCGCCGCGCGGGATGCGCTCTCGGCTTCCAGATCCCGGTCCTTGACCACGGTGTACCAGGTGTGGGTGGCCCAGTCCAGCACATGGGGCGCGGCGAACCATGCCGCGGCCAGCACCACGGCCACCAGCACGACGATGCCCACGATCTTGCGGATGCGCATGCCGCGGCTGTAAAAGCTGCGGCGGTAGCGCTTGACCTTGGGCCGACGTTTATACTTTGCCATTTTGACTTACCTCCCTTTACAGGATCACCGAATGGCCGGTAAAGCCATAAATGGCCAGCGCCAGCACACCGATGTACACCAGCGTGATGGGCAGGCCGCGGAACGCGGAGGGGATAGCCTTGCTGCGCAGGCGGTGCTGGGCCTCTGTGACCAGCAGCACAGCCAGCAGGTAGCCCACGCCGCTGCCCAGGCCAAAGCCCAGGCTCTGCATCAGCGTAAAGTTCTGGGTGCGCTCCACCAGCACGGTGCCCAGCACGCAGCTGTTCAGGGCTGCAACGGGCACGATGCGCAGCAGCTTGCCCGCAAGGGGCAGCCGGCGGCCCAGGCCGAGCACCAGCTCTTCGGCGGTGCAGACCACGGCAATGGCGGCCACATACACCAGCGGGCGCAGCTGGGCGCGGTTTTCCAGCGAGACGATCCAGCTGCCGGCATACCAGGTCAGCGGGGCCACCAGCACCTGCGTGATGCACAGCTGCAGGCCGAACAGCCAGCTGCTGGTGCGGTCATCCCCCACCAGCTGCACCAGACGGGACACGCCCAGTGCGCGGGTAAAGATGGCATTCTGGGCAAACACGGCCAGCACCGCATAGCCAAAGAACACCACCCAGGCATTCACAACATCTCTCATTGCTCGCCGTCCGCCTCCTTCTGTGCATGCACATCCACAAGGCTGCGCGCTTCCCGTACCAGATAGGCCTTGCGCCGGGCTGCCAGTGCACGCCACACGGCGCACAGCACGCCCAGCACGATAAAGCCGCCCGCCGGCATCCCGGCCATGGGCAGCACGGCCCGGTGCCCCACCGGGGTGCCGAACACCGTGCCCAGTGCCAGCCACTCGCGCACGCAGCCCAGCAGCATCAGCAGCAGCGCATAGCCCACCGTGATGCGCAGGCCTTTGGACACGGCCTTATGCAGCGTTTCCTGCACGCGGCCAAAGCGGTAGGTCAGCAGCGGCTCCACCACCAGCAGGGGCAGGTAGATGCCCAGGGTCAGCAGGCTGGTGCCGAACATTGCATTCAGGATGGGATAGGCCGCCAGATACACCACCGACGCGCTCAGACTGTACACCAGCGCACGGGGCAGCAGCTTTTTCTGCAGTTCTTCCGGGGCCGGATTCTCGCTGTTCAGGGGGAACAGACGGCTCAGCAGGCAGGCCAGCACGCGGGAGGGCACCAGCAGCAGCGTGACCGCAGCCGCCAGCATCACACCGTTATGGGCGGTGGTGGCCAGCACCACCAGCGGGGCCAGACCCATGCCCTGCATGACCACGGGGTTGTTCAGGAACACGCGGTCGTGGTGGGCAAAGCGGTCGGGGTCCTTCAAAATCAGTTCTGCGGTCGCTTTTCTCATTCTGCGGCCTCCTTTCCGGCACCGGATGCGGGCAGGTGGTGCAGCAGACGGTACAGCCGCACCTCGGTGCGGTCGATCCATGCCGAGATGCTGTTGACGGCCAGCACGGCAAAGCACACGCCCGTTTCGTACACGCCGTAATAACGGAAGCCCATGCTTACCACGCCCACCAGCACACCGTACAGGATGCGTCCCATCCGGTGGTGGGCACAGGTGTAGGGCTCATTGATGAGGAACACCGCGCTGAACAGCACCGCGCCGGTGAGCAGCTCGTCCCGCACGCACTGCAGACGGGGCAGGGCGTTGACCAGCACATCGCTTTCTGCCAGACCCGCCTGCCGCGGGAAGAAGAAGGCGATGAGGGCGCAGGTGGCCAGAAAGCTCACCGAGGCCGTCATATGGGCATCCTTCTGGCTCCACAGGAACAGCCCGCAGGCCAGCAGCACCAGGGCGGCACCGGTGCCCATGGGGGCGGCGTATTCGCCCAGGCTCAGGGCAATGGGGTTGTAGTTCAGCATGCCGCCGCTGCTCAGGGTGTCCTCAATGGCACTGGACACCGGCACGCCGGAGGCATCCCACAGCGGGATGGCCGTATAGGGCTGCGGGTAACGGAACACCTGTTCCGGCCAGGACACTGCCGCCACGGCATAGCCCACGGCGGCCGGGTTGAAGGGGTAGCTGCCGTAGCCGCCAAAGACCTCCTTGCCGATGAGCACACCGGCCAGCACCGCCGCCACCAGCACATAGATGTCCACGGTGACCGGCATCAGCAGGGCGATGACCAGGGCAAAGCTCTCGTTGGACAGGTCGCTGTTCTGATATACGCGGTGCCGCAGCAGCGACACCAGACGGTCGCACAGGTTGCCGGTGAGCATAGCAATGCCGCACAGCAGCAGCGGGCGCAGGCCGTACAGGTAGCAGGCCATGCACAGCGGCGGCACCGCCATCCAGCAGATGTGCTTGTAATATTTTCCGGTCTTTTGCAGCTGCTGTTCCTGCTCCCGGATCAATGCTTCATCCATACAACGCTCCCTCTCACAGGGCAGCCAGACGGCGCACGGCGGCGGTCCTGTCGTCCTTGCCGAACACGGCACTGCCTGCCACCAGAACGTCGGCACCGGCCTCCACGCACAGCGGGGCGGTGGTGTCGTCCACACCGCCGTCCACTTCCAGCAGATAGTGCAGGCCGCGCTTCTCGCGCTCCGCCTTCAGCCAGCGCAGCTTGTCCAGTGCCGAGGGCATGAACTTCTGGCCGCCGAAGCCGGGCTCCACGCTCATCACCAGCACCAGGTCCAGCTGGTCCAGATAGGGGGCCAGCGCCTCCGGGGCGGTGCCGGGCTTGATGGTCAGGCCCGTCTTGCAGCCCAGCGCCTTCACGGCATCCAGCGTCTGCTGGATATCGTCCTCGCATTCCAGATGGAAGTTGTACAGGGTGGCACCCGCCTTGATGAAGGGTTCTGCGTACTGCAGCGGGTGGCTGATCATCAGATGCACATCGTAAAAAGCATCCGGCAGGGTCTTGTGCAGGCTCTTGAGCACCGGCACGCCAAAGCTGATGTTGGGCACAAAGTGGCCGTCCATCACGTCGTAGTGCAGCATCTGTGCACCGGCGTCCAGCACCGTGCGGCAGTCCGCGCCCAGCTTGCCAAAATCAGCCGAAAGGATCGAAGGACTTACAATCGCCATAGTATATCGTTACGCTCCGTTATATTCAAAAGTTTTTATCCTCACAGGCCCGGTATTTTTCCAGATTTGCGGTTTCCAGAATACCGGGGCATGGATATCTTTAGTTTACATGAAAACGCACAAAAAATCAAACCTGCCGGCCTGTTTTTCACCGAAAAGTCGTAATTGGAAAGATTTGTCCATCTGCCCTCTTTCTTTTGGCCCTGCAGGAGGCATGGTGACGATTTGAAATGACCTCCGACGCAAAACACAAAACAGCCAGACCGCCCTGACGTCCGGGCAGTCTGGCTGTGCGGTTATTCCACCGGTTTCATGCTGGCCGGGTCCTCCACGGCAGGGGCACCGCCGGCCTCGTCGGGCAGGCGCTTCATGCCGCCGGGGTTCGGGGCCTGCGAGGGCAGGGTGAATACGAACCGGCACCACTCGCCCTGCTGGCTCTCCACCCGGATCTGTCCGCCGGACAGGTTGACCAGCACCTTGCAGATGTTCAGGCCCAGGCCCGCGCCGCGGGCGTGCAGGCCGCGGGAGCGGTCCTCCTTGTAGAAGCGCTGGAACACATAGGGCAGTGCCTCCGGGCTGATGCCCTGACCGGAGTTCCAGACGGCGATCTCGGTTTCCGGGCCCAGTTTTTCCACGCTGAAGCGGATGGTGCCGCCCGCCGGGGTGAACTTGATGGCGTTGTCCAGCAAATTATACGCCACCTGATGGATCAGGTCAGGGTCGGCGTAGACCAGCACCTTTTCATCCATGGTCAGGCCTTCCAGCTCGATCATGCCATCGTTGATGCGCTGCTCTGCCGCCAGTGCCACGCCGGTCAGGGTCTCCCAGATATTGAACATCCGGGCGTTCACCTGATACTCGCCGCTTTCCAGCTTGGAGAGATCCAGCATATTCTGGATGAGCCGCGCCAGACGCCCGGTCTCCTCGCTGACCAGCTGCAGGTAGTGGTTCTGCATCTCGGGCGGGATGGTGCCGTCCAGAATGCCGTCCACAAAGCCCTTGATGGTGGTCATGGGGGTGCGCAGCTCGTGGGCGATGTTGCCCATGAACTGACCCTGGGAGTTATCGTTGGACTGGATATTCTCCGCCATCTGGTTGAAGGTGCGGGCAAGGTCTGCCACCTCGCCATCACCCTCCACGCCCTCCACGCGGACGGAGAGGTCGCCGCCGCCAAAGCGCTGGGCGGCATCGGTGACCTTTTGCAGCGGGTCGGTGAGCTGACGCATCAACAGGCGGGTCAGCACGCTGGCGCACAGCAGCATCACGCAGGCGGACAGGAGAAAGTTGGACCAGAACTGCTGTTTAAAGTCGGTGAGCTGCGCGCCGGAGGAGCACAAAAACAGCCAGCCGCTGAACAGGCTCTGGTCGTCGATGGTCTCCACCGCCGCGATATAGCTTTTTTCGGTCAGTGCGCCGCCCAAATCGCCGAAAGCGTGGTAGTGCCGGGCGTCCGGGTCAGCCACTGCGTTGGCGCGCTGGCAGATATCCAGCGGCACGGTGGTGGTGGTAAGCTTGTCCGGGTCGGAGGCAATAAGCACATTGCCCTGTCGGTCGGTGAAAAACAGATACGCCTCGGCGCTCTCGCCGATGATCTCCAGTTTGGTGTTCAAAGCGTCCAGCTCTGCACCCTGCGGCATGGTCTCGCTGTTTACCAGATACTCCGCGGTGCGCTTGGCAACGTTTACCACCTGATCCAGCGTTTCGTAGCGATCCTTCGCAAAATAATTCTTGAACAGCACCCACTCCGAGCAGCCCATCAGCACGATGCCCAGCACCATCAGGGTGGACACCATGGAGAAAAAGGCCGTGGAGATACTTTTACGCATTACTGACGCACCTCGAACTTATAGCCCACGCCCCAGACGGTTTTCAGCTCCCACTTATCGGAAGCCCCGGCCAGCTTTTCGCGCAGACGCTTGACGTGGACATCAATGGTGCGGCTGTCGCCGTAATACTCAAAGCCCCACACCTCGTCCAGCAGCTGGTCGCGGGTGTACACACGGTTGGGGTGGGAAGCCAGGCAGTTGAGCAGTTCCAGCTCCTTGGGCGGAGCCTCCACCACCTTGCCCTTGACCCGCAGTTCATAGCTGTTCATGTCCAGGCGCAGGTTGTCGAACTCGATCACGCCCTCGGTGCTCTCGGCTGCAGCCGAGGTGGTCTGGCAGCGGCGCAGCACCGCCTTGATGCGGGCCACCACTTCCTTGGCGTCAAAGGGCTTGACCATGTAATCGTCGGCGCCCAGCTCCAGGCCCAGCACCTTGTCAAAGGTCTCGCCCTTGGCGGTGAGCATCATCACCGGGGTATTGCCCGCCTTGCGGATGCGGCGGCACACTTCCAGGCCGTCCATCCGGGGCATCATCACATCCAGCAGCACCATGTCGGGCTTGATCTGGTTGAACTTTTCCAGGCCCTCCTCGCCGTCGCCGGCCGTGGTGACCTGATAGCCCTCCTTGGTCAGGTACAGGCGCAGCAGCTCACAGATGTTGGCGTCATCATCCACCACAAGGATCTTTTCGTTTGCCATAAAGGTTTCCTCCCGTCTGGTCTATCCAATGGCCGCCGCGCTTGCGGCAGGCCGTGTGTCAAAAAGGCTCTCCATCTTTTATTATACTGGAGAGTTATGACAAAATAAAGAAGGTTTTGTATGATTTTTTCACAAGCTCCGCCCTGCCGCCGGGCAGGGCCCGGCCGGATGTGCCCGGCCCGGCGGCCGCATTTCGGTCTGACATCACACGTCGGTCGATAGATGCACTTCGCCGGGTCAGGTCCGCTCCTATCGACGAGGTATCAGCGGCGCGTTTTTGCCCCTTCGAGCCGAAAAACCGCACAAAACAGCGTCATCCGGTTTGTACAGGCCGCCAAAATTGCCGCCGGGCGGGAAAAGTTCCTTGCATTTTACCGGGCGGGATGTATACTGAAACCGTACCGGGTTTGTACTACAAGCCGGGGCTTCATTCCTGCATCGCAAGCGGTGCCGCACCGCTTTATGTTTTGAGAGAAGAGAGGTATTCCCCATGGCTGAATGTTTTTACTGTGAAAAAGACAACGAAAAGCGCAAGGCTCTGATGCTGGACGTCTGCGAGCTGCCCTACAGCATCGTATACCTGTTCCGCGACCAGAAGAACAAGGGCCGCTGCGTGGTGGCCTTCAAGGGCCACAAGACCGAGTACTTCCAGCTGACCCCGGAGGAGAACGCCGGTTACTTTGCCGACGTGGCCAAGGTGGCGAAGGTCCTGGACGAGCTGTACCACCCGGACAAGATCAACTACGCCACCTACGGCGACGGCATGCCCCATGTGCATGTGCACATCGTGCCCAAGTACAAGGGCGGCGTGAGCTGGGGCCAGCCCTTCAGCGACAGCCTGCCCAAGGTGCTGCTGACCGACGCCGAGTACGACGCCATGATCGCCGACCTGCGCGCAAAGCTGCTGTAATTTTCACCTGTCCCGGCCCGTCGGGGGATGCCTTGCTCCCCGGCGGGCTTTTTGTCTGCCCCAAGGGGCCAATCTTGCCAAAACGCTTGCGCTCCCCCGGTGCTTTGCGTATAATGATAGATGTATTGTTATGCCCAAAAAACGTGTAAGGAGCGTATTTTATATGAAGTTAGGTATCGTCGGCCTGCCGAACGTCGGCAAGTCCACCCTGTTCAACGCCATCACCTCCACCAAGAACGCGGAGGCGGCCAACTATCCTTTCTGCACCATCGAGCCCAACAGCGGCATCGTGGCCGTGCCGGACAAACGTCTGGACAAGCTGGCAGAGATCTGGCAGACCAATAAAAAGACCCCCGCCATCGTGGAGTTCGTGGACATCGCCGGTCTGGTGAAGGGTGCCAGCCAGGGTGCCGGCCTGGGCAACAAGTTCCTGGGCCACATCCGCGAGTGCGACGCCATCGTGCATGTGGTGCGCTGCTTTGACGACGACAACATCATCCATGTGGTGGAGGACGTCTCCAAGGCCGAAGCCGTGGACCCCATCTCGGACATTGACGCCATCGACTACGAGCTGATTCTGTCCGACCTGGAAGTGGTGCAGAACCGCGCCGGCCGCATGGCCAAGGCTGCCAAGAGCGGCAACAACAAGGGCGCTGCCGCCGAGGCCGCCTGGCTGCAGCAGTTGGCCGACCACCTGAGCGCCGGCAAGCCCGCCCGCAGCTTCGACTTTGACGAGGGTGACGCCGAGCAGCAGGCTGTGCTGCACGAGATGGGCCTGCTGAGCGCAAAGCCGGTGCTGTACGCCTGCAATGTGGGCGAGGATGACCTGATGGAGGGCATCGAGAACAATAAGTATGTTCCGCTGGTGGCCGCCCGCGCCAAGGAAGAGGGCGCCCGCTACATCCCCATCTGTGCCAAAACCGAAGAGGACATTGCCGACTACTCTCCCGAGGAGAAGAAGGAATTCCTGGCTGAGATGGGCATCGAGGCCAGCGGCCTGGACAACCTGATCACCGCCAGCTACGACCTGCTGGGCCTGATCTCCTTCCTGACCGACGGCAAGAAGGAGTGCCGCGCCTGGACCATCCGCAAGGGCACCAAGGCCCCGCAGGCTGCCGGCAAGATCCACAGCGATTTTGAGCGCGGCTTCATCCGCGCCAGCGTCATCGGCTACAAGGATCTGGAAGCCAACAACTTCGACTACGCCGCCGTCAAGGCCAAGGGCCTGCAGCGCACCGAAGGCAAGGAGTACGTCGTGAACGACGGCGACGTCATCGAGTTCCTGTTCAACGTGTAAGGAGAGTTCTATGATTTTTGGTATTATGGGCGCAATGCCCGATGAGGTCGATCAGCTGTGTGCCCGCTTGGAAAACGTCACCGTGGAACCCTACGGCGGCGTGGAGTACCACAAGGGCACGCTGGCAGGCAAGCAGGTGGTGGTGTGCTGTGCCGGCATGGGCAAGGCCAACGCCGCCGCCACCACCCAGGTGCTCATCACCAAGTTCGGTGCCGAGAAGATCATCTTCTCCGGCATTGCAGGCAACATGACCTCGAAGATCGGCATCGGCGACGTGGTCATCGGCAAGACCGTGCTGTACCACGACGCCCAGCTGGACATGATCTGCCAGAACCCGCCGTATCAGAAGGAATATACCGGTGACCCGGAGCTGATCGCCGCCGCCGAAAAGGCCTGTGCCGAGGCCGGTGTCAAGGCACTGGTGGGCAAGATCGCCACCGGCGACCTGTTTGTGGGCGACAGCGCCACCAAGGCCGCCATCGAGGCCAAGTGCGCCCCGGACTGCGTGGAGATGGAAGGTGCAGCCGTGAGCCAGATCGCCGCCAAGAACGGCGTGCCCTGCGTCATCCTGCGCGCCATGAGCGACAATGCCGACGAGGACGGCCACGAGGTGCTGGTGGTCAAGAAGTTCAGCATCGCAGAGTACGTTGCCACCGCCACGAAGATCGTGGCCGCCATGGTGGAAGCACTCTGATTTTCAGCTTTTCCAGATGAAACCCCCGGCAGGCTCAACAGGCCCTGCCGGGGGTTTGTGTTGCTGACGTGACACGCCCAATGTTGGCCGCGTCCCGGTAGCTTTCTCCTCGGACACGAAAAACGGGTTGTGGCACCCAGCGGCTGCGTCGGCTCTTGAACGAGCCTTGCACCCTGCTGGCCACTGCCCCAACAGCAACTCCCTGTTTCTGCCACTGGCAGCAGTCGTTGCTGTTGCAGGCCATTCCATCGCCCGCCCTATTGCCCTGACGGGCAACAGGGTCCCACCCCAGCGGACGGTCCTCGGAGAAACTCCCGGCCCACAGCCAGGTAACGTTTCTTACAAAAACTGTTCCAGCCGGACGCGGTTGTCCTCTTCAAATTCCATCAGCCGCTGGGCAAGGCGCTTGGTGCCGGGTGCGGCATTGGGGTAGTCCTTCTGCGCCTTCACGCAGTCCACCACTCCCATGCCGCTGCCCTGGGTCAGCATCTCGGCCAGGTTGCGGGTGGACTTGTCGGTCAGGGTCTTCATGCTGATGCCCATCTTCGTGTTGAATTTTGCCATGGCGCTCTGGCCCTGGGCGGTGCCGCCGCAGGCTTCCATGGCGGTGTGGGCCTCCTGATTGAGCTGGTGGTAGAGGTTGCGCTGGCGCAGCAGCTCCGCCTTGAACTGGGTGTCGTCGGTCATAGGCACGATCTGTTCCAGCGTGTTCTTGCCCATTTCGGTGTTCTGCACCACGGCTTCCAGGAGATTGAGGTTGTCGTTTTTCTGGTTTTCCATACAAAAAGCCCCCTTTGGCAGCCAGTGTGCGCCAAAAGGGGCTTTTCTATACATGATCGTTATTCGGCACAGCCGATCCGGTCACCGCCGGAAGCCTGCACCTTGCGCAGGCGGGCATCGCACAGCTCGTAGAGGGCGGGCCAGTTCTTGGCCTCCACCTCGTCCAGCCCGGCGGCCGCGCCGCTCATGGTGAACTGCACCCGGTGCATCATGCCGGTGGTGGTGATGCACTCGTGCGGCATCTGCTCGTACAGCTCCTGCATCCGGGCCGCCAGCTGCGGGCCGGTGGTGTCCACGCTGCCCACCACAAAAATGCTGCCGGTCAGACGGCACACCACCTGGTGCATGGGGGTGTCGTAGTGCTTTTTCCACTGGTTGCCCACAAAGCAATGGAGCTGGTCCATCACCGGCTGGCCGTAAGTATCGCAGAGCTGAGGGCCCTTGTCCAGAGCCACCAGGGCCACAGCGGCGCTGCGGCCCTGCCGGGCCCACTGTTCCAGCTTTGCGCCGAACACCCGCTCCAGATACTGGCGGTTGTACACACCGGTCAGAAAATCGTGGCTCATATCGTCGCGGCACAGCTCCCGTTCCCGGGGCGTCATGCGCTCTTCGGGCAGGACATTGCCTGCCAGCGGTGCCGACATCTGCAGCTTCCAGCGCTTGCCGTCCGCTTCCACGATGCGGTGCAGCACGCAGTCCACCCGTCCGCCGCGCAGCTCGTAGTCCACCTGCAGGCTTTCGTCCTGCCAGCCGGGTTCCGGCTGTTCTTCGGTCAGGCTGACGCTGTCAAACACCGCCTGTGCAGTCTGCACAAAACTGTGCAGATCCTGCTCGGTCCATTGTTTTTCCATTGCATTTTCCCCATCATCATGCATCGTGCTGCCGTGCACCGGCAGCTGACTGATTCCCGGCACTCTCCGGGAACTCATAGCCATTATAGCATTCAGGCGGGGCCATTGCCAGCAGAACGCACAATTTTTTACTGGAATTTTTGCATTTTCGTCAGATTGCCAAACAATTTACAAAGTGCCCGCCGGAATTAGACGCGGCAGTACACACTGCACTCGTCGGCAATGGTCTTAGCCAGCGTTTTGCTCTCAAAACCGGCCGCTGCACGCCATGCCCAGTTGCCGCCCAGCTTGCCCGGGGTGTTCAGGTGTGCTTCCTCGCCCAGACCCAGCCAGTCGTACATGGGGACGATGGCACGGTCGGCCACCGAACCCAGGGCTGCCCGCAGCAGAGCGGTGCGGGCAGCCGCCGTTTTGACGGCGGCGACTTCCTTTGCGGTGGGGTGTGCGCCGGTCAGGTGCAGATAGGCCGCCGCCGTGGCCTTTTCCTTGGGGGTGGCAGCGCTCTCCCACCAGGCCGTGATGGTGGTGTTGTCGTGGGTGCCGGGGTAGACCACACTGTTCTTGACATGGTTGTGGGGCAGGTACTCGTTATCCCCGCCGCTGAAGGCAAACTGCAGCACTTTCATGCCCGGGAAAGTGCTGTCAGCCAGCAGCTTCCGCACGCTGGGGAACAGCTCGCCCAGGTCCTCGGCAATGATGGGCAGCTGGCCCAGCGCCTGCTCCAGTGCGTCGAACAGCTCCATGCCGGGGCCGTTTTCCCACTTACCGGTCTTGGCGGTGGCACTGTCGGCAGGGATGGCCCAGTAGGTATCGAAGCCCCGGAAGTGGTCGATGCGCAGCAGGTCGTAGATGCCCAGGGCATGGCGCACCCGCTGGACCCACCACGCATATCCAGTCTGTTTATGATACGTCCAGTTATACAGTGGGTTGCCCCACAGCTGACCATCGGCGGAGAAATAATCCGGCGGGCAGCCTGCCACACGGGCAAAACGGCCCTCGGCATCCAGCTCGAACAGCTTGCCGCCCACCCAGGCATCCACCGAGTCGGCAGAGACATAGATGGGGATATCGCCCAGGATCTGCACACCCTTGTCGTTGGCATACTGCTTCACGGCCTGCCACTGGGTGCTGAACTTGTACTGTACAAACTTCCAGAAGCCGATCTCTTCCTCGTTTTCGGCAGCAAAGGCGGCCAGCGCAGCCTTGTCCCGCAGGCGGTAGGGGCGCTCCCACTCCACCCAGTTCTTCATGCCGTTGGCCACTTTCAGAGCCATGTACAGGGCATAATCCTCCAGCCATGCCTCGTTGCTCAGGGTGAAGGCATAGTAGTCATCCGGGAAGTAATCGCTGCAACCGTGCAGGCCCTTGCAGGCCTTGCGCCAGGCCGCATAGGCGGTGCGCAGCACCTTGTAGCGGCTGGTGTACAGGGTGCCGTAGTCCACCTGCTTCGGGTCATCGCCCCAGGGCTCTGCCTTGAGCTGGGCTGCCGTGAGCAGGCCTTCTTCCTTCAGGGCATCAAGGTCGATGAAGTAGGGGTTGCCCGCAAAGGCGGAGCAGCTCTGATAGGGGCTGTCGCCGTAGCCGGTGGGGCTCAGGGGCAGCAGCTGCCAGATCTTCTGCCCGGCATCGGCCAGAAAATCCACAAATTTGAATGCTTCCTTGCCAAAGCAGCCAATTCCATAAGGGCCGGGCAGGCTGGACACCGGCATCAGGATTCCACTTTCACGCATGGTTTTACCTTCCTCACATTCCACATTTTGACCGGAAACTTGTTGATTCTTATCATAACATAATCGCAGACTATTTTCCACAGGCAAAAATCGTGGTATACTGTGGTATACTTGGTATTTGTCACCTGTTGGGCCGATACGCCGGCAGCTTTCTCTTCGGACGCGAATCGGGCCATTCCATCGCCCGCCCTATTGCCTTACGGCAACAGGGTCCCACCCCAGCGGACGGTCCTCAGAGAAACTTCCGGCGCACCAGCCAGCAGAAAGCATCAGGAGGTCTTACGCACCATGCAGTGCACTGAAAAATATTTTGAAGCGGATGCCTTCCGCACCCGGGCCGAAAGCGTCCTGCTGGCCGCCGTGCCGGACAGCCGTACCGGCGGCGGACTCCTCGCGCTGGAAGGTACGGTGTTCTACCCGGAAGGCGGCGGTCAGCCTGCCGACCGTGGCACCCTGACCCTGCCGGACGGCACCGAGCTGGCCGTGACCGATGTCCACGAGCAGGACGGCATCCTCTGGCACAGCGTTCCTTCCCTGCCCGACACCGCCGTGCCGGGCATCACGGTAGAGGAAGCCATCGACTGGGACTGGCGCTTTGACAAAATGCAGCAGCACACCGGCGAGCACATCCTTTCCGGCATCCTGCACCGGATGTTCGGGGCCGAGAATGTGGGCTTCCACATCGGGGCCGAGGCCGTGCGCATGGACACCAGCGTGCCCATCTCTGCCGAGGGCCTGCGCGCCGCCGAGCTGGAGGCCAACCGCATCGTCTGGCAGGATGTGCCGGTGGTCATCACCTACCCCACCCCGCAGGAGCTGGCCGCCCTGACCTACCGCAGCAAAAAGGAGATCGACGGGCAGGTGCGCATCGTGACCATTCCCGGTGCCGATGTGTGCGCCTGCTGCGGCACCCACACCCGCACCACCGGGCAGGTGGGTCAGATCAAGATCCTGACCAGCGAGAACTACAAGGGCGGCGTGCGGCTGAGCATCGTGTGCGGTGCCCGTGCGCTGGAAGCTGCCCAGGCCATGCGGGCACGGCAGGCGGACATCGGGGCCCTGCTCAGCGCCAAAGCCGACCAGACCGCTGTGGCCGTACACCGGGTGTACGACGAGTACACGGCCCTCAAGTTCAACCACTTCGGCCTGTGCAGCCAGCTGTTCGACGCACTGGCCGCCGCCGTGGAGCCGGGGCAGAATGCCATCCGCATCGTGCCGGGGCTGGACCCGGACGGCTTGCACCGGCTGGCCGTGCGCCTGAGCGAGGCCACCACCGGTCTGTGCGCCGCCCTGACCCCCAACGACAAGGGCACCGGTTACTGCCTGGCCCAGGCCGGCGGGGATGTGCGTGCCCTGACCAAGGCCCTGAACACCGCCCTGAACGGCCGCGGCGGCGGCAAGCCCGGCATCTGCCAGGGCAGCTGCGCCGCCACGCCGGAGCAGGTTGAAGATTTTTTGAAGGAGAATATTGATCATGAGAATGCGATTTAAACCCTATGCACACGACGAGCTGATGGCCGCCGATTTCCACGTCCACGAACCCCTGATCTGGGGCGGCAAGTGGCACGCCCAGTATGCCCGTCCGGAGCAGCCCTTTGTGCTGGAGCTGGGCTGCGGCAAGGGCGGCTTCCTCTCCCAGCTGGCCTGCGCCCACCCGGAGAACAACTATCTGGGCATCGACATCACCGACAAGGTGCTCATCCTGGCCAAGCGCAAGATCGAGGCCGCCTATCAGGCCGCAAACCGCCCCATCGACAACGTCAAGATCATGAGCACCGACATCGAGCGCATCAAGGGCGTGATCACCGCGGAGGACGAGGTCAGCCGCATCTACATCAACTTCTGCAACCCGTGGAGCAAGAATGGCTCTTCCCACAAGCACCGCCTGACCTACCCCCGCCAGCTCATCAACTACCGCGCGTTCCTCAAGGACGGCGGCGAGATCTACTTCAAGACCGATGACGATGACCTGTTCCGCGACAGTCTGGAGTACTTCCCCGCTTCCGGCTACGACATCGAGTGGATGACCTACGACCTGCATGAGAACGAGCCGGAGTGGAACATCCGCACCGAGCACGAGGGCATGTTCACCGAGATGGGCATCAAGATCAAGGCCCTCATCGCCCGCAAAAAGCCCGGCGACGACAGCGTGACCTGGATCGAGCCCAAGGTGCTCAAGCGCATGGCACGGGAAGCCGCCGAAGCCGAGGCGGCTGCCAAGGCCGCACAGGAAGGCGAGAGCAATGTCTGACCCCTGTGAACTGTGCCTGAACAACCTGCAGGACGAATACGGCAGCTATTACTGTGCCCAGGGCAGCGCACTGGACGAGGACGAAATGGCCCGCTATCTCTCCTGCCGCACCGCCGCCTGCCCCTTTTTTGAGCCGGGCGACGAATACAAGATCGTAGCAAAGCAAAACTGACCGGAGGTGTTTTTGTGGTAGCCTTCCTCACCCAGACCACCGTCTGCGGCTTTTCGCTGTACCAGACGCTGGCCTATTTTCTGATCTATTCCTGTCTGGGCTGGTGCCTGGAAGTGGTCTACGCCGCTGTGACCACCGGCAAGCTGGTGAACCGCGGCTTCCTGAACGGGCCGGTGTGCCCCATCTACGGCTTCGGCATGGTCATCGTGCTCTATGCTCTGACCCCGCTGGTGGACAACACCCTGCTGCTCTATCTGGGCGGCGTCATCCTGCCCAGTGCCCTGGAGCTGGTGGGCGGCTGGGCCCTGTACAAGCTGTACCGCACCCGCTGGTGGGACTACAGTGACTACCCCTTCAACATCGGCGGCTACATCTGCCTGGAATTCTGCCTGCTGTGGGGCGTGGGCACCCTGGTGGTCATGCGCATCGTGCACCCCATCATAGCCGGACTGGTGGCCATGGTCCCCACCCTGGTGGGCGTGATTCTGATGTGCATCCTCTACGCCGTGTATGCCACGGACGTGGTGGCCACCGCCATTGCGGCCTCCACCCTGGCCGACACCCTGGACACCATGGAGAAGCTGGGCGACAGCATCCATGCCGTGAGCGACGCCATGACCGAGCTGCTGGGCACCACCGCCATGACCGCCGACCAGAAGATGGACGAGAGCCGCCTGCAGCTCAAGCTGGCTGCCGCCGAGGCCCGGGACAATGTCCCCAAGCTGAAGCCGCGTGAGGCCATGGCCGCCATCCGTGCCCGGACCGACGAAGCCATGGAGACCGCACGGCGCGCTTCGGAGACCGCCCGCCTGAACGCGGCCGAGGCCGCCAACGCCGCCAAACTGGCGGCACAGGGCGCTTCGGAGCGGGCCGCAGAACGCGCCGCCGCGCTGCTGCAGCTGGAAGAGCTGTCGGCCGAGCTGCAGGTACGCTCCGACGAGATGCGTGCCCAGATGCTGAAGAAGCCCCGCGTCATCGGCCAGCGCCGCATGCTGCGGGCCTACCCCAAGCTGAAGCACGGCGTGAAGAGAACTTCGCTGGAAACGCTGCGCAAAAAACTGGAGCGGCGGGAGTCCGATCAGGACCGGGACAGCAAGGAATAAGCCCAGCGGGTTGTTGCGGATTTGTTGCGATTATCTGCGATAACCCGCTTTTTTATCGGTTTTTTGCGGCGTATTCTGTGCATTTTTGTGCGGTAAAGATTGCCGGAAGCTATTTCCAAATTGCACATTTGATGCTATACTGTTACATAAGAGTGTAACTGGATAAACTATGTCTGAAGCTGGCAATTTTTGCCGGACTGCGAGGGATGACCATGTCTGATAAAACAATTCAAAATACAACCGTCGGCACAGTACAGCCGGGTGCCCTTACAGCCATTGCACGCAAGGAGGACTTCCTGCAGCATCTGCAAGACTTTCTGGACACACACAAAACCGAAAAGTGGTGCGTCGCGGCCATCGACGTTGAGCACTTCAGGCTGTACAACGAGCTTTACGGCACCGAGCAGGGCAATGCCCTGCTGAACACCCTGGCCAGCCATCTGCTGGACTATCAAAAGACCTCCGGCCGCCCTGTGGGCTACTGGGGCAACGATGACTTTTTCCTCTGCCTGCCGGACGACCGCGTGCAGCAGCAGGACATCGTGATCACGCTGCAGACCTGCGTGAACCCCAATCATCAGGATGTCACCTTCTTTCTGGCGCTGGGCCTGTGCCCGGTGAGCGAGCATCCGGAAGCGGACGCCGCCGCCCTGTGCAACTACGCCCAGATCGCCGTGATGAACCCGGACCATTCCGGCAGCGGCATCCACCGCTTTGCCCCGGCCATGCTGGACAGCCTCAAGGCCCAGCAGCAGCTGCTGAGTGAGCTGGAGCATGCGCTGGACAACCACGAATTCACCTTTTTCCTGCAGCCCAAGTGCAACAGCATGACCCGCGCCATCGTGGGTATGGAAGCACTGGTGCGCTGGAACCACCCCACCCGCGGCTGCGTGCAGCCGTCCGAGTTCATGCCCCTGCTGGAGAACACCGGCCTGATCACCCGGCTGGACCAGTACATCTGGGAAGCCGTCTGCCAGACGCTGCAGAAGTGGCAGGCCAGCGGCAGCAATCTGGTGCCCGTATCGGTGAACGTGTCCGTGGTGGACATCGTGAATCTGGACGTGCCGCAGATCTTCTCGGATCTGGTGGAGAAATACCAGCTGGAGCCCAAGCTCCTGCTGGCCGAGATCACCGAGACCATGCTGGCCGAGAACTCCTCGGTGGTGGAAAACGCCATCCAGGGCCTGCACCGCAAGGGCTTCTCGGTGATGATGGACGACTTTGGCAGCGGCTACTCGTCGCTGAACATGCTCAAGGACACCAACGTGGATGCCATCAAGCTGGACATGAAGCTCATCGACATGAACCAGCAGAACCACAGCAAGGGTGTGCAGATCGTGGAATCGGTGATCAATATGGCTCACCGGCTCAATCTGCCCATCATTGCCGAGGGTGTGGAGACCCCGGAGCAGGTGTCCATGCTGCAGGCTGCCGACTGCCTGTATACGCAGGGCTACTACTTCTTCAAGCCCATGCCCATTGAAAACGCTGAAAAGCTGCTGGCCCAGCCCAATAACGCCGACTACTGGGATATGCGCCGCGACCTGATGCGCCGCGACCACCGCACCGCTGCGGAGGACCCGGACTCGGAAAAGACGGCACTGGCCCTGCAGGCATATCAGATCTTTACCGACAATCTGCTGGAAGTCTCGCTGCTCAACCTGGTCACCGGCACCTATCGGGTGATCAAGCGGGATGCCCGCCTGCCCAGCGCAGACCTGGCCAAGGAAGAGGACTTTACCACCTTCTGCGACCGTCTGGTGAATGAAAAGGTCGTGCACCCGGACGATGCAGAGATGTTCCAGGAACAGGTGGACCTGCCTCTGCTGCAGGACACCCTGTTCCACTCCCAGCAGCCGGAGTTCTACCGCTTCCGCAAGCAGATAGCCAACCAGTTCGTGTGGATCACCATGGAAGTGCTGCCCTGCCGCGGCTGCTGCGCCCAGAACCCCTGGGCCACCGTGCTGATGCGGGAGGACGCACAGGCCAACCAGCTGAGTGAGGAGCTGGACTTCTCCTACAGCCACGACACCCTGACCGGCCTTGCCAACCGCAGCAAGTATGAGAGCGACCTGCGGGAGCTGCAATATTCGGATTACGATTCCATGGTGTGCACCTACATCGACGTGGTGGGCCTGCATGAGGTGAACGATCACCTGGGCCACCGCAGCGGCGACAACCTGCTGTGCACCATTGCCAACGCCGCCCGCAAGTTCTTTGTGAGTAGCCGCATCTACCGCGTGGGCGGTGACGAATTCGTCGTGCTCACCCCCAACCTGCCGCCCTACGACGTATGGACCGCCTCCGACCGGATGCGCGTGTTCCTGCGGGAGAAGGACTGCGAGATCTCGGTGGGCATCCAGAACACCAACAATCTGCGCAAGCTGGAAGCGGCCGTGAACAAGTCCGAGCAGGCCATGCAGCAGGACAAGCTGGCTTACTACGGCCGCAACGGGCAGGAGCGCCAGCTCAAGGGCCTGAACGAAAAGCTGGAGCGCACCCTGACCCAGAAGCGGGACGCCGAGCACTTCCTGCGGGTGCTGGCCCCCAAGTACCGCAGCGTGTATGTGGTGAACCTGCAAGACGACAGCGTGCGGCCCATCATCCTTCCGGACTTCTTCCAGAAGATCCTGGACACCTCCGGCGGCTCCTTCCGTGCCGTCATCACCGCTTACCGCGACCAGTATGTGGTGCCGGAATCCCGCGACGCCTTCAACCGCGTGCTGGATTACAGCTTTGTGCGCAGCAAGGTGCTGAGCGGCGAGATCGTGGAGGTGCACTACACCAGAACAGACGGTGCACCCTACACCCTCAAGATCACCCCGTATTCCTCCAGCGGCTCTCACATCCACGAGACCATCTGGATCTTTGCAGATGATACGGCAACGCTTACCCCCCCCCCGACGCAAATTAAAAAACAATCGTAACAGCGTAAAATAAAAGAGCACCGTTCCGGCCGGAACGGTGCTCTTTTGCTGTTTTTGGTTCAATTTATGCCCAGAGGTTTTCCGGGTACTGGCCCTCGGCAGTCTTGCGGGCAATGGCCTCCACCACCAGCGGCTTATCCTCGCGGTAGGTCACGCCGTACCACTTGTCGGTGCTGCGCAGCACCTGGATCTTTGCCTTGCCTTCCTCGATCAGTTCGGTGACCACCAGCGGCAGGAAATACTCACACTTGAGCGGGTTGGTCGGCAGATTTGCGTCCAGCCATGCGGCAAAGCGGTTCTCGGCCTCGTCCAGGAAGCTCTTGCCAAAGCCCCACAGATTCATGCTGACAGGGGTATCACCCGGCAGGTCGGTCCAGCTTGCGCCGCCGTCCTCGGTGTAGTGCACGCCGTCTGCATAGGGCTCGATGCGGGTGCGCTCGGTCACGCTGTGCAGGGTGCCGTCCGGGTTGGTCACGCACACGCCGCGGGCCACGCTGCCGTTCTCCGACACCGTGTTGCGGAGCAGGTAGCTCACCATGCAGTAGTCGTAATAGCTGCCGTCCTCGTGGGTGGACAGGTAATCGTACATCACCCGGAACGCCTCGGGGCCGTAGTAGTCATCGGCGTTGATCACCGCAAAGGGGCCGTCGATGAGGTCCTTGGCGGCCAGCACGGCGTGGCAGGTGCCCCAGGGCTTGACCCGGCCTTCCGGCACGGTGTAGCCTGCGGGCAGCTCTTCCAGCTGCTGGAAAGCGTATTTCACGTTCATGGCCTTGGACACACGGTCGCCGATGGCGGCCTTAAAGGCATCCTCGATCTCGTGCTTGATCACAAAGATCACGGTCTCGAAGCCTGCGCGGCGGGCGTCGTAGAGCGAATAATCCACGATGACCTGTCCGTTGGGGCCCACCGGGTCGATCTGCTTCATGCCGCCGTAACGGCTGCCCATGCCGGCCGCCATCACGACCAGTACCGGTTTGTTCATAACAAGTTCCTCCTCTGTTTTGCAAACACCGCCTGCGCGGTGAGAATTCCACGCTTTTATTATACTCCCTTTGCACTTCCGGAGCAAGTGCAAAGAGGCTGCCGCAGGCCGTTCTGCGGGGCCGCGCACAGTTTCGCAAGCGTAAATTCCCAAAATATGCAATTTATTCTTGTCAAAATCTTGTTTTTGGCTTCACTTTCGTGTATACTTGCTTCATCAAGTGCAAGTTTTACCTGTCAATTTCCAGTTTTACTTGTCAAGAAACACTTTCCGATCATCAAGAAAGAGGGATGTTCTCATGAACGAAGCCGTCACCAAGCGTTTCCTGCTCTACTTCCGCCTGATGCTGCTGGTCTGGATCCTCATCGTCAACTCCATCCTGCATGTGGTGGGCTTTGAGTACAGCTGGCTCATCTTCCTCAGCAACATCATGCTGTTCACCATGGAGGGCGACATCAAGGACCGCTTCGTCTCGGTGGAGCTGGGCGGTCTGGTGGGCATGGTGTTCACCGTGATCGCCCTGCTGGCCATCACCTTCCTCACCCCGGTGCTGGGCAGCTTTTTCGGCTTCCTCATCCCGCTGGCCGTCGTGCTGTTCGTGCTGATCATCCTGCACCCCTACGCCCCCAAGGTGCTCAACAATGTGGGCTTTGCCTACCTCACGGTGGCCTGCATCGACGCCGAGACCTTCGCGGCCAACCTGCCGCTGTTCTTTGCCACCTACATCCTCGGCTCGCTGGCCTTCAACGGCGTGTGCGTGCTGCTGATGAATCCCGCCAAGGCACTGGCCGTAAAGAGCGTGCAGCGCACCCAGAGCGAAATCGCCTGACGTTCTCCTATTTTTCTCCGATAAATGCAGCAGAGGCCCCTGTTCCGGTTGGAACAGGGGCCTCTGCATTGTTATGAGCCTTTATCAGGCGTTGTAGGTGCGGTTCTTGATCTCGTCGGTCACCTTGGCAATGAAGGCATCCAGCTCCATCGTGGTGGTCTCGCCCTTGCGGTCACGCACCGAGATGTTGCCGGCCTCGGCTTCCTTGGCACCCAGCACCAGCATGTAGGGCACACGGTCCACCTGCTGTGCGGCACGGATCTTGTAGCCGATCTTCTGGTTGTCGTCGTCCAGTGCCACGCGGACACCGGCCTCCACCAGCTTCTCCGTCACGTCCTGGGCGTAGTCCAGGGTCTTTTCGGACACGGGCAGCACCTTGACCTGCACGGGAGCCAGCCAGGTGGGGAACTTGCCCTTGGTCTCCTCGATCAGGTAAGCCATGAAGCGGTCCAGAGAGCCCAGGATGGCGCGGTGCAGCACCACAGGGGTCTTTTCGGTGCCGTCCTTGTCCACATAGGTCAGGTGGAACTTGGCGGGCAGGCAGAAGTCCAGCTGGCAGGTGGACAGAGTGTACTCGGCCCCCACGGCGGGCTTGACGTTCACGTCCAGCTTCGGGCCGTAGAAGGCAGCCTCGCCGATCTCCTCGGTGAAGTGGATGCCCAGCTCGGTCAGCACTTCGCGCAGGGCCTGCTCTGCATGGTTCCACATGGCATCATCGTCGTGGTACTTCTTCTTATCGGCAGGATCACGCAGGCTCAGCACGCAGCGGTAATCGGTGATGTTGAAGTCCTTGTACACCTCAAAGATCAGGTTGCACACGTCTGCGACCTCGCTCTTGATCTGCTCCGGGGTGCAGAACAGGTGGGCGTCGTTCTGGCAGAAGTGACGGCCGCGCTCGATGCCCTTCAGGGTGCCGGAGGACTCGTAACGGAAGTCGTGTGCGATTTCACCGATGCGCATGGGCAGGTCGCGGTAAGAGTGCGGATGATTTGCGTAGATCATCATGTGGTGGGGGCAGTTCATCGGGCGCAGGACGTAGCTCTCGCCCTCCATCTCCATGGCGGGGAACATGTTCTCACGGTAGTGATCCCAGTGGCCGGAGGTCTTGTACAGGTTCACGGTGCCGATGCAGGGGGTCATGACGTGGAGGTAGCCGCGTGCACGCTCCTTGGCCTTGATATAGTTCTCCAGCTCCTGCCAGACGGTGTAGCCTGCGGGCAGGAACATGGGCAGGCCGCGGCCCACCAGATCATCGGTCATGAACAGGCCCATCTCCTTGCCGATCTTGCGGTGATCGCGCTCGCGGGCCTCCTGCTGCTCCTTCTCCCATGCGTCCAGCTCTTCCTGATTGCGGAAAGCCACGCCATTGATACGGGTCAGCATCTTGTTTTCCTTGTCGTTCTTCCAGTATGCGCCGGACTGCTGGGTGATCTTGAAGGCCTTCAGTGCCTTGGTGTAGGTCAGGTGGGGTCCGATGCACATATCCACGTACTCGCCCTGCTGGAAGAAGCTGAACTCGGTCTCGTCAGCCAGATCTGCCATGTGCTCCACCTTGTAGTGCTCCTGACGCTCCTCCATCAGCTTCTCAGCCTCGGCGCGGGGCAGGATGAAGGGCTTGATGGGCAGGTTCTCCTTGACGATCTTGCGCATCTCTTTTTCGATGTTGGCCAGATCCTCGTCGCTCAGCTTCTGGTCGCCCAGATCGACGTCGTAGTAGAAGCCGTTCTCGGTGGCAGGGCCGAAGGCAAAATCAGCCTGCGGATACAGGCGCTTGATGGCCTGTGCCATAACGTGAGCAGCGGTGTGACGGATAACGTGCAGCTCCTGATCCTGCGGGCACTCGTCCACATGACCGTCCTTGTAGATGATCTTCATAGTAGATTCTCCTTTGACAATGTGGTTTGAACAAAAATAAAAAGCGCTTCACCCCGTAAAACTCACGGGATGAAGCGCCGATCAAATGTCTGCGTTCCACGGTTCCACCCGAATTGCGCGCTCCCCGGCGGGGAAACGCGCCCCTCGCAGTGCTGTAACGGGCACGCCCGGCAGAGGTTCGCCTCTGCACTCTGCGGTGGTAGAAGTCCGGCACATGGCAGGCTGCTTGCAGCACCCTTGCGGGGCAGCCCTCTCTGCGGCATGGAGCGCGGGACCTCGGTTTGTCCGCATCAACATTTTAAACAGGATGAAACTACGCTGATTGTAGCACGTCCGACCCAAAAAATCAAGGGACACCAGTGTGAAATTTCTGCCAGCGCGGTCATTCCCCGCCGGGAACTCCGGCACCGTGAACCGGGTGGGCGCAATGCCAAGGCCCATGGAGATGCCGCGGAGCTTACTCCACGTCCTGCAGCGCGGCAAAGTCCTCTTCGCCGGTGCGGATCTTGACCACGCGGGTCACATTGTAGACAAAGATCTTGCCATCGCCGATGTGGCCGGTGTACAGCGCCTTCTTGGCAGCTTCCACCACCGAATCCACACGGATCTTGGACACAATGACATCGGGCTTGCCGTAGCGCACCCAGGTAAAGATCATGGTCACGCAGGTGGCCACCGCAGCGGCCAGGTTGGTGTTGAAGCAGACCAGACCGGTCATGGTCATGGAAGCGTCGGTGGACAGGCTCAGGGAAGAGCCGCCGTTGAAGCCGAACCAGCAGAACCACAGGATGAACACGCCCAGGGCACCAGCCCCTGCGGCCGTGTGCCGTTCCCCGTACCGGATGCACGCAGGAACGATGCATTTCCCTCAGAGGACCCTCTATTTCCCCCGAAGGCAAGATCCACCCGAAAACACAAAAGGCGCTGGCGGAATTGCTTCCGTCAGCGCCTTTGCTTTCGATGGCACGAGTATAGACCGTTTGTGCACAAGTGTCAAGGGTTCCTCTCGAGGTTTTACGTTTTTCACAACGTCGATGTCCCCTGCACCGCAAAAGTTTAGCAAATGTTTTTTGCCGTTATTCCTTTTCTCCAGCCTCTTCGCCCTTGGCATTGGCCGGGCGGTGGCCGCCCTCCATTTCCCAGTGCAGCAGCAGGCTCATCATGGCGCGCAGCGCGAAGGTGGCTGCCAGCGGCACGACGGATTCCAGATTTTGCAGCAGGAAGGTCTTAGCGATCTCGGCCGACATCAGAAATTCCAGCGCGGTGGTCAGGCCGCTGCTCATTTCATGATGGAAGTCGTGGTGGTCGTTGAAAAAGGTCGCCCGCACATAGTGGTAGCTGGCTTTGGCCAGGCTGGTGATGATGATGAACAGGCCGACCACTTCGGCCAGACCTGCGATCATGGGCACCGCTGTTTCCAGAAAGCCCTCCAGAAAGTGGGTGATGGTTGCATTGAGTTGGTACAGTCCCTGCATGGTGTCCTCGTCTCCGGCCCTTACAGCAGGGTCTTGACGTAGGCAGCCAGCTCAGGATCCTTGCAGTCTGCAAAGAACTGCTCCTGGAAGTGCTCACCGGCAATGGCACCCTTCAGCAGATCCTGGTCAATGCCCTTCAGGATCTCGATGAGGGGCTTGAAGGCCACAGCGCGCACGCCGTCCAGGATCTTCTTGTTGCTCTGCTCGGCCTCCACGCGGTCAGCGGGGTAGCCCTTGCCGAAGCCAAAGCCGAACAGCTTCTCGAAGGTGTACTCCAGGTTCAGCTCACCGCCCCAGCCGAAGCCCTTGGCAAAGGGCATGGACACGGCGTTGCCGTCGTTGATCTGAGCAAAGGTGTAGGCATCCACGGGATCCTCCACATGGCCGCAGATCACGCCGGGGAAGCTGTTCAGGGCCAGCATGGCACCCTCGCCGGTGCCGCAGCCGGTGATGACGAAGTCGGCGGCGCCGCTGTTCAGCAGGATGGCAGCCAGAATGCCGCACTGCACATAGGTCAGGCGGGGAGAAGCGTCGGAGTACATGCCGTAGTTGACCACTTCATGGCCCATAGGCTCCACGACCTTCTTCAGGGCTGCTTCGATGATGCCGTTCTTGGGGGCCTGGCTGTTCTCGTTGATGATTGCGATCTTCATGATACGATCTCTCCTTTTCTGATTCAGAGTTCTTTTTGTTGTCCTCACGCAGGCGGACCTTCTGCGCGGCCCTGTCCCTCCGGGAAAGGCACCTTTCCCCTCCCCGGCACACAGCCGCTCTTGTATACTAGGGTAGCATGGTTTGTGGGCAGTGTCAAGGCATTTTGTCCTACAATTTTACTGCATTTCTCGCTTTCCGGCAAGTTTTTTCATGCAAATGTCCTGATTTTGGCAGACGTCCTACCTGCCCCGGGCAGGCGTTCGGCAGCCTGCACAAAAGCCCCGCAGGCGTTTTGTGCGCTTTGCCTGTCAGCCCAGTTTCTTTTTCTGCTGACGGGCTACGATGGGCATCAGCAGAGGCGTGGGCAGCAGCTTCTGCGCCGAGGTGCACAGCCGCATAAAGGCCGACGGTACGATGATGGTCTTATGGTGCAGCATACCGTGGATGGCCTCGTCCACGCAGAACTCCGGCGTGATGCCTTTGAGCGCGAACACCACCCCGGCCCGGTCGTTGAACTCGGTGTTCACCGGCCCCGGACAGAGCGCACAGACGTACACCGGGCTGCGCTTTTCCCGCAGCTCCTGGGCCGCGCCCCGGGTCAGGCTGACCACATAGGCCTTGCTGGCATAGTAGCCCGCCATGTAGGGCCCGCCGGGCAGCAGCCCCGCGGAGGATGCCACATTCAGAATGGTGCCGCCGCCCTGCGCATGCATCCGGCGCAGCATAAACTGGAACAGCCGCCGCATGGCGGCCACGTTCACCTGCACCATCTCTTCCTCTTTGGCGGGGTCGGTCTCCAGCAGGCTCCCGCAGACGCCAAAACCCGCGTTGTTGATGAAGATGTCGATGCGCTCCCCTGCCAGCTCCGCGCACAGGCAGTCGCAGTCCGCCCGGTCGGCAAGGTCGGCGGGCAGGATGCGGCACACGGTGCCGTGGGCGGCGTTCAGCTCCTCCGCCAATGCCGTCAGCCGGTCAGCCCGGCGGGCGGTGAGGATGAGACGGCAGCCCATGGCCGCGTAACGGCGGGCAAACTCCCGGCCAATGCCAGAGCTTGCGCCGGTGATCCAGACAGTTTTTGTCATATGCTCACTCCTTGCCGTAGCCGGAAGCGCGGTCGATGGCCTCCAGCTCTTCGGCGGTAAAGGTGGTGTTGTCCAGCGCCTTGATGTTGTCCAGGATCTGCTCCGGGCGGGATGCACCGATCAGCACACTGGTCACCTGCCCGTCCTTCAGGATCCAGGCCAGCGCCATCTCGGCCAGGGTCTGGCCGCGGGCGGCAGCGATCTCGTTCAGGGCACGGATCTGCGCCAGTTTTTCCTCGGTGAGGGCGCTTTCCTTCAGGAACCGGCCGTCGGTGCGCACCCGGCTGTCGGCCGGGATGCCGTGCAGATACCGGTCGGTGAGCAGGCCCTGTGCCAGCGGGCTGAAGGCAATGATGCCCTTGCCCAGACGGTTGGCCGTCTCCTTCAGGCCGTTTTTCTCGATGGTGCGGTCAAAGATGGAGTAGCGGTTCTGGTTGATGACGAAAGGCACATGCAGCTCATTCAGGATGGCCGTGGCCTTTTCCAGCGTTTCGCCGTTGTAGTTGGACAGGCCCGCGTAGATGGCCTTGCCGCTCTGCACGGCGGTTGCCAGCGCGCCCATGGTCTCTTCCAGCGGGGTGTTGGGGTCCATGCGGTGGTGGTAGTAGATGTCCACATAGTCCAGCCCCAGCCGCTGCAGGCTCTGGTCCAGGCTGGCCAGCAGATACTTGCGGCTGCCCCAGTCACCATAGGGGCCGTCCCACATGGTATACCCTGCCTTGGTGCTGATGATGAGTTCATCCCGGTAGGGCATGAAGTTCTCGTGCAGGATGCGGCCCAGATTCTTCTCGGCGCTGCCCGGCTCCGGACCGTAGTTGTTGGCCAGGTCGAAGTGAGTGATGCCGTGGTCGAAGGCGGTGAAGCAGAGCTGCTTCATGGTCTCATAGCGGCCCGTGTCACCAAAATTGTGCCAGAACCCCAGCGAGACGGCGGGCAGCAGCAGGCCGCTCTTGCCGCAGCGGTGGTACGGCATGGAGGAATAACGTGCATCGGATGCCTGATGCATAAAAACACTCCTTTCTTGCAAAAAGGGGCTGTCACACAGCAGCCCCGTGTAACAGCCCCTTTCGCGTTTTATTTCAGCAGATTGTCGTTGTCAAAGTAGTCGATGCGCATGGAACGGCGCACGTCGGCCAGGGTGGCGGCGGCGGTCTTTTCGGCGTAGGCGCTGCCCTCCTTCAGGATCTCCACCACTTCCGGCAGGCGCTGCTCCCACTCCTTGCGGCGGGTGCGGATGGGCTCCAGCTCTGCCTGCATGACGCTGTTCAGGAACTTCTTCACCTTCACATCGCCCAGGCCGCCGCGCTGGTAGTGGGCCTTGAGCTCATCCAGATTCTGGTACTCCGGCCAGAACTCGGCAAAGTGCTCCGGGCGGCAGAAAGCGTCCAGATAGATGAACACCGGGTTGCCCTCCACCTGGCCGGGGTCCTGTACTCGCAGGTGGTTGGGGTCAGTGTACATGGACATGACCTTCTTCTTGATGTCCTCCGGCTCCTCCGACAGATAGATGCAGTTGCCCAGGCTCTTGCTCATCTTGGCCTTGCCGTCAATGCCGGGCAGGCGCAGGCAGGCAGCATTCTGGGGCAGAACGATCTCCGGCTCCACCAGCGTGTCGCCGTACACGGAGTTGAACTTGTGCACGATCTCGCAGCACTGCTCGATCATGGGCTTCTGGTCCTCACCGGCGGGCACCGTGGTGGCCTTGAAGGCGGTGATGTCGGCCGCCTGGCTGATGGGGTAGCAGAAGAAGCCCACCGGGATGCTGGTCTCGAAGTTGCGCATCTGGATCTCGCTCTTCACGGTAGGGTTGCGCTGCAGGCGGCTCACGGTGACCAGATTCATATAATAGAAGCTCAGTTCCGTCAGCTCCGGCACCATGGACTGGATAAAGATGTGGGTCTTGGCCGGGTCGATGCCGCAGGCCAGGTAGTCCAGTGCCACCTGCAGGATGTTCTGGCGCACCTTCTCCGGGTTGTCGGCGTTGTCGGTCAGGGCCTGTGCGTCGGCGATCATCACATAGATCTCATCGTACTCGCCGGAGTTCTGCAGGCGCACGCGCTCCTTCAGGGAGCCGACATAGTGGCCCACATGCAGACGTCCGGTCGGGCGGTCGCCCGTCAGAATCACTTTTTTCATGGTTTTCTCCTTTTGAATGGGAACCCCCTCCGTCAAGCCCTGACGGACTTGCCAGCTCCCTCTGGGAGGGAGCCTTGCCTTCTCAGTCACCTGCGGTGACTGCTCTCCCAAAGGGAGCGCCAAGGACCTCTCCGCAGCACCAGAGCCTCCCTCTGAGCGGGAGGCGGCATCGCGCAGCGATGACGGAAGGAGTTCTTTCCACGTTTTTCATTGCTTTCAGTATATCCCGCCCCGCTTTTTCTGTCAACAAAAGCAGCCGGAGAAAAAGAAAAAAGCGATGGAAAACTTCCATCGCTTTGCTGGCGCCTCTTGCCTGACTCGAACAGGCGACACCCTGATTAACAGTCAGGTGCTCTAACCGACTGAGCTAAAGAGGCATCTATATAAAACGGCACATGACCGTTTTACTACTATAAAATGGTGACCCGTACCGGAATCGAACCGATGTTAAAGGCGTGAGAGGCCTCTGTCTTAACCGCTTGACCAACGGGCCATACGTCCATTTTGCATCGGGCTTTCGCTCCCGACTTGGCTAGTTTATCACAGAGTACGACCTTTGTCAACACCCAATTTCAACTTTTTCAAAAAATGAAAAGTAAAGCATTAAATGCAACAAATTTTCGGCCTTATTTTTGTGGATTTTAGCGTAAAGCAAACAAACCGCCAAGCGCACCCCGCTTGCGGTTATCCTTTATTGTTCAATCTTACCAATGATTTTTTTGCTTTCTATGTACCTTATGCCGTCAGGCCAAGCTCCCGCAGGCATTCGCGGAACATTGTGCCGGCGCTCTTATAGCCGAAAATTTTTCTGGGATAGCTGTTGATCCAGTTCTCCGTAGCCGCGATTTCCTCTGCCGTGACCTTTGAGAAGTCTGTGCCTTTCGGGTGCCTGCGGCGAATCATGCCGTTCACATTCTCATTGCTCCCGCGTTCCCAAGAAGAATACGGATGACAATAGTACACCTTCGTCCGCTTATCTCCGGTGATGCAGGACTGTTCCAGCTGGTCGGCCAATGCAAACTCACTGCCGTTGTCCACTGTGATGCTCTTATAGATAATGCCAAACTTCTCTGCGCCTAACTTCCGTTCCAGTGCATTGATTGCCCGCACGGTCGTCTCTGCGCGGCGATCTGGCACCACTATAATATTTTCGTTCCGGGTCTTGCGCTCAGTCAGCACTAGCAGCGCAACCGTGCTTTTCTTCTTTCCAGAATACACCGTGTCCATTTCCCAGTGTCCAAATTCTTCACGGTCTTTTACTTCCGCCGGGCGTTTTTCGATGCTCTCACCGGCAGGCGCACGAGCAGGATCCTTTGTTTTCACCTTTTTATAATCGCCCTTATGCACTCCATGTCTGGGCAGAGCCTTTTGCGTCAAGTTCAGGAACACGCCCTTTTTGATGTAGCTGTATATGGTAGGCACCGATATATGCGTTTTGAATGTCCGTCCTTCTTCCAGGGCATAACCGTACACAGCAGCCGGTGAACAATCCTTATCTATAATGGTCTGCTCGATATAGCTTGCAAGCTCATGATCCTTGCCAATCTTAAGGTTTGGTCCCTTCTCCCGAAGATGTGCCTGATACCTTTGTTCTGCAATATCCGGGCTATATGTAGGAATCAGCTTCCACGTCTTACCGTCCAACTTGTCGTAGCTGCCGCGTTTCAGTTCCCGGTACACCGTGGACGGGTCAACCCGCAACCTGTCTGCGATTTCCTTTACTCTCAGCCCATCTTTCAACCACTTTTCAATACGGATTCGGTCTGTAAGCGTAAGCTGTTTGAACACTCGCACGCCGTTTTCCTCCTTTCGACTATGGCGTTTATTTTCGTTTTAAGCGTAAATTATACGGTATACCGTTGTCAATTCGCAATTTTTCCACACTTTGCACATTTCCTTTGTGCAAAACTTCCAGACAAACAAAAAATGCCCCGCCAGCAATCCATCCGGATGCCAGCGGGGCATTTTCATTTCAGTGCAGAAGCATCGTCAGTTCATAGGCCACAAGGCCGGAAACCAGCGCCGCAATCACAGCCCACCAAAGTTTGTTTCCAAATGTTCCTGGGGCTTTTTCCAGCGCGGTCAGGCGGTCGTCCTGCTTTTTGTTTTGAGCCGTTACAATTTCAAGGCTCTTGTTTGTGTTTTCGAGTTGCTGGATGGTCAACTTGATATTGGTGTTCATGCCGTTTACTGCATCGGTCAGCTTCCCCAGCTCGTCCAGCCGGTGGGTGTTGCTCTGTGCACGGTTTTCGACCGCTGTCAGGCGATGTTCCAGTTCCTCGTCAGTCATTACGCTTGTCCTCCCCCGCCTTACCGAAACGGGCCACAGTAGTGGTTTCTATGGATTTCTTCGCCATGTAATCTTCAAGTTTTTTCTTGGTAAAGTCGAACACGAGCTGCACGATCCAATCCAGCGTCCGCTCATTGATTGCCCAGTCCAGCCAGTCCGGGGTGTACCCGCGCAGTACGGCAATGACATGGGCTTTCTTTTCTGCGCCTGCGCCACTACCGAACTTTTCCTCTGCGTTGACGATCCACTTGTACACAGTCTTTGCGACCACAAGGCCGTAACCCAGACGTACCGCCGCCAGCGCCGTGACCACAAGGCCGACCACCATGAAGATGCAGGCCAGCCATTCAGGGAATGCCATCAGAAAAACTTTCAGAATGTTCTCCATTTTGTTTTCCTCCTACTCTTAACCCACCCAACGGCTCTTTACCGCACGGGTGTCGATGTGTACCCAGCCAGCAGGACGACCAGTTTTTACCGGGTAACGTCCGATGCCGCCGGTGTTTTTCAGCAGCGTTTCGGCGTAGGTCGCGAGCGTTTCCACGTCCACGCCCTGAATCCGAATATCTGCCGCCATACCGTAGCAATGCTGACTGTACGTTGCGCCCTTGACCGCCTTGTTATGGGCGGCAGTGCGATATGCGCTGGTAATCGTAACAGCCTTTCCAAAGTGATTCCGGATGTTCTGCAACAGTTTCACCAACACATCATCAATAAAGATGGGGTCAGTCCCATCCTTGCAGCGAAACTCTTTCACGGCAAAGTTTGCGGACAGTTTCTTGTTACCATCCTTTGCCAGTGAATAGGCTTTAATCGCCATTGTCGTTTTCTCCTTTCTGGCTCAATGCCATTTTGCAGCCGCTCGACCCACACTCAGCCACCAGCACGCCGAACTCGGCCCGTTCGGTGGTGGTGTTCTCGCCCTTGGCTTCCAGCCTGTCCAGCAGGCTTTCGCACAGATCAGGCCACGTCATAGTCGTCACCGGTGATGCGCTTGTAATCCTCGGCGGTGATCTCTCCCTTGTTTACGCGCTCGGCCAGAACTTTCTTCACGCCTGCACGGCGGGATGCGGGCATCTCTGCCCAAGTTTTAGTGCCTGCAATCAGGCGGTTTGCCCAGATAATGTTCATGGTGATACCTCCTTATTCTTTATTCAGCGCTGCGTCCAGCTCACACAGCGCGGTTTCGATGTCGGTCAAACGCTTCTCGTTGGCTGCGTCCTGTTCGCACATTGCGTCCTCGACCTCGGCCACGCGGTCAGGCAGGCCGTCTTTCTCGGCCTGTTTCTTGGCTGCGGCTTCCTTCTCCTGCCGGGTGGGCAGATCGTGTTTCTTCCACTGAATCATGGTGCTTTCCCTCCTTACTGGAACGCGCCGGTGACGGCTTCGATGTAGCCGCCGGTGCCGGATGCACCACGGCTGACGGAAATGCGGAAGTTGAACGCCGCACCATTGGTGGCGGTGCTGTTGCTGAACACAATGTTCGTGCCCTTCTGCACCTCGGTCGTGACATCCTGCCAGACCGGGGACGGGTCGTTGGCGTTGTTGGTCACTTCTGCCTTAAACACGGCATCGTCCGGGATGCTGCCAGTCACCTGAAGGACAGCAACAGTGATGTCACCATCCACGGCCAGCGGGGTGGTCAGGGTCACACTTGCGCTGGTAACGCTCTTGGTGAACGTGGCGTTCAGGCTGGTGCTCTCCTTGCCATCGTTCGCGGTGATCTGAATGGTATGGGAGCCATTCAGGATGCGCTGGAAATTTTCTGCGGTACTGCCCTGCCCAAAGGTCAGCGCAGTACCGCTTGCAATGCCGGTGCGGGTGGCAGTGGTCTTGCCGTCCAGTTTTTCGGTAACGGTCAGGGTGTCACCGTCTGCATCGGTGACGGTATACGCGAAGTTGAAGGGTGCGTTCTGCTTCCCCAGATTCGTGGAACTGGCGTTGATGGCCGGTGCAGTGTTCGTGCTGACCGTGCCGTCGTCAGAGACCACGAGTGTAGAGGGAAGTACGAAAGCGGGGCGAACACCATAGGTGCTGAGGTAGTACCAGCTGACGTAGGAGCCACCAGACCTGACAGTCCAGACGTAGCTGCCGCCGTAGGTGTACGGAGATCGCAGCCACCACTCGGCAGCGCTGCTGCCGTTGTAGGCAACGCGCTTGCTTGCGCTGTCGAAGTAAGACAGTTTTGCACCCTCGGTGTTCATGTAGCTTACGCCGCTGAAACCGACTTCCGTGCCAGACAGCAGGAACACCTTGCAGCTCAGTCCGTTAGAACCGCTCATCACATTGTTGTTCGAGTAATTGGTGTACGGAATTTTGACCTGTTTGATGGCATTGCGAATATCGGCATCGATCAGGCTGATGAACGTACCATTCAGGTACGCGGTCATGTCGGAGTTCAGGTAGTCGTTGTTGGAACCGTCCCACTTCATCGTGGTATAGATGTCCTTCATTACCACCCAAACGCCGTTGCAGCTTGCATCATAGGCGCTGCTGGGCAAGCCCCGATGCACGATAATGAAATCTTTGGCCGCGCCGTTGACCTTGATCTTGACGATGCTGCCAACGGCCTTTGTGCTCAGTTTTACGTTTGCCATTGTTACCTCCTTATAAAATCAGGCCCACGGCAAAACGCCAATGGGTCTTGTGTTCTGCGAGACAGCGGCGGTCAAGGCTTTGTGCTGCTTCTTGTAGATGCAGCGGCATTGCCGGGCGCGTCGCCTGTCTCGTGCGAGTTTATTCGAGTTGATTTTTCGGTGGATTGAAATTGTGCAGTTGAGCAATTTTTCCAGACGGTCGGCGTACTGGCGGCGCAGGGCGTAGGTATCGCCGTGTGCAGCATGGGCATCCCATGCAAGGAAGCTACAAAGGATTTCTTCCTTTGTTACCTCACCCGCCGGGTATGCCTTTTCCCAATGCCTGATTTTGGCTTTCATCCGTTTGGCGCTGTCCCGACGCAGCTTTTGGACGACCGCGCCGGTTTCAGTCAGATACGAATGGAACCCCAGAAAATCAATGCCGTTCCTCAGTGGGAAGATAGCCGTTTTCTGGTTCAGCTCCAAACCGTACTCGTCCATGAGCGCCCGCACATCCTTCAAGATGCACTGCAACTTCTGCTTGTCCGGGCAGATGATGTAAAAATCATCCATATACCGGCCATAGTATTTGATGCGGTACTTTTCTTTGATGATGTGGTCGAACTCATCCAAAAACATGAGGGCGAAAAGCTGGCTGGTCTGATAACCCAGCGGCAGACCATCTTCCATCACGTCGATGTAGATGCAAAGCAGCTCGTAGATACGCGGGTCAACGCCGCGCTTGTCCAGAACCACCTTGAGCTTTCGTTTCAGCTTTTGGTGATTGATGCTGGCGAAGAAGTGCCGGACATCGCCTTTCAGCACCCAGCCGTCTGCGCCGCGCCCACTCCGGCTGTAGTAGTCCACCATGTGGGTTTTCAGGCGCATCAGGCCGTCGTCCGTGCCTTTGTCCTTCTGGCTGGCAAAGCTGTCCCGGATGAAGCTCTTGGTCAGGACTTCATACAGGATGTTATCTACCAGCGCGTGCAGCACCACTTTGTCCACGAATGCCGGTGCGTGTACAACGCGCTTCTTCGGCTCATAAACATAGAACACTTCAAAGCGGCTCGGCGTGTAGCATATCTGCTGCCGGATGTCCCCGCCCGGCTGCCGTACACTGCGGACGGCCAGCTTGCGGGACAGCTTTTCGGTACAGGCCAAAGCGCTGGCCTCATACTGGATCGTTTTGCTCTTACTGCGCTTTCCTTTTCGGGCTTCGAGGTACGCATTGTAAAGCGTCTCGAAGCTGCACAGTTCTTCGTATGTCAAACTTGACCCTCCGCTGGTTCGCTGTTGCGGTAGTGGGCTGCATCCCCGCAGGGATGGCCCACCTCAGCGGGATGTGTTTATCACTTGCCTGCATCGGCAAGCGACGGGATGCGGTTTCCTTTGGCTGTTGCACTGCTTTCGGCAAACGCCTACTCGTCTCGCAGATCAGCCGGAGCGGGGCGAACACCATAGGTGTTGTTGTAGTTCCAGTTGTCGTTGGAGCCATCAGACTTGACAGTCCAGACGTTGTTGCTGTTGTTGGTGTTCGGAGATCGCAGCCACCATTCGGCAGCGTCAGAATACAAACCGCACCCCTATTGCAGAACAGTTTCCTGTTATGCTGTTTTCTGCTCCTGCTTGGCAAAGACAACCTGAAGCGCTTTGGCAAGCATTTCAAGCCGTTTCTTCTCTGCTTCCTGCCGGAGACTTTCTGCCCGGCCACGTTCGGATTTGAGCCACTTCATGGCCGGGTATTTTACATCCGTGATTTTCTTTGTCCAGATACCGGCTTTCTTTGCGCTGATGATACCATCCTCTGTGCAGAGGGTCAGGTATTCCAGCAGCAGAGAGCAGCCGTCCACGACCTCACCGATCTTTTCAATCCGCTTGTCGTACTCCGTGGCAAAGTTCACGTTGTTGGCCGCATGGGCATCCAGCAGAATCTTCTTAGCCGTTTCCCGGATGTCCCTGCCGTAGAGGTTGAAGGTGCTTTTCGTAAAGCCTTCTTTCTCCCTCACATCAAGGGCATGGACAGCGGTTGTGCAGACCTGCTTCATTTCGCGGATGTCCTCAAGCGCAGCGGCTTTCTGAAATACCTTCCGGGCATCGCTCCGGCTGATGTCGTCCGAAACGATGCGGGTCGCCCTCTGGGTATACCTCAGCAGCTCCCGCGCTTTATTGCCAACCAGAAACGGTTGTTCAGCCATATCAGAACTCCACCCTCGCCTGATCTGCGTTCCACACGCCGGTGACGGTCAGGCTGTCAAGGCTGCTGAACGTGGCGCTGAACGGGTTCTTGGTGACGTTCGTGCCGAACTTCAGCTCAATGGCCTTGATGCTGGCGTTCATAGCTGCCACACTGGCGCGGATGTCGCTGTGGGCGTTCTCCGCACCGTTGTGGTTGTCTACAGCCGCGCTGATGCGCTGGTCGGTCTCGGCCTTTTTGTAGCCGTCCACTTCCCACCGCTGGCTCTCGGTCAGGTGGCCGTCTGCATCCAGCGTGGCAATGCCGCCCGGAATGCCGATCTGGTCAGTGCGGACAACATCTTCATCCGGCGCCTTGCCGGGGCCTGCGTTAAAAGAACCGTATGCCATTTAGGTTCCCCCTTCCTGTGCATCCGTGTATTTCACGGTGCTTGTAATGTGATACTGTGCAGAAATTTTCTCGGTCGGAGCTTTGGCGGCCCTCAGCCGCAGCTTTCCTTCGAGGCTTTCGGTCGCAATAAAGCCCACCGCACCCGCCACATCGTAAAATTCCGGCAGTACCGTAACATCCACAATGTCGGTAGCCAACAGGCCCGCAATAGGGATGTCACAATAAAAATAGCCGGGGGAAGAATCATCTTCGCCCCAGCCATCGACCGGAATCGTAAAAGACACCGCAGCCGTGACATCCTGCTTTTCGTGCAGGATGTCATCAGTTTCCTCGAATCCGTTTGCAGTTGCTTCGGAAAGGTCTCCGAGTGCGGTGTTGCACTGCTTGATGTGGCTGCAAAGCGCGGCAAGCCCTGTGCCCAAAAGCGTTTTAATCTTCGCTTTTGCCATAGAGCTTACCTCCTCATGTCTTAGTCAGCCAGCAGAGCGGCGATCTCCTCTGCGGAGAAGTCCTCCACGTCCTCGTCGTGCAGAACATTCTTCGGCTCGGTGTACACGGCGACTTCCTTGCCGTCGATGTTCACATTGCCGTTGGTGGAGCTGGCGGCAGTCTTGGTTGCGCCCTCAGAGACACCGGCCAGCTTTTCGCCCTCGGCATCGGTCATCAGGCGCTTACCGGTCTCAGCAGCCACGAAGTCGGCAGGCTTCTTACCGCTGTCGGTCAGATTGCCCTCGCCATCCAGTGCAGCAAAGTTGCCGGTGGTGGCACCGGTGACCTTATCGGCCTTGCCGGAGATGTCCACTTCCTTAGGGGTGGGAACATACATACCATCGTCCTTCAGAACCAGGGCGTTGCCGGCAGCAGCGGAAACATTGACCTTGACATCCACCTCATAACCAGCGATGGTAACGGTGGTGGATGCATCCTTGCCAGTGGCCTTGGCCTTATAGGTATCGACCAGAGCAGCCATGTTCAGGAAAGAGTAGGTGCAGCTGTCGGGGTTCTCACCCTTGACGGCCAGAACCATGACCGGCTTGCCGTCCAGCTTGGGGTCGGTGGCGCCGGGATAGGTGGTGTCGGAGAACTTGAACTTGCCGACGAACGCGGTCTTGGTCTGGTCGAGGAACATCTCGGTCGGGAAGTCCATGGAGAAAGCAGCTGCGCCGGTCATGCCGGTGTTGGTGTAGAAGTTGACGGTGTTACCGGTCACCTTCAGGGCCTTAATGGCGGCGTTGGCAGCGGCCTCGACCGGGGTGAAAGCGTCCTTCTTGACGAAAGTCTTCTTGATCTCTGCGGTCAGGTTGCGGATGGTGGTCTTGGTAGAAATCTGCTTAGACATAGTAGTGTCCTCCTAAAATTATTTCAGCATATCAACGATTTCCTGCTGCGTTTCTTCCTCGTTCAGCAGGTCCTCGCTCGTCATAACGGTTTCTTTGCGGACAGTCAGCGCGTTTGCGCTGTCAAAGTCAAGGCCTTCGCCAATGCGGACGGCAATAGCGCCGCTCGCGTCACGCTTCAAGCCCTGACCGATGCTTACGCTACCGGTTTCACCCGAACCACCTCCTTTCCCGAACAGGGTTACGGTCGCCTGAATGTCTGCTTTCGGGATGCGCTGAGAAAAGAATCTGATGAAACCATCATGCGTTTCGCACCCGTTCAGGACACCCGCTTTGGTCGTAGTATAGAAACTGCCGGGAGATACAACGCCAACGGGTACAAGCTCACTGGTGCTGTCCGACAGTTCTGCATCATAGATACACTGGTAGTAATCCATACCACCGGCATTTTCGTAATCATCCTCGCTGCGGGCGGGCTTCCACCCGTCCGCTGCAAGAGTGAGTTCGTAGGAGCCATAGTAGCCGCCGCCCGTACCGCCGTCCACCTGCTCCTTGATAAGAGCCTTGACCTGCTCTTCGTTCAGGATTTCCCCGGATTCAGACAGGTTCTTCACGGCAGCGCTGACCGCTGCCGTGATGGTCGCTGCATGGGCATCAGCGGCGGCGTTGTGCTTCTCAATTTCGGCCTTGACCAGCTTCATCAAAGCCTGCATCTGCGGGTCAACGGTAATGCTGATATTGGCCTTGTTCGACACAGCAAGCAGCGCCGACAGCTCAATCTCAAAATCGCCGTTCACTTTCGTGGACGGGACCTCCACTCCGCGTGCATCCTGCATAATAAACAGGAGTGTTTCTGCATCGTCGTTCAGCCTGCCGTAAACGCCCACCTGATGCATGATGTACGTTTCATCCGCACCGGTGATCTGGATTTTTACCCGCCGAGCCGTCTCACCGCCGCTTTCAACGGTTTCGATGTCCAGCAATTTCAGGTCATGTGTTTCGCCGCTTACCCCGGTTTCCCCCGAGAGGTCTGCGTCAGCCGTACCGGTGCCGCTCACAGCGCGGGTGATTACCAGCGCACCACCGGAGAGAGATTCCGACAGCAGGGCGGCACCGGCGGCGGTGTAGCTAGATTTTTCCCAACTCACGTTGTCTGTCCTCCAATAATAATGTTTATCGCCGTGTGCGACCGTTCAACGGTGCCCGCCGTAAAGGCTCGTGCTTTCACTGCCTTTGCTTCAACGGCACCGGGCAGCGCCACGGCAACCTGCATTTTCGATCTTCCGACCGCACCGGCAACATACGCCTTTGCGCCGATTTCCCGCGGCTTGATCCTACCGGGGACCTTTACGGTGCAGGATGTCGCCATGCCGCTGGGTGCTGCGGCGATGTAGGCAGGCGACCGTTCATGCGGTTCGACGATGTAGATGATGTGTTCAAGGTGAGCGGTACAGCGCCGGGCATAACCAAGGCGCTTTTCAATTTCTTCCGGTGTGTAGTAAATGACACCATCATCGGTAATGTCTACGTTCATTCGCCAGTAGCCCGGCCTTCCTCCGTAGTCATACCATTCACTTATTTTCACATTCGGATAAATCGAGGCCAGCGCCTTTTGGACTGCCCACTCCGTTCCGCAGTACCGACGGACTTCCAGCGCAGTTTTGATGATCCTGCGCTTTGTTTCAATCGGATAGCTGGTGTCGTACCAGTCAACGCGGAACTGAACCGCAAGAATATCCAGAACTGCCTCATCTGCACGGTCAATATCCGTGTAGATTTTCAAGCGTTCGGCAGCTTCCAGTTCCTTCTTGCGCCGCTCCCTGAAAACTGCATCAAGGATCTGTACCCATGGCTCTTTGGCAACATCAGGCGGTAGCCCTTCGACTAGGCCAACTTCGTGGAGTTCAATCATCTTCGATTCCTCCGTATGTCACCTTGCAGCTTCGGAGCTTTGCCACCTGAATTTCGGAGACAGTTGTTTCGACCGGTGTCAACAGACGTGGGCGTTTCGCACCAGCTTCCCGTACACGCATAATCAGCTCCGCCGGTTCGATGTCCCGGCCGATTTTTCTCTGCCAGGTTTCATACTCCTTCACAGCTGCTTCCACATTTTCCTGAATCGTCGATGCATTCTTGACATTGCTCAAGGCAATATGGTAAGTAAGCTCGATGTCATACGGGATTTCTTCCGGCGCATGGCAAAGAACCAGATCACCCATCGGGCGCTTTACCGTGTCGAAATATTCCTGCATTCCGGTACATTCTTCCCTTGTCGGAACTCTGCCTCCGGCCATCAGAAAGTAAATGTGGATCGTGTATCCTTCCTTGCAAACGATCTTCGTATCTGCCACATCGGACCGCCAGCTCGATGCAAAGTATTCATAGGCATCCACCGGACCGGCCACGGAGAAAATCGAAGGTGCATAGTTGATACGTCTGGTAAATGAATCGTCACCTTCCGTATCCGTACCGCCCGTGCTTGCCGAAACACTTTTTGCCCCGGACACATACGGGATAGGATCCACCAGCACATTGATTTCGCCTTCAGCAATCCCATCGCTGTTGCTTCCTGCCTCATCCGCCACGGCAACTACGTCCACGGTCAGTTCGCCTGGTAAGATCTCCGCATACTTTTCGGTTTTGAAATACCGTTTGTCTGCCGTTCTCACCTGTGTTCCTTCCGGGATTCCGGTTGCACTCGTTCTCGGCGCAGACAGTGTGAATCGAATAACCGCCGTGGCTTTTCCGGCTTCCAGGCGTTCCACTCCAACAAGCGGAGCAAGGTTGTCCAAATTCGGCCCCGTGCTCGTAGGCAGCAGTTCCGCTTTCAGACACGCCGTGCTGTACTCCATGTTGTGATGCGAACGATGTGCCAGTGTCAAAAGGACAAGCCGTGCTTCAGAACACCGTTCCAACGATACCTCACCGTTGAAAAGTTCTTTGTTGTACTTGCCAAACAGCGCCTTGCAATCGGCCACAGCTTCTTCCAGCGTTTCTTCGCCTTCAATGTCGATGTCCGGGATGTTCTCAAACTCTTTTATTTTAGACAAGCTCGTACACCACCTTTGGAATTACAACGCCATGCAGCACATCACTGTCCAGCCAGTCCACCCGCACCACTCTTGCCCGCGGCTCAAACGATGCGGTTTTCTCTGTTACCTCAGCCACATATAATCCCTTTGCCACCGGAAGTGGCTTATCGACAAATATGTTTGGATTGATTCCGAGTTCTCTGTCGCCCTCTTGGCTCCCGATTGGTGTGGAATACAGTGTGCGAAGGCACTTTGCAATGTCCTGCACTTCTTTTTGTTTTTCGCTGTCACCGGACAGCTCAACCACCGTGCTGCTGAAGTCGATCATATGTACTCCTTTATGGTCAGGCTCACCTTGCACTGCATCAAAAGCCCGTGTTTTATCACCGAATCCCAGCTGTCGCTTATTTCAGTGACCCGAAACTTGTTTTGCGATACCGGTGCAAACCCGATAATCAGGTAATGAATCTCTCCGTTCTCTGACATTTCTGTCAGACGGTTCAGCATCTTGCGAGGATTCACGCCGAGTGCTGCATCCAGAAGAATATCAAAGGTGTACTCTCTCAGTTTCGGTGATAAATACTCTGCTCGTGCTTTTCCTCCCAGAACTTCATGTTCCGCCCAGTTTGCGCCGGTCGTTCCCTTGAAGTTTGACGGGGTGAGCACACGCAGGTGTCCCACAGAGAAAATCACATCGCCGAAAATTCCAACATACATTCCAAAACCTCCTTACAGGGGTGCGGATGTTTTCTTGCCAAGGTTTCCGGTGTGTGTATGCGACACCAGCGACTTGCCGGACACAACAACGTCGCCGCCACCGCCTTGGATGTTCACGGTTCCAGCGGTTGCGGTGATGGTCGATGCCGTCATTTTCAGCTCACCGGATGCCGCAAGTGCAATCCCCGCCGGGGATGTCACTTTAATTTCTCCGCCCTCGCTGATGGTCACGGTTGCACCGCCCACCTGGATCTCAAGACTTTTCGCCTTCAGGATTTTCTTTCCGTCCACATAGTCGGTCAGTTCTTTTGCATTTGCATCAAACTTCCGATATGCCTTTCCTCGTGAGTTGGCATAATCCTTTCGGTAGACTTTTTCTTTTCCTTCAGGCGGTTTGTTCTTTTCATTCCAGACGGTGCCCACCACAACAGCATCCTCCGGGCTTTCTCCTGGATGCAGGACAAGCACAAGATCATCAACTTCCGGTGTCTGGTACTCGCCATTGGACAGAAACGGCACCATTTCCGTAACGGTGTCGTCCCTGTCTGGGTAAGTAACTTCGCACTTTCCAGCCTCATAGTCGATAGAACTCACATTGCCGAATCTCACTTCACTGCTCATGCGAAATCCTCCTTTTCCACTTTGCTGGCCTTGACCTGTGTTTTGTAGCCGCTGGATGGAGATATGCTGTGTTCCATCTGATCAACGAAATACTTTCCGTCCATCTTTCCATAGCCAACTAGGTTAAAGCACTGCGCTGAAGCGCCGGCCGGATAGCCCAACATCGTAAAACTGATCTGGGTTGCTCCGTGGTTGGCATTCTTGATGGCCGCTATCAGGCGGGCTTTTGCGTCTGCCTCGCTGCTTACCTTTCCAGTAAGTTTAAGCTGGCGTTCGTCCGTGCCCACCTTGACGTTGATGTTGATTTTTTTCTGTTTGTTGGTGTAGGTATAAAGGCCGCCCGTGTATGTTCCAGTCAGCTTTGTGTTCCACTTGAAACTTCCCGGCTCTACGCACAGGGCCGTCGGATTTCCAACGGGCCGGCTCTCATATACCGTCCATACAGGATCTTTCGCCTTGTACTTTTCCCGGTCGTACACCCAGAGCTTTGAAGTGTAGACTTTGATAACCAGTGCATAGGTGCTGCACAGATCTTGCAGAAAGGCACTATCTGTTCCGTCCTGTTCCTTTGCATCAATGCCGTGGTCGTCTCCCTCAAACTTCAGCTCCAATTTGTAACGGCCTGCAATGGTTTCAGCGATTTTCTTTACGCTGGTGTTCTTCCATGTAAAGGTCCGGTTTCTCTCGCTGAAGCTGGTGTCGTTCGGCTTTGCCACGCCGCCCATCGTCAGCGAATCAGGTGCACCGGCAAAACTAAGATCATCCAGCACGAATGCCCCGCACTCGGCGCTGTAATCTCTGTAGCCGCTCTCAATGCCCCCGATATTCCAGTCCTTTACAACAATAGCCGGGTAGAGCTTCACGCCCTTTTCCGGCATCCGGTCATTTTTCCATTTGGCAGCTCTGGCATTGACTGTAATGCTCACACTGTCGCTTTGGGATTCAGCCACATCCGTGTACTTGAAACTTTCCAGATCAGGTGCGATTTCTTCCGAAATATCGGTTTTCTCGTAGGTCAGAAGAACCGCAGCCTGCCTTCCTTTGGGTCTCGCTGCTGTCAGTACCATCATGCACCTGCCTTCCAGGGCGGAAGGTCTCCGCTCTTTTCAGCCGGCAGAGCTGGTGTTGACAGCACCGTGCCGGAATCGAACCGGACGATATGGATATATCTGGGGTTGTTCTGCATCAGCCAATCGGCTTTCAGCTCGCTTCCGTACACGTTCAGGGCAATCAGATCCCAGGTGTCACCGGACTTTGTGGTGTAATCAAGTGCCATACTGCGTGCGCCTCTTTTCGCGTTCGTACCGTTCCACATACTCGCAGAACTTCTCGTAACCTTCGTCCATAATGGAACGTAGATCTTCGGCATTCATGCTGCCGTAGATGGTGAAGTTTGGTGCATAAACATATGTGTTTCCGCTGGAACTCGTATAGGTACGCTGGTAGCTGTTGCTCGATCCACCGCGCTGGTTCCCGGTGCTGCCACCAGAAGCATCTTCGCTCCCGCCGATGGGCTTCAGCTCCACTTCCTGCTGGTAGTTCTGAAGGTCTGCCAGCATCGACAGATTTTGCCTTGTCAGTTCACTGTTGCCAGCCGTCGGAAAGAAATTGACATTGCTCAGATCGTAGTTGTCCGGGTTTGCAGCGTATTCCAGCTTTGCCTTTTCCGCATCTGCTCCCCGGATAAACCGGATTGCCTTCTGAGTATTTTCGTTTGCAAGAACAGACTTGGCACCAGCAATCACTTTCCCGATTCCGGTGTTCAGCAGCTGTTGGGCTTTGCCCTGGTCATCCGACACGGTAGGTGTCGGCATTGCCGCCAGAGTTTCCAGCCCATCTACTGCATAGTTGGCGATTTCCGTAATACGGCTGAACGCCACACCAGCGTCGGACCCCAGTACCAATGCCGCTGCAACAGGCTGAACCATAGTGTCAAAACTTTGAGCCGCCTGGTTGTAATACTGCTGGCGACGTGCTCTGTTGAAGTCGATCAGGTTAGAATCTTCTTCTGTAAAACCACCGTCCGCGAACATCTTCGGCTTTCTGCCGGGCAACCCCAGCAGATCACCCAGACCAACGCCCAGCAGCTTACCAGCGGTCAGCCAGGTATCAATGTTCTTTTCACGAACGCCGCGCCGGAAGCTGATAACGGCTTCCGGGCCAGCCTCACCAGCAATAGACGGTCCCTGCGTCATGCCGCCGTTGGCAAATGCCGGGACAGACACGGGTGACAGGTTGAATCCGAACGACTTACCGCCGATCACCGGAACCGGAATGCCGAACAGCGTTTCCGGTATTGTGAGCTGAATTTTGTTCAGCGCCCCAATGATGAAGTTGACCGCTTTCACGCCGATGGTTGCAACCTGCTTCAGGAAGCCGATGATGCCCAGAATCACAGGCTCTACCACAGGAAGCACCTTACCCACCAGATCCACCGCCACCTTGATGGCGTTGACCAGTGTGGTGCCTACCAGGCTTACCACCGTAGACAGCAGCGGCATGACCGCCGGAATTCCTTCATTCACGATAAAGCCGAAGATCTCAGTCAGCACCGGCTTGATGTGGTTTACTCCCAGATCTACAATCTGAGAGAACACACCGGCGAACGATTCAATCAACGGCATAACCGTCTGGATGGCAGGGGTCATAGCTCCGAACACGTCACCCAGATTTAGCCCTCCGATACTGAAGCCGGATAGCTTTTCCTGGATGCTCTGCAAGCCCTCCGGGGTGGTGAGTTGCCCGAACACCTGCTTCACGGTGTCGCCGATACCCGCTATCTTTCCGGTGAATTTGTCAAAGACGGCAAGCCCGCCTTCGCCAAATACTGTTCCGACGATGTTGCGGACATCTTCAAAGTGATCTCCCAGCAGGGAAACCACGGCGACCATTGTGCCCAGACTTGTAATGGCCGGTCCGAACATACCAAGCATCGACATAAAGCCGCCGCCCAGTTTTCCCGCAACTGCGCCAATGCCGCCAGTCAGATTCAAGCCATTTTTTCCGAACACGGCTCCTACGCCTGCACCGAGGACGTTTCCAATGGTTGCTGTTGCTGTGCCCGCCGGGTTTGCTGCTGCAATCATGGCATTCATCGCATTGGTCGGTATGTTTGCCACATTATTGATGTAGCCCGCCGCACCGAAGATTTTCCCAGCTACGGCCTGCATAGGTTTCTTCTTTCCGCTCGTCAACGCATCTGAGTTCAGGGCACCGATTGCACCGCCCGCCAAAGAACTCAGCCGTCCGGCAATGCCGCCCTGTCCAGAGCCGTTTGCCATCCATGCGCCCATCTTTGCGGATTTCAGAATATTGCCCCGGTTGCTCCACAGTCCCCATCCGCCTCTCACGGTGTTCTGGAAGAGACTGGTCGGGCTGAGCATTCCCAGCAGGTTTCTGACCGTGATGCCGCCGAACATTCCGCCGGGCGCTCCGCTCGGCTTTCCTCCGATCACGACATTGCCCACCGTGGACAACAGCGTGCTTCCGGCGCTGTATGCCGCAGGTGCAAAGCTCATAGCTCCGAACGCCGAAACTATGGCGGCAATGGCTCCCGCCACCTCCGGCCCGTGCTCTGCGGTGTAGTCGATACCTTTCTGAATCCACGGCAATGCCGCCTGCGCCGCATTGCCAATTCCAAGCAGCGCGGAGTGCAGCATCGGCAGAATGCCGTTGACGATGTTGGACAGATCCGGCAGACTCTCGGTGATGCCGTTCGCTATGTCAATCCACATAGCCGTCAGTTCTTTCTTTGCCGGAAGGAACTGATTGCCCGCATTGATGAGCAGGCGGTCTGTCGCATTACTTGCCATCTGGCTTACCGCTTTGCTTGTGTCCAGACGGACAAGCAATTCTTTCTCCATGCTACCGCTGTATGCACTGGTGTCACCAGCCATAAGCAAGGCATTCTGGAATGCGGGCAAGTTGCCCACAATTTTTGAAACGCCCTCAATGGCCCACTGACCAAACAGCGTTTTGATGGTCGCAGTCTGCTGGTACTTGTCCTGTTTCGAGATCGCCTCAAAGACTTTGTACAGAGTGCTTGCTGCACCATCTTCTCCGTTCGGCCCCGTGGACTGCATATCCTTTGCAATCTGCACAGGATCAAAGCCGAGTCTATTCCATGCACCCGTCTGTGCATCCGTTGCACTGTTTCCAAGGGTGATGTTTGTAAACACACGGTTCAGGCTTGTTCCGGCCTTTCCATCATTAACACCCATAGCCAGCATGGTGGCTGCAAGCGCAGAAGTCGTGTGCAGGTCAACGCCGGCTGTCTGGCCGACACCGCCGGACGTATTCACCACGCTGGCGATTTCCGCCGCCGTGGTAGCCATGTGGCCGCCCAGATAGTTGATGGAATCTGCAATGTCGATAATCTGGTTGTGGGTCTTACCAAAAGCGGTTTCCCACTTTGCCATATAATCGGCCGCAGACTTTGCATCAATGTCCCACGCGGCAGCTAGCCGGGCCGTATCGTACAGGTAGCTTTTTTCTCCGGTTTGCTGGTTATCCAGAAAGATTTGCTCATAGCTCTTACCGGACTGTCCCAGCGATGCGGCGATCTGCGCCATCTCGTCCCGTTTGATTGGGACCTGCGTAGTCATCTTGAGGATCGCGTCCTCCATGGTGGCACGCTTTTCCGGGTCAATGCTGCCGTCATCGTTCATAATGCCGCCAACATATTTGACTGCATCTGCCGCCTGGGCTTGGTATTCCTCCGCCATGGAGGTTGTCTTTTTAATCATGACAGCGGACGCAGTTGTCAGCGTCGCCATGATTCCAAGCCCAGTCTTTCCGATTACGCCCAGAGTGTTTGCTACCGTGCTGCCCAGCGACTTTGTTCCCGTCAGTGCGCTCGCCAGATCACCGGTCAGCCCCTTCGTCTGCTTTATTGCAGTTACAAGGGATGGGTCCACCTTGCCCATGATGCGGATGCTGAGGTCTAGTGCTCCATTTCCCGCCATACGTCTGCCACCTCGTTACACAGATCCACCAGCTCCCGCCGGGGCAGGTGCAGCAGATCCGTCATGTTGGAATGCGTGGCAATGGATAGTTGGATAGCTGCTTTCCGAAGTCCTTTTGCCCCGCCTTTTACTCGAAAAAATCAGAGTTTACGGCATCGCGCAGCTTGACCGCCTCGCACAGCGGCAGACCGGCAAAGAAGTCCACCGGGTAGCCGGTGCCCATGCTGGCGATGATGCAGCAGTACAGGTAGTTGCGATGCGTATTCACCGGTGCAAATCCGCCCGCAGCCATACGGTTTTCTGCCATGGATTCGCTCATAGTGTTCAGTTCGCCCACGCCGGACAGGTCGATGCTGTCAAAGGTCTTGCCCTTCAGTTCCGCCTTTTCGCTGCCCTCGTAGGTGTAGGACGCTGCAAACTTCAGGGTGTGAGATTCCAGCTGCTTTTTCACTTCATCGGCGTTTTCGCTGTTGTCCATGCCCTTAATAACCGCCGCCTGCACTTTCTTGATCTTGCCGCGGGGCATGAGTTTGAAAAATTCCACAGGCTTGCCGGTTGCCTTAACGGCCATTTCCTGTGCAAAGGAAGTGGTCATTTCCATCGCGTACATGGCCGCCGTCTCGTTGCCGATGTTTTTCTGAATGTCGATCAAGTCCTGCACGGTCATCTTCTCCATACCGGACAGATCCAGGCTGTCGTACTCCTTGCCCTCGAACTTATAAGGTTTATCGAACTTCACGATATTGTCCATTGCTGTTTCCTTTCCAAAAGACAATCAGCCGCCCCACGCCGGGACGGCTGACTTCTTCATGTATCGGGTTTAGATAAGAGCGTTGATCTCGGCACGCATATCCTCGCCATCAACATAGTAGCGGCCTGCAAACTTGTCGATGTCGATAACGGTAGTGCCGTCAACCTCCATCAGGTAACGGGTGACTTCCAGCGTAGTGGTGCTGCCCATGGTGTCGGCGCGCTTCAGCTTGCCGGGATCCAGCTCCTTGGGACGACCACCCAGGACGACGCGCAGGCCCTTGTAGGTGTAGCCGCCGTTCTTGTTGTCGTTCTGCATAGCAGCACGCAGGGTGATCTGGATGTTCTTGTTGGGGTTCATCATCTTGGTGGCGTAGCTGTACATGGTGTTCCAGTTCAGCGTTGCCTCCATGGATTCAAACTGACCGGGCACGGGAGAATCGACTTCGCCCGCAATGCCCATGCCGGACACGGAGGTGGTCTTGTTCTTGATCTTGGGCAGGGTGATTTCATCCGCCAGACCAATGAGCAGGTCATCTTCCGTGTACGCATTGTAGTCATTGATGACCTGGGGAACCAGGTCACTGGAAATATTCAGAGCCATAGGTCATTCCTCCTGCTTACAGAGACAGAGCCGAGGTCAGTGCGCCGGCCTCATACTCCATGGTGTTGTTGATCTGCTTAAAAGGCGGGAACGGCGTGCAGAACTGATAGAAGGAGTAGTGGCCTGCAACCAGTTCAGCGGTCGTGTTGCGGTCGGGGTCTGCCTTCATGCTGTAGCTGGCGCATACCTCGGTAGAGACATAGACACTGCCCTTCATGTTCTCGCTGTCGATGATGGACTGAAGGCGCTTCTTGTTCATGGGCTTATCCAGCTTGCTCATGTTGTCCAGAACAAAGCTGGTCCAGGAGTGGTTGAAGAAGCGGCGGACACAAAGGAAAGCGTCCTTCGGGTCGGTGTTTTTCGGATAGCAGCAGGTCTCATTGCCCCACACAACAAAGTCGCCGGAGCGGATGAAGGTCGCCACGCCCTGCTCATTCAGAACATTGCCCTGCTCCTGATCCATCAGGACTTCGGTGCCATCTTCCAGGCAGGCGGAGGAAATGGGTACGCTGACATTGGACGGGCTGGCATTGGGTGTGTCGTTGTACAGGCTGTCGTTGTAGACTGCCGCAGCAGCGGCCAGAGAGCTACCGCTGTAGATGGCGCTGCCGATTTTGCCGTACAGCCACAGGCCATATGCTTCACGAGAAGTTGCGCCCTGCTTGACCTTCTGGTTTGCCACGTCGGTGTACTTGCGTGCACCGGAAGCGGAACTGTCGATGTCAACAAAGCACACTGCATCGAAAACGCCATTGATCTTGCGGCACTTTGCCTGGAGCGCTGCGCACACCATGGGATCCTTGGAGAAGCGGGGTGCCAGCAGAATGCCGGGAACCATGCCCAGCTTGGGGAACACCTGTCTTACCACTTCCAGTCCGGTCTCTGCACCGGTGGCCGCATTCACGCCGCCCACGATGTCGGCAGCGGTGATTTTGGTCGGGTCAAGAATGGAACCGGAAATGGTCAGAGCCGTTGCGCCGTCGCCTTTGCCGCCGTTGACCAGGGCGATGCTCACAGTGCCATTATCATTGAAGCTGGCCGAATAGTCCTCGTCCGCCGTGAGCACGGTCTGCTCCTTCTTCACGACCAGCTTTTTCAGCAGGATGCCGGTCTCGTCGATCTCTGCAATGCCGTCATTCACCTGAACGGTCTTGTTGGACAGTTCAGTGATGTGCTTTGCATTCGCAGGATCCAGGACGTTGACCACGACGATAGGGGAAATGCCCATCACCTGAAAACTGGCGCTCACCGCCTCACACAGGGTATACTTTGCAAAATCGTCGGAATAGCCCACTGCGGCGGCAGCTTCTTTGAAGGTATTCACCAGCATCGGCGTATTCACCGCTGCTTCCGGGTCATCCAGCATATTAACGGGGGCCGTACCCACAACGATCTGCAGGCCGGAGTTGACCGTTACCGGAGCGGTGACGCTGGTCGCTGCTTCGGTCTTGTTAAAGCCATGAGAAATAGCCATTTGTCATATCCTCCTTACTTCATCAGGTCGGTGGCCTTCTTATAGAGAATGTTCTCTCTGGTGCCGTCCTGTTCGATCTTCACGCGCATTTCTGCGAGCTTGTCCAGCGGAACGATCAGCGCCTTCAGGAACGGCACCTGCTCCACTTTTTCTTTCAGCTTTTCGGGCAGGCCATCCACGAATACGGTGTACTGCGGGGCAATGCCCTTGACGGTCGGCCCGCAGTACGCCGCAGCGCCGGTGGTTTCCGTCACAGGCTGTGCTTCTTTCACAGCCTCGGTTTTCTTTTCGGTCTTTTCGATGCTCATATCAAAGCCTCCACTTCTTCGTTTTTCAGGGTGTTGGGCGTTTCGCAGATCAGGTTGACAATGCCCCAGTAGTAGAAGTCCATGTCATCATCCGAAAGATCCCATTTGCGTGGATATCCCACTTTGAAAGCCTCGCCAAACACAGGCTTCCGCTTGAAGTGCTGCATGATGGCTTCGATGATGTTTCCGGTGTCCTCATATCCCTGCCGGTCTGTTTTCGGGTCATAACAGCAGATGATAAGCTGCAAAAGGACCAATTGCGGATCCTTTTCGTTCACCACCTCGCCACTCGTTCTTGATACGATGATGCACGGGAAGTTGGATCTATTGGTATCCACATCGTCGTCATCATCGGTCGGGGACGGGATAAACTGCTTGAAGATCTTCAGCGGTTTTTCGCCTTCCTGCCCCGTGAACTTCATATCCCGGAACAGTTCCTTCAACTCGTCAATCATGGCCTGCTGGCACATTTCGCTGGTATAGCCGGTGATTTTTTCAGCCATATCAGATCACACCCTTTCGTTTTGCATTGGCGATCAGTTGCCGGACGCGCCGTTCCGTGTTCTGCTGCAGCATCTGCTCCACCGTCTGCTCCTGCATCTCCCACACGGTATGGTGCATCGCAGAGCCGGAAGGGCTGGACAGTGTTGCCAGCTTCTCGTTCGGTTTCCAACGTTTCTTTCCGCTCTCCGTGTAGTCCTTATCCGCAGGTATTCCGAGCTGACGCTGTACCATGCCGATATGCTTCGACTTGAACTGTACCAAGAAGCCCTTGCTCTTATCGCTTGTTCCGCCCAGAGCGATCATTGGACTGTCTTTCAGGACACGCGCCCGAAAAACGGGCGGCGCATTGCGAACAGACGGACCCATGAAGGGCTTTGTGGGGCTGGTTCTGAAATAGCCCAGGTCTGCCCGGAATGCACCGGGGTCGTTCTTCATAATAGCAAGGATAGCGGTAGGCCGCCGGTTGGTGGCCTTCTGGCGCTGGCGCAGATCTTCGATCATGCGTCTGCCTGCCGCGTTCAGGTCGTAACGTTTCTTCACTTCGGTCAGCATCAGCTTGCGCGTCTGCCGGGCCGTTGTGTTTACGGCCACCTTCAACGCCGCCGGGGTTTTGTTTCCCAGTACGCCAAGAGCGCGGGTCACTTCCGCGTCATCAACGGAGACCATCAGGTTGGAAGCGTCATAGTTGGTATGGAAGTATGCCAACTTACCTCACCCTTTCCAGTTCCATGCGATACATACCCGCTTTCAGGGAGCATGATTTGATGTTGTAGATCCGTTTCTTGTCCAAGGTGATCTGCTTGCCGCTTTTCGGCATGGGGCCGTAGTCTTTCTGCTTCACAAAAAGCAGCAGGTCGGCCTTGTACATACCCTGGTCAAAGGACTGTTTTGCTCCGCCTTCCCAGTGAGCCGGACGTTCAAGTACGCCGGGGTGCTGCGTGATACAGAGCATCAGCTTATCATCTATGTACCGTTCTTCCGCAAACTCGTTTGAGTTGAAGATCACGTTCTGCACATCCTGCGCAACGCATTCTTTGAACGTAGGGAACGGTTTCGGAGTTTCCGGTGTGCCGTAGTTCTGGTCAACATCCAGCATATCCGCGCTCCTTCCCGTATCAGCAGACGGTAGCAACCAGCCAGCTGTCCACCTTGTCGGGGATGGTCAGCGGACTGGTCTGCAGCTCAAGGATCATGCGGTCAGGACCATGCTTCACATAGGTGCGCAGCAGGCGGGTGGTCTGAGCGGTGATAGTGCGCTTGCTGTCATCGATGTAGGAAGTCAGGCCGTAAGCACGCATGAAGTTCGGGTTGGAGGGCAGCAGAGCAATCTTATTGTCATCCACCAGCCGCTTGGTAACGGGCGCAGAAGGATCGGTCCAGTCGTCCAGATAAACCTCACCGTAGGTGTAGATGTCCAGACTAGGCTTGCTCAGGTGGCCGATATAGCGTGCGCCGTTGGGCAGATCCTTGGGGTTGATGATGCCCAGTTCGATGCGGCGGTTGTCCAGCATATTCTGCACATTGGTGTCGGCCAGGAAGTTGCGCAGAGCGGTCTTGCCCATGACAACATGATCCACGTTGGCAAAGCCATTTTCCAGCACCTGATCCACCCAGTCCTCCAGGTCATCCAGAGGCTTAGCGGCAGATGCGCCCCATTTCTTCGTACCTTCCAGCTTCACCTTGTTGGTGAAACCGAAGTCGATTACCTTGTTCACGCCGGGGCCGACGACAGGAATCTGGCCGTCCATGATGGTGCGCACTGCCATCCACTCCTCGCGGCGGGTTGCAGCATCGTTCAGACGCTGGTAGTCCTCGATCAGCTGCTTGGCGGCGCGTTCTTCGGGGGTCATGCCGGAATACAGATCCTCGCCCGGCATACGCTCCAAAGCGTCGTTTGCGGTGGTGACGGTCATAGGGTTAATCAGGGGCGGAGTAAAACTCTCAGTCTGGTAGCCCTCATTCTTGAGTACCTGGCCGCCGACCAGAGGATGCACGAAGGAAGCCATGCGGCGGTCGCCCTTCACCACGTCGATGTCCACGCTCTTGGTGGCAAAGGTCTTGACGTTGGTGAAATAGTTGTCCAGGAAGAAAGTGCGTACCGGGGGAGTGGTGCGCACGACCTCGGCCAGATACCGAGGCTCATAGATACTGATTTCGTTAGCCATAGTTGTTGTTACCTCCTACTCACTTCAGGAAGATGCCCAGATTGCGCAGAGCAACTTCAACGTCTGCTGCTTTTACGCCCTCAGGCAGTGCCAGACCGTCGGCGAAAAACTCACCCGTCAGATAGATGGGTACTTCCTCGTCTGCCGCTGCGCTGTCTGCGGTGATTCCGTACAGCCCAGTAACGGACAGCGGATTACTGCCGTCCACCTTGGCGATGGGCTTCACCTTGCCATCTGTCAGCAGCACCGGGGCGTGTGCCTCAACTGCTGCGCTGGCTTTTTTGGTGGCCTTTGCGATGCCGATGTTCGTGCCGGCAATAAAATGCTCCGGGGCGGTGGAATAGATCTTTCTTTCCAGATCCATGCTCATAACCTTGTCCTCCTTACTTCACGCCGTTCATCTTGTGGATTGCGTTCATCAGGCCCTTTTCCTGTGCCTTCTCCGGCTCCGGGTTGGCGGGCGGCGGATTGGTGATGTTGTTCGCGCCGGAGGTCTGGGCGTTGGCCTTTGCCTTGTCCAGATAATCCTTGCTCTGCTTCTGCTGCTTTGCCTTCATGCTGGCAATGACGGCCTTCGCAAAGGATGCGGAATCAATGGGCTTCACAAACTTCGCCTCATTCGCTTCATCCTCCGCGCCGGGCAGAGTGGCGTTTTCGATCTCCTGAATGCGGGTGCGCTCGGCATTGATAGCCTCGGTCTCGATCTTGGCTACCATATCCGGGCACGCCTTGCGGAGATCGTCCACGGTCTTGATGTCCTTAATGTCCATGTCTGTTACCTCCCCATGGGTTTTGTTCCCCGGCTGATCCGCCTGGGGTGTATTTTCAGGCTGGGCCATGGTCTTATCCACCACCCGGCTTCTGACAAAGTTCGGTGCTTTGTTGAACGGGGTGTTCATACTGATGCTGTTGACGAACAGGATGCCGTTGCGGTTCTCCACAACAGAATCGTCCGCTTCGTCGTCCACCTCGTCCACAAAGCCCTTCTCCTTGGCTTCCGTTGCCGTCCACCAGTTCGTTTCATCCATCCACTTGGCGCATTCGTCCTCGGTCTTGCCGGACTTCTTGGCGTACAGGGTGACGATGCTGCTGCGGATGGTTTCCAGTGCTTTCAGGCAGTTGTTGAGATCCTCTGCGGTCAGGTAATCGCAGACACCCATACTGACCGGATGCACCATGTAGCTGCTGTCTGCCGCCGCCACCACCTTGTCTGCATGGCAGGCAACAATGGTTGCTGCACTGGCACACAGGCCGTCGATGTGGGCGGTCACGGTGGCCGCGTTGCGTTCCAGCATATTGCCAATGGCCTGTGCTGCAAACACATCACCGCCACCGGAGTTGATGTACACGGTGATTTCTTTCACATCGCCCAGGGCGGCAAGGTCATCCGCAAACCGTTTCGGGGTCGCGGCATCTTCCCACCAGCTGCGCTCGGAAATATCGCCGTAAAGCAGAAGTTCCGCCTTCTGGTCATCACCGGCCAGATTGCGGAACTGCCAAAACTTATCATTTGTCATCTTCTGGTTCGTCTGGGAATTGGGTTTGCTCATTTAGCCCTACCTCCTTCATTTTTTCCATTTCGCTCTTGCGCTGCCTCATGTTTGCCCGCCAGTTTCCACCGGTCATCTGTGCAGTTTCCTGCTCATTTGTGCTGATGCCCTGCTGAACACGCAGAATCGCCGCCTCGATCTCTTTCTTGGCATCCAGATTGGTGCGTGCAGGACCGTTCCATGTGCAGCCCATGTAGGCTTTCGCCACAGCCGGGTCGTCAAAGAAGCCGGGCGCATTGATGCGCCCACGGGCTACTGCCTCGGCAAACCATTTTTCGTAGGCCGGCTGGCAGAAGTCCGCTGCAAAGCTATCCCGCAGCACACCGCAGGTACGCCAAAACTCGTTCAGTGCGCCGCGGCTTGCGGAATAGTTGGAACTGAATTTCTTGTAAAGCACCTCACTGGGGATCTCTACGCCGGTCGCTACCTGATTGGACATGGCCGACATGAAGCCGTCAAAGGTCGTGGTCGGGTGCTTCGGGTCGAACGTATCCGTGCTCTCTCCCGGTGCAAGGTCGAACACCGCGCTCGGTGCAAGGTCGATGCCCAGTTCATCGGGCGGGGTGTTCGGGTCCTCCGCCTTATCCGCCGGTTCCTCGCCGAACGGTGCCTGACTGGTCGGGTTTTCATGCTTGATAAACAGCGTGATGGACGATGCCACGATAGCCGCCGCCAGCTCTGCTTCTGTGTATCTGCCCATCTGTTTCAGCGTGGGCAGCACCGGAGCCAGCAAGGGCACGCCGCGCCGCTGCCCGGCACGCTCCCTCTGTGTGACGCACAGAATGTTCGGCTCTCCCGTTTCGGGGTCGCGGGCTTCTACCCGCGTCCATGTCAGCGGCACCGTGCTGTCGTAAGCCAGCGGATGCCGACTTGCTATCCAGTACGCCACCACCGCGCCGTCCCGGTTCGTTTCCACGCCCTGCACGATCTGGAACACGTCATGCTTGTCTATCGTGCAGGGTGCCATTATGTCCGTGCGGTCAGGGCTGCAAATCAGATCAGCCTCGATCAGGCGCAGCCGCAGAGCATACGGCCAGTGCGGATGTTCGTCGAACTGCACCACCGCAAACACATCGCCGTTCATCAGGAAACTGGTGAACGCCAGCGTCTGCAACCGCCAGAAGTTATCCATGCCAGCAGCATCGCAAAGGGTGCTGTCCGCCCAAAGTTCAAATTCGCGGGAGATCTGCGCCTGCAATCTGTCTGCCTGTTCCTCGTTCAAGTGCAGATAGTCCGCGTCCACCTGCGGGGTCGGCACAAGGCCGCTGCCCACCACGTTGGTGCGCAGGGTCTTGATGGCACCCGTTGCCAGAGGGATGCCCATATAAGCATCCCGGCTCCGTTTGCGCAGAATATCAAGATTATCTTCGATATCCTCTTTTGCGCTGCCGCCGCCAACGTGCCAGCTGCGCATAGCGCGGGAAATGCGGCTTGCTCCGTAGTTTCCGTAGCCGGTGCCGTTGTTCATGACGGACAGTGCGGCGCGTGCCACAGCGCGGCGATACCCTTTTTCAGGGCTGATTGCCGCAATGGCTTTATCCAGAATATTTGCCATGTAGTCCACCGTCCTTACACATCATGCGGCGAGAAGTGGTAGATTCGGTTTCTGCCCCGGCCTTTTTCTTCTGCTTCCGCTTCGGCTACTTTCTTTTCCCAGAAGATAATGCTCTCCCGGATCTGTTTCAAACTGGCACGGGTCAGCATCATCTGTTCGATCTGGTAGCTTTGCCCTGTCGAAACAGCAGCTTCTGCTTCCATCCACATATCAAGATGCCGCTGCGCGGCTTCTTTTGAGATGATCGGCATTGTTTAGATACCTCCTGATCTTCTTCTGCGGTACTGGCGCGGTGCGGTCTGGCGTGGTGCTTCCTCTCCGGGGATCTCCAAACCGGGGGGATTGCTGATTTCCAGCGCCGCCGTTGCGTAGTTCCGAACGTCAAACGCTTCGTTACGTTTCTGTGCCGGGTCTTTCAGCTCCCACCGCTCCACCTTGCGGCCAGACTTCCAGCGTGTGACCTTGTGCTCCGCAGTAAGCATCTTGAAATAGTTTTCGTCATACCCGGCATCCTCTGCCGCCGGGAAGTGGCAGTAGTTCGGGCCTTTGATAAGCACCTTCAACCGGGCAAGGACATGGTTCTTGCCGGTATCAACGCCCAGCGTAAACAGCTCTCCGCCTACGCGGTTGTTCTTTGTGGGGTTGCGCAGGTATGGTACGTCCATACCGCCACGGCCTTTGATGGGCCAGATGTGCCGTTCCTCGCGCTCTTTGCAGAACCGTATGACCTGATCCGGGAAGTGGCCGCCGCTGTCCATGCAGACACACCGCAGGGACAGTTCCGTGCCATCTTTCTTTTTCCAGGTACGGGAAAGGAACTCGTCCAGATCCGCCCACACCTGACCGCGTTTCAGATCGCCGTAGATGCGCTGGTACCGGATGCCCCAGCTTTCCTTGCCGATGCCCCAGCCCACGACTTCCGCCTCAAAGCGGTTGTCCTGCGTATCGACACCGGCTGTCAGGTACACCACGCCGTCCGGGACTTCAGCCTCGTAGAACTCGCGGCGGTCCAGCAGGTTGTTTGCCTCCACCGCTTCGCCCGGTTCTTCCCACGGTAAGCCTAGGTCAGTGTTCACAAAGACCTGCATCTTCTCGTAGTCACCGCGCTTTGCATCCAGGTCGGCGGCAATGAAGTCCTCCACGATCTTGTCCCACCCGCAGAGGGTGGAGCCGATCTTGTTCATGTGGAAGCCTCGCACTGACCGCTCCGGGTGTTCTGCGTGCCACTTTCCTTGCAGGCTGTTCTTCTTCCAGCGGTATTCGTTGTCAAGGCAGCCGCACTCGGCGCAGCGGTATTGCACGCCGCCTTCCGGCCACTTTTCCTTGTCGAATACCATGTTGTCCCAAACAAAGGGTTGATAAAAGCCGCAATTCGGACAAGGTACCGTCCATTCCTCTTGGGTGGATGCGTTGAACTCGTCCAAAATGCGGCTGTTATTTTTGTCGGTGGGGGTAGACACCAGCACCGTCTTGTAATCCCAGTAGGTCGTTTGGCGCTGCTCGGCCAGCATGACCGGGTCGCCCTCTTTGCCGGCGCTGGCTTTGTAAGCGTCCACCTCGTCCGCCAGCAGCACCTTGATGGGGCGGCCGCGAAGATCGGTCGGGGCGTTTGCGCCAACGATGGTCAGCTGACCTCCGGCAAAGTTCTTTTTCATGATCGTGTTGCCAGAGTAGCGGCTCTTGTTGTCCACAAGGCCCCGGAGCACCGGAGTGTCCCGGATCATAGTAGCCAGACGGTCTTTGCTGAAACTCTCGCCCAGGTTCACCGTGGGCTGCACAATCATGATGGGGGCCGGGTAATAGCTCATGTAGTACCCGATGGTGTTCAGGATCAGCCCGTCCGTCTTGCCGGACTGGGCACACATCATGGCAACCACCTTGCGGATGTGAACATCCCCGATGGCATCCATGATCTCCCGCTGGAAGGGTGCATTGTCCGTATTCCAGCGGCCCTGCGCTGCGGATGCTTCCGCCGACAAGCGGCGGTAGTTATCTGCCCACTGACTAAGGGTCAGGTTCGGGGGCGGCTTCAGCGCACCCAGCGCCCGGCTGAACATCTGTGCAGTCTGCGGTTCCAGGTGGATCATTGCCATTGTTGCCGCCGCCTTTCTTCACACAGCTGCCAAACGGGCAGAACTGCTGGATCTCATTCAGCCGGATGCCCCAGACACAGCCCCGGCATTTATTCTTCCTGCTCATCTTCGGGTTCCTCCCCCGCTGGTGCTGCCAGCGCAATTTCGGGGTCACTCAATTCTACAAGTGCTTCCTGCACTGCTTTTTGCAGAATGTCGTGGGCTTCCGCCGGGTCTGTCAGCTGGGCCATGGTATTTGCATACTTTGTCGGGATGGTTTCCAGCCGGTTCTTGAAATTCGCAAAGATGGTTTTCAGGGCGCGTTCCACGTCCTCGGTGCGGTGCAGGTCGCCTTGGGCTTCCTCCATCCGCATTTTCTCGATCTTGCCGCGGGTTTCCTCCCTCTCGGCACGGGCAGCAACAAGGCGGGCTTGATCGTCTTTGTTTCCGATCTTGAAGTTCAGGTATTGCCGGACGCAGACCTTCATGTCAAAGACACCGGGCCGGACTTCGGACAGCACGCCCTGATCCCGCAGGTTCCGCACCTGACGGTCAGTGATACCCAGCCATTCGCCAACGGCCTTACTCGTGTACAGCATCTTTGTCACCGTCCCCCGGTTCTCCGATCTCGCCGGTCGCCCGGATGCGCAGCAGTTCAAGCCGCTGCTGTTCGGTTTCCAGGTGCAGCTTGTCCATTTCGTTTTTCTGCATCTGGGCCGCCGCAGACAGGATGCGGCCATGAATTTTGTTCAAGGCTTCCTGCAGCTGCAAGATACGCTGTGCCGGGGTCTCCTTCTGATACATACCGATTTGCTGGTTTGCGCCGTCCCGCTTCCGCTTGCCACGTCCGCCGGGTACTCGCATATCCATGACGCTGGATGTAATCATCTGGTCAGGCGGTAAAGCCTGATACTCTTTGATCTTGTCCAGAATGTACTTTTCCCGGAGCAGCAGTACACCGATTTCGTGGGAAGTCAGCTCGGTGCTGTTCCGGGGCGCATTCTCTACGATCTGTTTTTCTTCCGGGGTGAGCTTGTCAAAGAAGATGGTCGCATAGGCTCCATCCTTCATTGCATTCTCATTCCCGACAGGTGCCCCGCCGCCGGGGTTGCCCACGGCGTTTTTGTTTCCCGGCTGTCCGCCGGGCTTCCGGGGTGCGGGCGGGCCCCACCCGTCCTTTGCCTTCCAGCGGCGGACCGTATCATATTTAAGATGGAGATCGTCCGCCAGCTGCCGAAGATTCACTTCTCCGTCCTTCTCCATCCGGGCAATGTACTCAGCGCGGGCGGCATCGCGCTCATCGCTTCGCCTTGCCATTTGGTTTTCCTCCAATAAAAAATGCCCCGTCTGGCAAATCATCCAGGCAGAGCATTCAGTTTCGCCGCCGGTCCTGCGGCATTTCTTCGGGTCGCTTACAACTTGTAAGCAATAGTGTATGAAAAAGGCCCCTCGGTTCGCCGCCGTGGGGCCTCTCTCCATAATTCCACTGTATTAAGTATAGCACCAAAACCGTCTTATAACGTCTTATCTTTTGCCGGTTGTGGCTTTCAAATGTAAACACTTTATGACATAGCCGCCATTTTGCCAGCCCCGGCAAGATGGTCTATCCCGATTTTGTTGACCTCAACAAAATCGCACCGGAATGATTTGTTGGCACCGGCAAAACGTGAGTTGCTTACAAATTGTAAGCGTCCGCCATCCCGGTGACGTTACCGCCATGTTCGCCCCGGACTTACATTTTTTAACCTGTACCCCCTTTTCGTGGGCCAAAAACGCGGAAGCCCTTCAAAAAAATTGACACCTAGAAATATTTTGGGGCTTCCGAACCCGCACCGCGCCCGCCGGCGGGGGGCAGTACCTTTCCGGCGGCGGGGCCGGGCGGGGCGACGGCAGGCCGGGCCGGTGCCGGGCCGCCGGTGGGCGGTGTCCAGGGCAGCGGCAGGCCGTCGAGGCGGAGAAGGAAGGGGGCAGGGGGTTAGATAAGGCGGCTATAGCCTAGCTATTGGCTATACTGCAAAGGCCATATGCCGGTCAGGTAAAGAATCTGACCCCTCCGGCGGTGGGCTGCGGTGGGTGGTTTTTGGCTGTTGGCGGGGTGATCTGCTGCGGCAGGTGGGCGGCAGGGCTGGCGGGGTGCGGTGTCGGTAGGTGCTGGCGGTGGGCTTCTGGCTGCTGTGAGGTCTGGCAGGGTGTGCAGGCTGTGCAGTTTGTGGGCTGCGGGGTCATCGGTGCGGCGCTGGCGGTGCCGGTCCTTCCCGGTGCAGGTGGTTGGCGCAATATCCGGGTACCGCGTCCAGCGCTCCCCGGGTACTTTCCAGCTTTTCCCCGGGGCGGCCGCCGACAACACCCAGCGCGTGCCGGGCTGCTGATCCGGCAGGCCGGGCAGGCGGGAAGGCGGCGCAAAAGAAAAAGGCCAGGGCAGACGGCGCGGCGTGCGCTGCTGCTCTGGCCTTTGGTCTGCACTGGCGGCAATGGTTCCGGCGGGGTGCGTCCCGGTGCCGGTGGTGGGGCTGATCTGCTGGCGGTGCCGGTGGGCATGGTCAGCGCTGGCACCGTTCCCGCTGGCGGCGTTCCAGCGTCACGGCTGGCGCTGGCGGTGCTCAATCCGGGCCGGTTTTTGCCGTTTGCCGGAGGGGTCAGATTCTCCACCTAACGGGATTGAGAGGCAGGTGTAGGGCTTTAACCTAGTAGGCTAGAACTCTCCCCAGTAACCCCCTATAGTCCCCCTTCTTCCCCGGATTCCGCCGGGTCGATCTCTAACGGCTGGCCCTCTTGCTCCATCCGGGCATACACTGCCGCCAAAATATAACCTTGCAGGCTTTCCCCGTTTGCTTTTGCTGCGGCGCGGATTGCTGCGCCTTTTGCTTTTATAGGCCAAACGGTTATGCGGTCGCACTTTGCGTTGTATTTGTCGTTATTTCGTCTTTTTGTTTCCGAAACTGGCATATTATTACCCCTTGCTTATTTTTATAAATATAATATAGCACAGTTCCGACGACACCGCAACGTGCAATTTTCACAGCACCGCACCGTGTTTTTTGTGCAGACCGCCGAAAACACCGCAACGTGCTTGACAGGTGACACGTTGCGGTGCTACAATGCAGCCACAGCGAACGACACCGCAACGTGTCAAGCTGGTAACATAGCCGCCCCGGTTCGGGGCAGGAAGTGAGGTGAACAGCATGAGCATCGAATTTTTCAAACTCCCCGCCGCTTTGAAAAAAGCGATCTGGGCCGCCTACTTGGCAGAGTGGAAAAAGAAGCAGGCAGCAAAAAAGCCCGCCACCCACTAAAGCAGGTGACAGGCTTGCAAGATGAATTTTCCACAACGCATCTTGTAAGCCAGTTTACCACCGAAAGGCGGTAAAGTCAAGCGGATGCCCCGGCAGGGCTGCACCGCTCAAACAAAGCGGCCCCGCCCCATAACCCCGGCAGCCCGCCGGGCAAACCTGAAAAGCAAAGGAGCAAAGAACATGAAACTTTTGAACACTGCAAAGAAGATCACCACCGCCGCCGCACTGGTGGCCGCAATGCTGGCAGGCACCGCACCAAAGGCCGCGGCACAATGCCCCTACACAGTCGGCCCCCTGGGCCGCTACATCGCCCCGGCCATTGTGCAGGGCATGACCGCCACCGATGACGGCGCGGTTGAAGTCTGGTGCACCGACGCGCTGGACGGTGACGACTGGTATTTTGTGGTGGACGCTGAAACCGATCTGCACATCTTCGACCGGGTGCAGCTGGTAGTTGATGCCAACGGCACCCCGGACGATTTCAGCGACGACACCGTGGAAGATGCCTTTTGGAGCTGCTGCTCCATCGTCGACTAACAGGAAGGAGCTCACCGCATGGAATACAAAATCGCGCCATCCAGCCACGGCGGATTCACGGTTTCCGCAGGACGCACCTGCAAAGGCGGCGAACCCAACCCCACCGGCTGCCCCGGTGTAACGATGCCCGCTTTCATCGTTTACGAAAGCTGCCACTGTGACACCCGCCGTGAAGCGGCCGCTGCCGTCGAACGGATGAAGAAGAAACACCATTGACCCGGACACCTTAGCAGGGCCGCACCGTAAAGCGACCCCGCCCCACTACCCCGGCAGCCGCCGGGAGATCACCACGAACACCAACACAACAAGCAAAGGAGCGTTACACATGACCAACGACGAAATCATTTACAACGAAGTCAACGCGAAGTATCACACCCCCGAACAGCGCCGCGCCATCCTGGCGCTGGCCTACACCCCGGAGCAGATCGCCGCCAAGGGCAAAGAGATTCACTTCAAGGACGTGCCCGAAGAGCGGCAGGGCGAAGAGCTGGAAAAGCTGCTGCTTGCCGGCCTGTTCCACACGTTCCAGGAGTGGAAGAAGGACGGGAAGAGCGTCAAGACCGGCGAGAAGGCCACGATCTGCACGAAGTTGTGGAAGTTTGACGACCGCCCCCGCAAGACCAGCGCCAGCATGGAGCCGGACGCACTGACCGCCGCCGCCAATGACCAGCGCCCCGACGGGAACTATTACAAAGCCCCTGCGCACCTGTTCCATATCGGGCAGGTGGAAGCAAGCCGCCCCGCCCCCGCTGGACGCTTTAAGAGCCTGGACGAGATCAAGGCATACAACCGGATGTTGGCCGACCAGCGCAAAGCCGCCAAGGCAGCCGCAGAGCAGCCTGCCAGCGCCCCGGCAGAGATCCCCGCAAAGGCAGAGGCCCCCGCAAAGCCCACCACGAAACCCGCAAAGAAGGCCGCAACGAAACCCGCCGCAAAGCCCAGTGCCCCGCAGAAGGCCGCACAGCCCGCCCCGGATGCACTCCACAAGGCAGAGCGCAAAGCCTGCGCCGCGTTCCTGGCCGTTCCCGAAACCGACCGCAAAGGGCAGGCCGCAGCGCTGGACACCTGGCGCAAGACCCGGAAGGCCGTAGAGGACGCAAAGCAGACCCCCGCCGCCGTGGCCGTGCTGGATGAAGCGCCGGTGAAACAGCTGGACTTTGAGAGCATCGCCGCCGGGCTGTTGGCATGACCCACCACCACGAAGCCGGATATTTTGGCAGGGCTGCACCGGGCAAAGCAACCCCGCCCCACTACCCCGGCAGCGCACCGGGCACGAAAAACAGAACGAAAACGAAAAGGAGTTTTTGCAATATGAAAAGAGCAACCAGCACCCCCGCCGGGCTGAACGTGAAGAAGATCACCGCCTATCTGAAAGGGCAGGCAAAAAGCCGCAACGCCGTTCGGATCACCTGCCAGAGCGGCAGCGTGTACATCATCACCGGCTATGCAGCGTTCAAGCTGCCCGCCATCCTTTACCGGGATGTTATCCAGCCCGTGACCATGCAGGACGCACCCGCCGACGGCGTGACCATCGTTTCCAGTGATGCCGGGTTTGTGGTCAACGATCCGCACCAGCTGACCGCCGCGCAGATGTTCCAGAAGTTCAGCGCCTGCAAAGAAGAAGTCAAACGCACTTCGATCTTGCAGGAAGTCGAAGCAAAGGGCAAAGTCTGGGGCACGTTCCGAATGTTCCGCGATGGATCCCGGCCCATCATGATAAATTCGGAGTATGACGCTTTTGTGGATCATCACGAATTTGTTTACCACGGCAGCAACAACCCGCTTTCGCCCATCTTGGCAACTGACACCGCAGACCCGAAACGCGCCGCCGTGGCCGTGCTCATTGCCCCGATGAAGGCGAACGACGAAATACAGCAGGTATGCAACCGCCTGTTTGCATGACCTGCACCGGACGCCCTGGCAGGGTCCGCACCGGATAAAGCGGCCCCGCCCCACCGCCCAGCATTCCGCCGGGCATATCACGAAACACGAAAAGAGGTTTACACGATGACCACCCCAAACGATTCCCTGGACTTCTACCCCACGCCGGACAGTCTGGCCTTTGATATGGTTTTCTCCCTGCGGGAAGTAAAATCCGGGTTCACCACCTACCCGAAACCCATCCTTGAACCGTCCGCCGGTGATGGAGCACTTGCCCGTCAGGTCCACGCCCTGGCGTTCAACGTCCACCACGACTATAAGACCGGCGAGGTTGACCAATACGACAAGGGAAAGGCACGAAGCGCAGAGCTTGACTGCATCGAGCTTTCCAGCGACTTCCGCGCCGTGCTGAAGAAAGACGGTTTTCGGGTGGTGCATGATAACTTTCTGACCTTCCGCCCCACCACGAAATACGCCGCAATCGTCATGAATCCGCCTTTCTCCGCTGGTGCCGCGCACCTACTCAAAGCGCTGGACGTCATGCAGGACGGCGGCAAGGTGCGCTGTCTGCTCAACGCCGAAACCCTGCGCAACCCCTGCACCAACGAACGGAAAGAGCTGGCCGCACGGCTGGAAGCGCTGCACGCAACAGTGAAGTATTACCCGGACGCTTTCAAGAACGCCCGCCGCGCCGCCCGCGTGGAGGTGGCGCTTGTGTCGGTGGACATTCCCGACCGGGAGCCGGTGAGCCGGATCCGGCTGGATCTGAAAAACGAAACCGCAGAGCGCTTGAAAGAAAACCCGGAGTTTGCCGCCCTGGTATCTTCCGACCCCATCACGGCAGCCATTGAGCGGTACAACGCCGCCGCAGAGGGTGTGCGCCGGATCTATGAAGAGTACAACGGAATCAAGTCGTTGTTTTCCTCCGCCGGCGCTGGTAAGAAAGAAAACCCCGTGATGGCTTTCACGAAATCTTATAACGACGCTATCCGGGAACTGCGCGGGATGTACTGGAAACAGCTGTTTGAAATGCCGCAGCTGTTCGATGCGATGACCTACGAAATGCAGCAGGATTACCAGAAGCGAATCAAAGAGCTTGAAGGCTACGACTTCAGCGCGTACAACATTCTGACCGTCCGGGAAGAAATTTCACGAAATCTTCTTTCCAGCATCGACCACGAAATTATAAAGCTGTTCGACGACTGGACGAACCTGCATTATAACGACGAGTACAGCAAGAACGTGCATTATTACAACGGCTGGTGCACGAACTCCGCGTACAAGATCAACCGCAAGGTCATTTTCCGCTGCAACGCCTTTGATACATACGATGGGCGTTTCTGCCCCCGGTACAACGCAACAGGCCATGTTGCCCAGATCGAGCGTGTACTGCACTTCCTGGACACGAACGGCAAGCCCTACAATGGGGACGAACTCCGCGCCGTGCTGGATGCCGCCGAAAAGAGCGGCCAGACCCAGAAGATCCAGCTGCACTATTTCACCGCCACGTTTTACAAGAAAGGCACCTGCCACATCGAGTTTACCAACACGGACGTTCTGAAGTCCTTCAACCTCTACGCCGGGCAGCGCAAAGGCTGGCTGCCGCCCACCTACGGCAAAAAAAGCTATCACGATATGGCCGCCGCAGACCGCCGGGTGGTTGACAGCTACGAGGGAGAGGCCAGCTACACCGACACCCTCACCCGGCACCTGATCCCCACGCAAAGCACGTTCTTACAACTTAACGCCTGACACGAAACCCGCAAGGCCGACAGCCTCACCGCTGCCGCTGGTGCAAGCCCAGCCGCCCCAGACCGGGGCGGGCGCTCATGGGTAACAGCCCATCCGGCAGGCCGCCGGGAGTATCAGCACGAAATACAGAACGAAAAGGAGCAACAACCATGAAGAACCAGAACACCACCCAGATCGCCTACATCGTCACCGCCGACTACTACACCAACGGCAAGCCCACCACCTGCAAGATCACCGTGCAGCCGGTCAACTTTGACCCCGCCCGCCTGATCGACTGGTCCGACCGGGTCAGCAAGACCCACATCCGCGAAGTCGAGAACTTCACCACGCCGGAGGAAGCCGCAAAGCGGATGACGGAGATCATCGAAGCCGCCGCAGAGCGCGCTGCCCAGATCCAGCGCCCGGAATCGGTGACAGAACGTCACCACTTGACCGTGCCCAGCCTCACCGATCTGGCAGCCCTGCCCACTGTCCACGCCTGATGCAGGCCCGGAAGCCCTGGCAGGGTGCGCACCGGATAAAGCGGCCCTACCTCACCGGCACCCGGCACCATGCCGGGAGCACATCACGAAACACGAAAGGAGTTTTCTACATGACACGTTATCAGATCGTTTACAACAAGTCCGGCTACCCGCTCACCACATGGAGCAACAACCCGGACCAAGCGCACGAACTCGCGGAGAAGTTCCGCAAGGTTGGCTACTCCGTGGACGTTTGGGAGCGCACCGACAAGGGCGCACACAAGACCAGCCTCTAACCCCGCCCCATCTTCCCGACATTTACGCCGGGAACATCACGAAACAGAAAGGAGGTGTTTTCATGGTTCGATGTTGGATATACTCCGCTGGGCCGGATCAATGCCAATGCTACAACGTGGATGACGAAAACTTGGCTGATCTGGCAGCACAGGCGCAATTCCTAGAGGACTTCCGTGCCCAGCGTGCAGCAAACCCGGCTTTATACCGGCAGCTGCTTAATATGCTGGTTCCCTCCGCCGATGCCATTCCCATGCGCAACTATACCGGCCTGCCGTTCTGACAGCCAGCCCCGGCAGCCCGCCGGGGTTATTCTTGCATCCCATCACGAAATCTTGTTCTAATTTATTGCTTTTATTTGCGTTTTGCTCTATCATGACAGTAACGAAACACGAAAAGGAGGTTTCCCGTTATGACTATGATTCCCGCCTTTGGTCCCTGGACAGAGCATCCCGCAGACACTGACGAAGAAAAGCGCCTTGCCAGCGCCCAGCAGAGCAAGATCAGCCCGCTTTCCGTGGACAAGGAACACGAAACCGGGGTTTTCTATGGATCCGGCAAAGAGCCGTACCAGGCCAGCCTTGCAAGCTGCACCTGCAACGATTTTGTAAAGCGCAAAAAGCCCTGCAAGCACATTTTCCGGCTGGCTATGGAGCTTGGTATCATTGATGCGGCCTATAAGACGGGCCGCAGCACCGGCGAACGAAACGAGGCGCAGATCAGCTTTGCAGACAGTGTTGCTCTGGTGGAGCAGCTTTCCGACGCGGCACAGAACGCAATCAAAGATATGCTGTATTACACCAGTGAGCGCATCGACGACCGCCAGAAGCCTGTAACCTGTCACGATCTGGATCTCGTGCCGGAGCTGCGCACGTCGCCCCTGCTGCACGAAAATCCGTACCCGCTGGAAGAAGTGCTGAACGATCTGCCAAAGCCCCTTGTTGTGCAGCTGCTGGATCTGGTGCACCGGGAAGGCAAGCCGAAACGAAATGCAGCCAAAACCGTAATGGCTGCATGGCTGGCGCAGAACGCACCCATGCTGGCAAAAGAGATGCCGCCTTGTGCATCCTTCTCTTTCGTGGAGGTATTCGACAAAGCCCAGCGTGACGTTTACAAGTACCTGCACCGCAAGTACGACACGGAAACGGACTGGTACACCGGCGCAGAGCATCCCGCCGGGGCTGTTCCTGCGGCAGACGGTTCTACTTACTACTTCCCAGAGGACAGAGTTACCGATGCCCTCACGAAACGCGGTTTCAATCGCTGCCTGAACGGTTACATCCCGGAGTAAAGAATCTTACTTCACGAAATCTTACTTTTTGACCACGAAATTTGCAATTTATCTGCAAAAATCCGGTCTTAGCCACGAAAAGAAGCTTTTTAACCACGAAATTCAACTTTCCAGCTTCAAAAAGTTCAATTCAATCACGAAAACCCGCTTTTTTGATACATTTTCTCTCACGAAATGAGGTTTTGCATGGAATACGAAGAATTTTTCGCGCCGTGGCGTTTGGTTGCCGCCTTTGCAGACGGCTCCCGTTTGCTGTTCGATGGTCTGACGGAAGAACAGGCCAGAGAAGCAATGGAAGCCGCCCAGGAAGAGCACGGCGACATTGGTTACTGGAACCGGGTCACGGATCAGAACTATGAGGACGGCAGGTATTACAAGACCGTCCCGCCACCGCCCTGCATCAACATCGTGGACTACGACGGCTACACCGGTCCGCTGGACGAAAACGGTCTGCCGGTAGGTCTGGCTGAACAGATCGCCCAGGCAAGCGCAGAGGAGGGCCGGAATCCCAACGAGGCGCAGATCATCATCAAGCGCAACGCTCCGCCGGATGACCCGCCGCACGAAAAGTAAATCACGAAATCCAAAAAGCCCGCCGGGTCGATGACCTGACGGGCTTAAAGTGTTGAAAGGACTTTGTATGCAGAACAGACAGCAGGTTAGAATAAGTACCAAAAATCTTGCTGGAGGTAAAATTGAATATACCGTTCAAGCCAGCAAAGATTCCGCGCTTCGTGTTATATCCTCGGAAAAATTGTCTATGGAATCACTTGGCTACATCGTGCAGCAGCATTTGCGAAAGAATCACCGTGGACGATTTCCGAAACGTATGAATGAAACCATCGAGATTCCATCATTCCGTTTCATCGAATGACCGCATAACAGCGTCCATTGTCGCTTCTGCCATTTCTTTGTTCTTGAATCGAATAACATCCGACCCCAGTGCAAACATAGACACGTTCCCGTTTTCGTCTTTCAGAACTACCGGGCAGGAATCCCATTTTCGGCGTTCCTCTTTGCTCAATTTCCTGGCTGCTCTTTCTTTGATGGTTTTCTCGATGCGTTTTTTCAATTCAATTTTGATTCCCATTTTTCAAGACCTCCGTAATCCTCAGCACATCTTTTGCGAAACGCAGCGTTTTCGTAAGATCTTCTGCGTTTTTGAAACGGACTACGTTTCCTGCGTTTGAAATCAGTTCAACGCCACCATCCGGTGCCATCCTCACGAACCGGCACAGTTCGCCCTCTTCCCGTGCGGTCCGCCGCTCTTTGGTTTCTTCGATAAAGCAGGTTCTGAGCGCGTTCTCTGCGTCACAGTATACGCTCCTGTCACTCCGCACCAGCCTATACATCCTTCCGGGCAGCACCCGAACCTTGTTTTTATGCTTCTTTCCCATAACTTTGTCCTCCTTTGCGCGAAACCCGGTAGGCCAACTGCCCGCCGGGTTATTTCTATGCCTGTTTTCAGATTTTTGGGGTAGTCGTGTTTGTTTTTCTACGACCATCGGACACGATTTTGCGGAAGCGCCTGCACATGAAGTTCCGCAGGCAGCCTTGCCTATAAGAGAATGTCACCCTCCGCCCAGGCATCCGCTCGGCGCTGTTCCTCGCGCGTGTTTAACGCACGCGATAATAAAGCGGCGCACTCCGGGAGCCGTTCCAGGTTCCTTCCCAGCTGTGCAAGAGCGACGTTTCGCAGGTACTTCAAGTGCTGCACACTGTATGGAACTTTCTGCTGTACTTCGTGCCATTTTTTGTGGTTGATGTAGAACTCCGTTAAAATCAGATTGTGGCCACTGTCCATCCGGTTCATTTGTCCTCGGATAATGTTCTGATCTTCCAGCAACACAGCCCGCTGCCGTTCCAGCTGACGCAGTTGGTCTCCAATGCCCAGTTCATCCATCCGGCAGGCCATCGCCGCCGTGCTGTCCCCAGGCGTTCCACCACGGGGCATTCCATCGGTGCCCATGCCCCGCATAGGGTCCACTTCATCGCTCAGTGCGGTGCACTGACGGCGGATGATCTCTATCCGCTGCGGGATGTCCGCATAATATTTCAAGATTGCCTCCGCCTCGTGTACTTTCACTGCTCAGTCCTCCCAAAAAATCAAAAATCTTTCTTGAAAAGGGGTTCTCCGAAAACGGGTTCTTCACCCTTGACGCGCTCCACCATGGCACCCACGCCGTAAATGTCCTCAATGACCCGGCGCAGACGATCATAGGCAACTTCTTCTCCGCCATCGTCCACCCAGCCGAGGAACTGCTGGTAATTTTTCTTGATTTCTTCCTTCACGGTCTCAATTTGTTCAGGGGTATATTCCATTTCTTCCAGTGATTCCGCAAAGAAACGAACGATCATCTTTGCAGCGTCCCGGCGTTCAGCCAGAACACGCAGCTTTTTTTCAGAGCCTACCAGACCACCCGCCGGGAGCCAAAATTCTTCCGGCATCAGGTGGGCAGTGCGTGCTTCCAGCCGCTTGAGGGCTTCCGGTGCACCGTACTTGTCGTGATCCATGATATACCTGGATGCAGCATTGTTCATCTTCAAGGTCAGGAGCGTAGATTCTTTCTCTCCCCAGTCCCAGAGATCATGTGCCGCGGCAACTGCGCAGTACGAAACGACCTGCCCGATTGCCTCACGGTTCAGCGTCGTGCGGTGCTTCGACTTGCCGATGTTGATTTGCTGATTCACTGCATTCTGGATGCTCTGCCGGTAGAATGCTGGCATCCTTGCCCTGCTTTTTCCCATGATGAATCCTTTCCCGCCTGTTCGGCCAGGCGCTTCCACTTTCTGATTTCTTCCGCCGTATCTGGCGTGATATGCTCAATAAACCGCCAGTGCTGCGGTTCTGCCACAAGATCGATAAACATACGGCGGCGGTGGATGTAATCACGCTGCTGCCGCCGGGTGAATTTGCTTTTCACTTCCACCACCTCAACCGTGCCATCAGCATAGGTCAGCACAAAATCCGGGGTATAGTGCGCCGCCGGGAGCTTCACATTGCCGTATTCTTTTTCCGGCAGCATAGTAAACCTGCGGTGCAGCTCTACCTTCACGACCTCGCCACTCTGGACTTTGGGCAGAACAGTTCCCATGTAGTAGTCATACTCGCCCCGGCTGTCAAACTCGTGTCCGGTCGATCTGGCGGCATTCACAGCGGCTTCCAACGATGCAGGTGCAGCTTTGCCCCCGCACCTTCTCTGTGCAAGCTGCTTTTCCGCCTGTGCCCGGTAGCGTGGCGGTAGGTCAGAAAGTTCCAATCTCATGCTCATGGCTGGTTTCTCCTGTTCTTCCGCCGGGTCTCCGGTTTCTTTTTCAACTTGAGGATCAAATGCTTGGTGTTGTTGCCGGTGATATGCTGCTCACACTCACGCAGAGTATAGCCAGGGTATTTTTTCTCCCAATATTCACGATCATCCGGCAAAGCAAACGCTTCGTCAAAGCGCTTGCGGCTCCATCTGGTGTCGTTCGGGCGCGGGGTTTTCGGCTTTTGCAGCCCTTGGCTCTGCCGCCAGCGCCGGATACGGGCGCGGGCTTTCGTCATGTAGGTCGTCAGGCGTTCAAAGCTGGAACAGGTCAGGTCGATAGGTTCAATTTTCACAAGCCCCATTGGCCGCCCGGTGCTGTCCCGCCACAAGTCCTTGATCTCCTGCCATGTCAGATTGCCTTGCAGGATCACATGATGGTGGTGTCTGCCGGTAACTTTCCCGTCCTCGTCCACCACGCTGTACTCTGCAACCTGCATCCACTTGGACGCTTCCCGCCCCGTCTTTTTGCAGAAGCGCTTCAGGCGGCGGGTAAAATTCGTCCAGTCCCGGTCTACTTGGTTAAAATCTCCGGGTGCTGGCTGGTGGTCGTGGTCGTATGTAAACGTGACTGCCCAGTCGCTTTCCCCGAAATTCGTATAGGCCAGCTGGCAGAAATACCGTCTCGCTATCATGTCGTTATACTTCTGCTGCGCAATGGAGGTTGCCAGCTCTCTTTTGCGGCGGGTGGATGCGGTATGCTCTTTGTCCGTTGTTTCAAAGAGATCCACTTCTGCATAATCGGACGTTCCAAGAATGTGTCTCTGCTCCCGAATGTACCATGCCCGCACCGTTCACTTCCTCCTTCCGCAAAGCTCTACTGGGATTTTCTTTTCTGTGAACCAAGCACACATGGCTTCGCAGGACAAGGGGGACACAACGCCGGGCAGGTCTTTCTAAGTTTCCCATTCCGTCAAGCCATACAGACCCGCCCTCGTTTTCTCCCCCTTGACCCCCGCTTTCCCCGGCTTGTGTTCTTCTGTGGTCGCTAGATTAAGTTACACATACAAGCCCCTTGCCGCCTCGTCAGGGCGGCAATTTAACGACGGGCTTGCTTAATTCTTGATTAGAGCTTGATTAGTTTACTTCGTAGTCACCGATGCTGTTTTCTTCCGTTCTGACTTCCCAGCACTCGCAGGTGTCCTCCGGGTCAGTGAAGTCGGCACGGTTCGGAGAATTGCCGTTGAAGCATACCCAGGTGTAGCCCTCATGCCAGCGGCAGGTGCAGCAGGTTCTTTCAGGTTCCATCATCCCGTGTTCCTTTCGTCACGGTTCTAGCAGTGTGTGGCAAATCGGACAGGCGTGCGGTTCCCAATCTGTCCTGTACCCGCATACCGGGCACTCATACCAGCCGTATGGAAACACACCGGTAGCGTCATAGAATTCACGCTGCCATTTAAGTGGTTTCGGCAGTGGGGTGCCGGTCGCTTTCGCAAATTGGGCGGCCCGCATAGCAGTTGCAATGGCATCCCTTGCAGGTTTCAAAGAATCGTGTTCTTCCTTTTTCTGGGAGTTATCTGTCTTATCCTCCATGTCGGCCACCTTCATAAAAACGATTCATCGTTTCGCGGTACACTTTGTAGCACTCCGGGCACAGATCTCCGATTCCATGGATGTTTCTCATTTCAAGCGCCCAACCATCCAATGCTTTCTGGTCGAACACACCATCGTCGAACCGTTCCGCGAACACCTGCTTTCTGCACCGGTTGCAGATAAACATTGCTCCGTTCTGTCTCATTAAAGTTCACCTTTCATCGAGCGCCGGAAGAGGCAAATCTTCCGGCTTTACGCCCGCATTTTTCATCCTTGCCCCGCACTCGCCGCAGTATTTAACGGCCACACAGTTGATGAAATGGCATTTCTTGCAGCGGAAATGCTCACAGGTGCACCGTCCTGGATTCAGCTCCCATTCTGATTCCAGCGGCGGTACATCTGGAAGGAAGATTTTTGCCGTTTTCCTGCCCGGCTCTGCAACCGTCACCCGTGTTATCTTCTTGATATTTGCTCTGGATATGAGGATTTCCAGCGTTCCATCATTGTCCAGATCGAATAATGCAGCACTCATTTCAGTGCACCCCCACACTTTGCGCATCAGCCATCACAGGCAGGCTTTGTGTTGTCCTGCACTTCGGTCAGCTTTATGGTCGGCTGCGGCTGATCCGAACGGTTCAGTGGTTTATCGAACTCCACATTCATCCAGTCGCCCTCCGGCTTGTCATGCCATGCCAGGGCGTGGCGAATAACAAGCCATACCTGTTCTGCCCGGTACGGCTCCTTCATTACGTCTGAGGTCGGGGCGGGGAGAACGCATCTGCTGTACAGCCGTTCCATTTCTAGCAGCATGGTATTTCTGCGGTCTATCGCAACATTAAAAGCGTTTTTACGCTGTTCCTCGCTCTGAAACGCATTGCTTTCCGCGTCCGAGTAGAATTTTGCAAAGCACAAGTCTTCTGCCAGATCCCAGAACTGTCCCATGTGCAGCCGCAGATACCACTCGCAGGCAGTCTGCACAGCCTCGGCCACCGGGCGGCTCATGGTCAGTGTGATGGTCTCGATTTCGGTAGGTGCGTCATTCTCCTTCGCCATAGTGCGGCTCCTTTGCCCCCGGCCAGTGACGGCGCTGGCTGCGCTCAAACTTCCGGGCCATCGCTGCCGTCTGAATAGCTTCCACGGCCAGAGCAACAGCCCGGTCATATACACCTTTCGTGGAAATCTGCGGATTGTTGGAGTAAACATTCATCCACATTGCATTGAGTTCCTGACGCAGACCGTTCATTTCCTGCACAGCTTCCACGACTTCTTCTTGGATGATTCCCGCGCCCTCATGCGGCCCTGCAAACATCCGAAACTTCTTGTTTGCAGCGGCCAGCTCAATTTTGACCAGCCGCTTCACGTCATTTTTCACTGCATCCATGGTCAACCCTCCGTCCGGCTCTTGATCTCAGCCAGCAGATCATCCAGCGGAACATTTGCAAGAGAAAACCCGGCCTCGCCTTCGTCCTCAACAGAGACCAAGAGTGCAGAGGAAAAGCACAAAACGGGGCGAACACCATAGGTGTTGCTGCAGTACCAGCTGCCGGAGGAGCCACCAGACTTGACAGTCCAGACGTAGCGGCCGCCGCCGGTGTACGGAGAGCAATTCGGCGTGCCGTAAGGCGTTGCCAACCACCACGGCTCATCTACCTTCGGGATCAGCCGCCAATATTTTCCGTACCCGCGCAGGGTCAACAGGCCAATCCTCACTTCAAAGATTCCGTATTCGTTCTGGCCGGTCGTGTCCTGAAGGTCGATTCTGAGCGGAATGAATGTACTCAGCGGAGTGCCGTTCTTTGTAAACTCTGCCAAGCAGTTACCCAGATATGGCATAATCTCGCTCCGGCGCAGATCGTTGGGGCATTCTGGGTCGTCACCTTCACGGAACGGCATTTTCGTCCAAATGTCCTTTGCCAGAACAAGGCAGCCGTGTTCGTCTGCATCCAGCTTCACGAACTCCTTGCCCAGCGCCTTGAAGATGCCGCCAATTTTCACGTCACCCAGAGTTACGCTTTTCAAAATCTTACTCATCGTTATTCCTCCACTAAAACCACATTGGCCCAGCTGGTTTCGTATGTTTTCCCGTCAATCGTGACTTTCACGATACGATCATTGTGTACAAATGAACTTACCTTGTCTGCCCGTCCTTTGTCCAGTAAAGTGCCATCCGGCAGGTAAACATATACCGTCCTGACCGGTTTTTCACTGGTTGCTGCGCCCTTGACTGCTTCACACCCAGTCAGTGTTACGCACAGCGCGGCAGTGCAGGTGGACAAAGCCAGCAGTTCCAAAGTCTTACGCATCGTTTTTGTCCTCCTGTTCGCTCAAGTCCTCCACATCGGCAACATCCCTAGTCTTTTTCACCATGTCGGCAAGCTCACGCAGTCCAGACTTTGCCAGAGGTTCCAGCTTTACAGGAAGCACCGCGCCGCGCACCACCATTCCGTCCTTGATAACATAGTAGCGTCCGCCGCTCGCCATCTTCCTGGCGCAGTATTTGAAATATCCGCTCTTGCGGATTTCATCTGCTACTGGCATGATCTGCTTCGCATCCACAAAACCGACCGTTCCCGAAACAGGCTCGATCATTGGAACCAGTTCACACCCGCAGTACCGGATACCGATTCTTCCGGTCACGCAGTCCATTTCTCCGTCTGCCGTGTCGTCCAAATCCATCCCTTCGATGTGATGGAGATCATCCGGGCAGTCATTATCAAACTCGATGTCTGCCCATTCCTTTTTGCTGATGCCCAGGAGGGTTGCCAACTCACTTTCATTTTGTGCCTTCGGAAATCCGGTCAGCGGGAAGATTGCCGTTTTGGTTCCAATGTACAAATCATAGGTTCTGCAATCGTCATAGAATACTTTGTAGAGTTTACAGTACCCATCTGCCTTAATGAGCTTTGCGATTGCTGCCAGCTTCATTTGCTTCTCCTTTCAATTTCGATAGCCTGAACTTCAAACTTTTCGTACTCCGGGTAATGATTCTCGGCCTGCTCCTTGGCTTTTTCAACAGCCTGTTCAGCGCTGTCCGCATCCAGCCGGTACGGCAGCCAACCCGGCCACCCACCAGCACCGGTCGCTTTCAGCAAAATGTAATACCTCTGCATCGGTGCATTCTCCTTTCAGTTTTGGGCAATCCCGGAGTTGAACCGGGCCGGGCCTGTTCCCATGCTCACGAAAAAGGCCGCCGCAGCGGGCGGCCTGTGTCAGGAGTTGTGCGATCTTATTTTCAAAATTTTCTTTGCTTCCTCTGCGTGGAGAAGAACACTGTCCCGGCAGGTCATGCCCGGCTCTTGTAGCTCATAGAGCTTGCACTCTTTCGTGCAGCCTTTACTGCCTTTTCGGGTCTGTTCATTACACGTTATAAACCGTGCCGAGAGGATCCGTGTCAGTGTTTCATTGTCCATCATGCCACCAGATACAGCCAAAGGAATTTAATCAGTGCGGCCGGCACAAAGAAAATCAATGCTGCCCACAGTGCCACAGCCGCCAAAACCATCAGAATGCCCAGCGTTTTTACAAATCCATCCATATTTTCATTCTCCCTCTTTGATGATCCAGACCCTGTGTTTTCCGTATCCTTCCCAGTTCAGTGCGTCCTTGTGGGTGCCGGGCACGGCAACATCCAGGTGCTTCCCCTGGATGCCGCTGCCACGATCCTGAACTATCCTTACGCCCACATCCTCAATGTAAAGAACCGTGCCGAATGGGAATATATCCGGGTCTGCCGCCACGGTCACACCAGCTTCCACCGGCGCACCGCTGGCGGTAATTCCCGTTCCAGTTCCGCAGATGTGCTCCCGCTTTTCGGTGCAGTATGCCGTGCAGAGGAAGTCTCCGGCATCCTCTACCAGTAACTTTCCATCCAACCGGTCCCGCGCTTTCAGCGAATCCCGCAGGGTATCTGCATACCCGGCAACTTCGCCTGCCGCGCCTTTCCAGTCCTCGTACATGGACTTGTAGATATCCCTCTGTGTTTCCAGATCCGTGATCCGGTTCTGCATCAGAGCGGCTTTCGTGCAGCTTGCAAGTTCCGCCGCAAGAAGTGCCGCAATGATTGCCTTGCTTATCGTTTCTACCTTCACGTCTTTTCGTTCCCTTCTGTTTTGTCGAATGTGATTGGTGCGTGCCCATGCTCTTGTGCTCGGAGTGTTCCGGTCATCCCATGCATAACTTCCATGAAACCGCCGCCCTGGTCATTCAGCACCGTATTTCTTAACTCAAATAGCGTCTGATCTTGGTGCGTTGCCAATGTTGCCGAAAGTTCTTCTTGGACAAGCGGTCCCTTTCCTCCGCCGTCACATCCGCTGCGGATCTTCATTGTGTAGGCTTCCCGCTGCCCCACCCCCCCCGCAGGGTTTTGTTGCCACCATTCGATCATGCCATGAATAGCAGTCAGTAGTAAGTCCTGTAACTTCTTCCCCCTGCGGGATGCACGGTTCAAAATTCCATTCAGTGCCTTTTCGCTCAAAAACGACCACTCCGGCGGATTCTCTACGAGTATCGCAGACAGCATATACTCTGCGCCGGCGCTGGGGGATTCCCCACCATTGAGCATTGACAATTCGATAGGCAACAGCTCCGTAGTTTGCGAAGCCCCCCCACTTGCCATGTTGGAGAATAGACTGATCTGCTCTACCTCCGGCAAACTCTCTGAGGTGTAGTAATTCGTTGAGGACAACTTCAAAATCCTTTCCTTTGTTCGATGACAGGGCACCGGGCACATTTTCCCAGATGACGAACCGTGGATATTTTCCGCCGGTCGCCAGCAGCATTTCCCAGATAATGCGTATTGCCTCCCAGAACAATCCAGATTTGGCACCGTTAAGTCCGGCACGTTTTCCTGCAATGCTCAAGTCCTGACATGGGCTTCCGAACGTTATGATGTCAACCGGTTCAATCAGAAAGCCCTTGATGTCCGTAACGCTTCCAAGATGCTTCATGTTCGGCAGATGCGTCTTTGTAACAGCAATGGGGTACGGCTCTACCTCGCTTGCCCAGACCGGATGCCCGCCGCACATTGCGGCGCACAGCGGCATTGTTCCGCTTCCATCGAACAGGCTTCCCAGCTTTATTTCTCCGGGCGGCTTTCCCAGTTCGCGGAACGCGTTCTTTACAAAGAACAATGCGTTTGGTAGCGCCATTCCGTTGCCCCACATTGCGTACTCTGCCGCCCTGCTGTGCAGGCCATCATGCCAGCGCATCAGGGCACGCCTGCCTTCTTCGCTGTCTGCCTGCATCATCTTCCGGTTCGGCTTTTTCCCCTTGATCTCGCAGTCCTTTGTGTAGACCTCACGCCAGAACGGCAGTTCCCGCAAGTCGGTCAGTGGTTCAATTTCTGCCCATCCGTCCGGGAAGCCTTGCAGTCTGCCACACTCCATCGGAATCAGTCTGCGCACGATCCAGTCCGGCGTTTTTCTTTGGGCAACTTCCGGGCCGCTTGATGTGCCATCATTTTTCTTCGTGAGAGTAGCCGCAGTGTTTCCAGTAACGGCTCCGTTGTAGAGGTCGATGCCGACCGTATTTTCAGGCAGCGGTTGGAGCACCGGATTTATGTAGTTCAAACTCCATCCTCCTTCTCCCTTTGCCTGAAGTGTTCCGCTGACCTCTCCACCAAGACAGTGATGTCTTGCATCGTAGGCAACGGCGTGCCGGTCCACCGTGTTCAGCGTGAACGAAGCGTTTTCTCTTACTCCGCATCCGTTCTGATTGGTATTCCGGTCAACGAAATTTCCAGCCATACAGTACGCCCCGGCCACGATAGGCGCTTCATGGTCGCACGTTAGGCATGGGCAAGTTTCGTTCAGTGTGTCCGCCGATGCCTGACCGGATGCTCTGCAAATTACCGGCCCGCTTTCACAGATTTTCATGCTGCCCCCCCCGCTGACCAGAATCGCCTGCGATCTCATAGCCGATGCACTGTTCAGCAGTGAGGGTGCCACACCATCCACGCTGTAAACTCTTGCACCTTGCGGAAATTCCGGTGTCAGACATTCAAGTTTCATTTCGCTTTCCTCACTTTTTCTTGCACGGACGACCAGCATCGAACTGGTACTCCTGCTCATGGGGGATTAGGTCAGAAGCAGGTTCATCCATTATGCGTCCGCATATCAATCCTGCCCGGCAAGAGAGTACCGGGCAGGTCGGCCATTGCAGTGGCCTACCGCTTTTGTCCTGGGCGGATCAAACAGGGCATTTCTGCGCTCATGCTGCGGCGCACCCATTCCCGTCAGCTCCATGCGGGTGCGTCTTTCGCGGAAATGGCAGCCCGGTCTTTCACCGGGCTTGAACGGAAAGGAGGACGCTGCTGTACAGCACCATTCCGCTATGCCGGACGGCTGATTTCCTGACCGTACCGGCTTCCATGGAAAACTCAACTCGGCGCATACAGGGTCCGGCCCTGCTTGCAGCGCTCAATGCCTAGAAAAAGCGCCATGCGCCATATAAAAGCAGCCCCGCTTCTGCGGTGCAGGGCTGCTTATTTCACGGTTGAGAAGAACCATGCTTTGTATCAGCGGCATTGTTTTTCTCGTAGTGCTCGCACTCCACGTTGTAACCACTGCAAGGCGCGCACCGGGCTGTGGTTATCTTGAATGTGTGCTTGCACTGTTCTTCAGTGCCCTTTTGTTTTCCCTTGTGCAGGGATACTATGGTATGTGTACTTCTTGCCAAGCTCTTGATCTTCCTTGCTTTATATAAATAGGTGTTTCGTCCCAAAGGCTTTGGGTTTCGACGCTTGTCCTGCACCGCTTCCCAGCGCACCGGTGGATTGAAGTTTTTCCGCAATTTCATCCAGATTTTGAAACTGCTGAAGTCGCTTTCCCATGTTCCGAATGTTTCATCCATCCACTTGAACATTTCTTTTACGGCTTCTGGCAATTCAAATTTTCCATCACATAGGGGTCCCGGCACTTCCTCAACATCCGGCATGGTTGTCGGCAGTTCTATTCGCTCACCATTCGGAAGATCATAGTAGGCGGTGCCTCTGCTCACTCTTCTACCTCCATGATGTGCGTTGCGATCATGTCAGCCATGTGCAGGCACAGGACTTCCGGGTATCTGTCGTATACCTTGCTAAGAGTATCCCAGTCCCGTTCCCCGGTATAGGCACCCATGTGCCACCGGATTGCCAGAACTTCCTTGTCCGTCAGGTGGATCCAGTGCTGAATGTTGATTACGGACGCTTCACCATGCCCCAGCAAATCCGTATCTCTATACTGATAGCTTCCATCCGGTTTCTGGATGTAATTTCCGGCTTTGCAAATGTCGTGGAGCAGGGCTGCAGTAAGGACTGCGTTCTTATCGCACCTCGCAAACTGCGGCATATTCTCGCACAGTTCCAGTGCAGTCCTTGCCACGTTGAGCGAGTGCAGCACCAGGCCGCCGGGGACGTTCAGGTGATGCTTTGCGCTGGCGGGCGAGTTGTAAAAGTCCGTTTCTTCCAGGACGATCATCAATGCCATGCCGCCCGGTCTGCCTTCAATGGCCTTCGTCAGCAGCCGCTTGTACTCTTCTTTCAGAAGTTTCTTGTCCATGGTCGTTCTCCCTTACGCCTTCTGCATGGCATCCTGGGCGGCATCGGTGGCTACGCTCTTGTCGGTGGCTGTGGTGTTGTCTGCCTCCTTGTTTTTCCACGCCTCTTCCAGCGCCAGCGGGAGAGCAAACGTAACTTCTGCCAGCCACCGCTTTGCGTCATCCCAGCTGTCCGTGCCCAGTGCAATGGTCTGTGCCATCACGCCGATTGCCAGATTCTGCAGGGTAGTGGTTTCGCCGTTCAGGCACATATCCACATGATCCTCGTTATTCAGTACCACTTCGATCCTTGCCTTGTAATCTTCTCCCATGTTGTTTGTCCTTTCTGTACTGCGTGAATATTCGGTCAATGGTGGTACATTCCGGGGTTAGCACCGGACGGAAGGGCATCTCCTGCACTGGCTGTACCATATCAAAAGAGCGGCGTCGGACAAATGATACCGCTCCTCCCGTCCATGCGGACCGCCCTGCCGTGTTCTTTCTGCCCCCAGTAGGTAAGGCCCCGGCCTTGCGGTAGCCGGGCGGCTTCCCCTCGTAGTTCAGCCGCATGGTGGGCGGGTAGGTCTGCCCATGCTTTCCCGGTTCTGTCAGTCCCAGTCCCGGACTTCGTTGTTCCAGTCGTAAGCCTTGTTCACCAGCGTGTCCAGCAGCACCGGCACCGCCCATGCAACGGCAACAAGATCCGGGTCGTAATTGATTTTGAAGATCCAGCAAACGCCCCAGATCAGGGTTGAGAAAATGCCGTACAGCACGCCGAACACCAGCAGGCTTTCGCCCAGGTGCAACGCATCGCGGCGGAATCGCCGCCAGTTGAACGCCTTGTGGAATTCGTTGATTCTCCGGTGGAGTTTTTCAAGTATCACTTTCTCAAATCCTCCCACTTTTCATTTAGCCTTTCTCGCAGCTCTTGTGCCTGCTCTGCATTGTAGTGCGCCACCGCTTTCCAGTTTCGCATCTCGTTGTAAACGTCCATGAACTCCTTGTCAGATTCTTTCTTTGCGTAGTGGTTCACCACGCCCCACAGAATCACAAGGCTGGTCACAACATCGGTAATGACCCGAACCACCGGGTCAGGATTTCCGATGTGATACATCCAGATTGCCAGTTCAAGCATCCTTCTATTCCTTTCGTATTTTCCGTTCCCGTGGTACAATGAGCACGGAAAGGAGGTGATTTTTATGACCGACCGCCAGAAGTTCGTTTACGATTTAGCATTGCAGCACGTTTCGGCCGAATTGGCAAACGGCGTTCCTCTCGACAAGAACCCCGCTGCTTACGCTTTGGATATCTTTACTGGGTATGTTTCTCTCTATGCTGCAATGGACAAAGGAACCTTGGATGCCGCTCTTGCAACGCTCAAAAAGGTTTGATCTCTGCCTTTTGGAATAGCGCAGCTCTTTCAATCCTGCCTTTTGCTTCATCCAGCCGCACAAGCAGGACTGTGAGTAGAATCCTCATTTCCCCGTATGAAAGCTCTTGCTCTTGGCATTTTGCGAGAATGTCATTTGCAAGGGCTTTCATGCTTTCGTCGTCCATGTCCCTCATATCTTTTTGCATTTCATCTCTCCATGTGAAACAGGCTGGTTTGGCTCGTGTGCTCTGCAAACCGTTCTTCTTCCAGTTGGAAATAGAACGGGTCGATTTCAAATCCGATAAAGTCAAGCCCCGCCTCATAGGCTGCTATGCGGCTGCTTCCGCTTCCAAGGTGAGTATCGAGTACCTTTTGCCCCGTCTCTGCATAGTTTTTGAATATCCAGTCGTACAAGACAACCGGTTTCTGGGTCGGGTGGATTCTCTTTTCGTTCATGGATTTGTTTCCCTGCATGGTGCTGCCTTCTGCAATGCTCTTACCTTGCATCATGCCGGACCACATATAGCGGAACAGCCGCACCGATGTAAATAAGTCGGTCGCCGCTATCTCGCAGTCCGAAAAGCTGGAGCTTCCGTTGCACTTGTCCCACACGATCCGCCCGGTTGCAAACTTATAATCAAAGTAGTTGCAGCCCCACACGATGTAGTGTCTGGAAACGCGGAGCAGTTCTCTGAAATACTCCGGTCCCGGCCTGATCCATGCCGGTGAAATCGGATAGTCCCGGTGTACGCCTATCTTGCTTACCTTGGAGCCGTAAAAGCCCCGACGCTCTGGACCAGAGAAGTACGGAGGATCTACAACGGCCAGATCAAAATAATTGTCCGGGAACAGTTCCATTGCCGGAACGCAGTCCACGTTATAGCAATGGTTCAGCTTGAATACTTCTCCCATCCTCTTTACTCCGCCGGGCGGTCAGCCCAATACCTGAGCTGCTGCTTCTTGTTGTACAAACGCTGCTGTCCCAGCGCTGCGCTGTACCCGGCGCGGCCATTGGCGTCCATCTTGCCGGTGTCGCCGCGCTTTAACTCTTTATATATTGTCGAGTAATTGAATCGCATCGCCCTTGCGATCCCCGCCACACTCTGCCCGGCATTGTACCGGGCTTCCAGCGTCTTGCGGTCATCTTGGGTCATGTGCTTTGCCATTTCCTGCTTTTTCCTCGCTTTCCCTAAAAATGCGCAAAAAAATAACGCAAGAGAAGTCGCTAAGATTTCTCTTGCGTTTTCTCTTGCGTTTATTTTACAAATTCAGCAACTTTTTCAAAAAATCTGCCGCACGCCTGCCTTCACAAGGCCCAGTGCCAGCCCAAGGTAAACACTGACCACCGTTTCGTCCCCGCCAAAGTCCATGTTCTGGCGCTGCGGCAGGCCGGACAGCCGCCCCTCGTACACGCAGTGCAGGTCCTGCAGGGTGGTGTAATCGTTGGGGTGCATCAGGGTGCTGTGCTTGGGCAGCTCCAGTGCCCCGCTCTTTTCCAGCACCTCGCCGACGAACTGCGAGCAGAAATAGTGCCGACGCCGCCGCCAGCGGATGTGCAGCCCGCACAGGATCAGCCCCAGCACATTGAAGCGGTACAGGTTGCCGTGGGCCATCATGTGGTCGGCCCGGCGGCGGGCGCGGGCGTAGGCCTCCTCGCTCACCTCCAGCGCATAGAGGGCGCAGGGCACGTCCGGGCGCAGCCGGAACACACCCCGGTCCAGGTACTCCCGGCTGGGGCCTGCGGGGAACATGGTGTAGCCGTTCTTGCGGGTGGAGCTGTACAGACAGCTGAGGTCCTCGTCAAAGGCAAGGGACGCATGGGTGTAGCGTGCCCCGGTAAGCCGATAGACCAGATTGGACAGCAGCGTGCCCGAGCGGGTGAGCAGGATGTAGATGGTCTTCATGGCAGATTCCCTTATGTCAGCCCCCGGCAAAGGGGGAAAAGTATCATCTATATACGGAACCAGTATAGCATAAGTAAAGTTCCTTTACCACTAAAACGTTTCTGCCGCCCCCATTATTGCAAAAAAGGGCAAAAAACAGCAGTCCAAAGCTGTTTTCAGGGCTCTGGGCTGCTGTTTCTCGCAAATTCTTGAAACGGTCAGCGGCTCCGGGGCACATTTTACCAACCGTAGCACTCTCTGCTTGTCTCGCCGCTGCGGACATCCCGTGCAGGGGATTTGTAGCCGCAGCCACGGCAGACTTCCTGATAGATGCAATAGTTATAGTATACCGCATCGGTTCCTGCGGTCTTATGGATGCACGCTTCCTCCCAGGGTCCGGCCTCATATTCGCCTATTTTCTGGATGTAAACTCGCATTTCGCCGCACTTTGCACACTCGCTGCTCCTGGCAGGAACCGGCTCTGCCTCCTCCAAGGCCTCCTCGGACGTGGAAGCCGCCGTTTCTTCCAAAGGGTCATCGTCATAGCGTTCTGCATCCGCAAAGCCCACCAGGCAAAGGGTCAGGGCCAAAACCATGGCCAGCAGGATCGGGACGATCTTTTTCATAGAAAAGCACTTCCTTTCTCACGGTACTTCGCTTTTTATCAAGGGTGGTCATTCCTAATACTATAGTATCATACCGCTTTCTTTTTTTCAACTATCGCTTCAGTTTTTGTATCATTTTACGTTTTTCCTGGTTTTGCGTCATAGGATTGCCTGCTGTGGTTTTTGCCCCACCGGGGCCGGGGGTCCCACCTTGCATCCCGGTTTGTCAAACTTTTATCAAAATGCGGCGGCGGGCAGGTTCTGCCTAATTTTTCCTTGTTTTTGAGGGGTGCTGCTTCTTGAATTCAATTCAACCAGCAAAGATTCTTTATGAAATTTGTTTCTTTTCTGCAAACGGTACGATTCGTTCATTGATTTCCAGAAACTTTTATGTATAATGATAAACAGGGGAATTTGCATCGACGCAAACCGCACCCCGCGCAGCGTCCGGCCACGCCGGAAGGCCGCTGTGCTTTTACATGCAGAATGTAAAGGATCAAACGAAAGTAGAGGTATAGCAATATGGCAAAGTTGGATCTGACCAAGTATGGCATTACCGGCACGACTGAGGTCGTGTACAACCCCTCTTACGAGCAGCTGTTCGCAGAAGAGACCAAGCCCGGCCTGGAAGGCTACGAGAAGGGCCAGGTCAGTGAGCTGGGTGCCGTGAACGTGATGACCGGCATCTACACCGGTCGTTCTCCCAAGGACAAGTTCATCGTCATGGACGAGAACTCCAAGGACACCGTGTGGTGGACCAGCGACGAGTACAAGAACGACAACCACCCCGCTTCTCAGGAAGCATGGGCTGCTGTGAAGGCCATCGCTCAGAAGGAGCTGTCCAACAAGCGCCTGTACGTCGTGGATGCATTCTGCGGTGCCAACAAGGATACCCGCATGGCCATCCGCTTTGTCATGGAAGTTGCATGGCAGGCACACTTTGTCACCAACATGTTCATCAAGCCCACCGCTGAGGAACTGGAGAACTTTGAGCCGGACTTCGTTGTCTACAACGCATCCAAGGCCAAGGTGGAAAACTACAAGGAGCTGGGCCTGAACTCTGAGACTGCTGTTGTGTTCAACATCACCAGCAAGGAGCAGGTCATCGTGAACACCTGGTACGGCGGCGAGATGAAGAAGGGCATGTTCTCCATGATGAACTACTTCCTGCCGCTGAAGGGCATGGCTTCCATGCACTGCTCCGCCAACACCGATAAGGAAGGCAAGAACACCGCCATCTTCTTCGGTCTGTCCGGCACCGGCAAGACCACCCTGTCCACCGATCCCAAGCGTCTGCTGATCGGCGATGACGAGCACGGCTGGGACGACAACGGCGTGTTCAACTTCGAGGGCGGCTGCTACGCAAAGGTCATCAACCTGGATAAGGACTCCGAGCCCGATATCTACAACGCCATCAAGCGCAACGCTCTGCTGGAGAACGTTACCCTGGATGCCGAGGGCCACATCGACTTCGCCGACAAGACCGTCACCGAGAACACCCGTGTGTCCTACCCCATCAACCACATCCAGAACATCGTGCGCCCCATCTCTTCTGCACCCGCAGCCAAGAACGTCATCTTCCTGTCTGCTGACGCATTCGGCGTGCTGCCCCCGGTCTCCATCCTGACCCCGGAGCAGACCCAGTACTACTTCCTGTCCGGCTTCACCGCAAAGCTGGCCGGCACCGAGCGCGGCATCACCGAGCCCACCCCCACCTTCTCCGCATGCTTCGGCCAGGCCTTCCTGGAGCTGCACCCCACCAAGTACGCTGAGGAACTGGTGAAGAAGATGAAGGCCAGCGGCGCCAAGGCTTACCTGGTGAACACCGGCTGGAACGGCACCGGCAAGCGCATCTCCATCAAGGATACCCGCGGCATCATCGACGCCATCCTGAGCGGTGCCATCAACGAGGCTCCCACCAAGAAGATCCCCTACTTCGACTTCGAGGTTCCCACCCAGCTGCCCGGCGTGGATCCCGCTATCCTGGATCCCCGCGACACCTATGCTGACGCTTCCCAGTGGGAGGAGAAGGCAAAGGATCTGGCTGGCCGCTTCATCAAGAACTTTGCAAAGTACGAAGGCAACGAGCACGGCAAGGCTCTGGTCTCTGCCGGCCCCCAGCTGTAAGCTGAACCTCGCCTGAATCATAAGCAAACCAAAGGACGTGTTCCCGCAGGGGGAGCACGTCCTTTTTGGTTGCAAACAGTCGGTAAACGTTCCGTCGGTTGCGTTTTCCACACAGGTCTGCTATTCTGTGGAAAAGGATGTGATCTGTATGGACGCAAAAATGTTCGGTGCCTTTCTTGCCCAGGTGCGCAGGGCGCAGGGCCTGACCCAGGCCGAGTTGGCCGAACAGCTGCATGTGACCGACAAGGCCGTCAGCCGCTGGGAACGCGGCGTCGGTCTGCCGGACATCAATACGCTGGAACCTCTGGCCGACGCACTGGGCCTGTCTCTTGCGGACCTGATGCACTGCCATGACCCCGGTCAGGGCGCCCCTGCCGCACCGGTCCCTCTGGAGGATTTCTTTTCCATGCTGCGCCGCCAGCATACCGTGGACTGGCATTCGGTCCGCGTCGCGATGCTCTGTCTGAGCGTTGCACTGGCCCTGTGGGGCATGCTGACCTGCCCCGGAAGCATTGCCGTCCATTGGCATGCGCTCAACGACGGCTCCCTGCAGTCTGATGGATGGATGCTCTCATGGCTCATCTTTCCTCTTTCAGTCGGAGTAGAATTTTTCCTGCTGGAGCTCTGGAACAGCTTTGAACAGAACCGGTACGTCCGCCAGTGGGGTGATGTCTTTTTCTCCGCTTCCATAGCGTTTGCCGCGCAGCTTTCCCGCTTTCTGTGGCTCGCGCTTGAAGTGCTGTGCTTCTGCTTTTTCGGATTTTTGATGCCCTGCGCGGAATTTTTACTGCTTCTGTTGAATGGAGCTTAATACACAAGGACCGGACGGGCCCCCGCAAGGGAGCCCGTCCGGTTTTCTTAGGAAGAAAACGCCGGAGCGACCATAGCCGCTCCGGCGTTCCATTTGCAATGTTATTTTGCCGCTTCAAATTCGGCCTCGATGTCCGCACCGGGAGCCGGGGTGGCAAGGCTGACCACCACGCAGGCTGCCAGCGAGAACAGGAAGGCCGGCAGCAGCTCGTAGATGCCGAACACGCCGCCCAGCGGGCTGATGAGGTACTTCCACACAAAGACCATCAGGCCGCCGCAGAGCATCCCGGCCAGTGCACCCTGCCAGTTGCAGCGCTTCCAGAACAGGGCGCACAGCACCACCGCACCAAAGGCACCGCCAAAACCGGCCCATGCAAAGCTGACGATGCCGAACACGCTGGAATCCGGGTCGCGGGCCAGCACCACGCCCACCACGCTGACGCAGATGATGGTAAGCCGGGCCGCAAACAGGCTCTGCTTTTCGGTGAGCTTCATATGGCAGAACTCCTGCAGGATGTTCTGCGAGACACTGGACGCCGCTGCCAGCATCTGGCTGTCGGCGGTGGACATGGTGGCCGCCAGAATACCGGCCAAGATCAGGCCCGCCAGCACCGCCGCCAGCACACCGTGCTGTGCAATGAGACTGGCAATGCGCACGATGAGGGTCTCGCTGGAAGAGCCGCTCAGGAATTCCAGCGCACCGGCTTTGGTCATGCCCAGACCCACCACGCCGATGACGATGGAGGCCGTCATGGCAATGACCACCCACACGCTGGCAATGCGGCGGCTGAGCACCAGCTTCTTTTCGTCCTCAATGGCCATGAACCGCAGCAGGATGTGGGGCATGCCAAAGTAGCCCAGGCCCCAGGCCATGGTGGACACGATGTCCAGCAGGCTGTAGGAGGCGGCGGTCCCGGCGGCAGCGTCGTGGCTGGCCGCCATGGTCAGGTAGCCGGAAAGGCTGCGGGCGTTTTCCATCACGGCACCCCAGCCCCCAGCCACACCGATGCCGTAGGCCAGCACCGCCACCAGTGCGATGCTCATGACCACCGACTGGATGAGGTCGGTGGTGGTCACGGCCCGGAAGCCGCCCAGAATGGTGTACCCCACGATGACCAGTGCGGACACGATCATCGCGATCATGTAGTCCACGCCGAACAGGCTGTGGAACAGCTTGCCGCAGGCCGCAAAGCCGGAAGCCGTGTACGGGATAAAGAACACGATGATGATCACCGCGCCCAGCGCGTTGAGCAGGTTGCGCCGATCGTGGAACCGCAGCGACAGGAACTGCGGCACCGTGATGGCGTCCAGATTGGCCGAGTAGCGCCGCAGCCGCCGGGCCACGATGAGCCAGTTGAGCCAGGTACCCACGGCCAGACCGATGGCCGTCCAGCCCGGCGACGCAATGCCGGTGAGGTAGGCAAGGCCGGGCAGGCCCATCAGCAGCCAGCTGGACATATCGCTGGCTTCGGCGCTCATAGCAGTGACCAGCGGGCCCATCTTGCGGCCGCCGAGGTAGAAATCGGTGCTGTCCTCGTTGGACTTGCTGTATACAAAGCCCACCAGCAGCATGCCCACCAGATAGATCACAATGGTGGCAATGATGCAGACATTTGTCATAAAGGTTCCCCCTCTCGTTTGGCTTTTCCCGCACGCCGCACGGGAAAAGGATGGTGTTATTTTAACACAGTAAAGCAGCAAAGTACAGCATTTTGCGCCTGCACGGCTGATTTTCGCGCTTTTGTGGGGATTTCCGGCTCAGAACGCCGCATTTTCTGCCACTTTGCCAATAGAATTTCTCCTCTATCCGCCTGTGCGGAGCGGCGCTTCTGCTGCTTTGCGCTGTCCTTTTAAAGCGGGCTGTGCTATAATCAGACCGGATTCCGGGATATTTATTGCTACAGGGAGATGTTTTTATGCAGGATATTACCATTCGGAATGCGTCTCTGGCCGATGCGCCCCGCATTCTGGAGATCTACGCCTGGTATGTGGAGCACACGGTCATCACCTTTGAATACGACGTACCCTCACTGGAGGAATTTGAAGGCCGCATGCGCCGCACCATGCAGAAATACCCCTACCTGATCATCGAGCGGGACGGCCGGGTGGAGGGCTACGCCTACGCGGGGCCCTTTGTGGGCCGTGCCGCCTACGACTGGGCCTGTGAGCTGACCATCTACCTGGACCACGACACCCGGAAACACGGCATGGGCCGTGCCCTGTACGAGGCGCTGGCCGACCGGCTGCAGGCCATGGGCATCCTGAACCTGTATGCCTGCATCGGCTACCCGCAGGTGGAGGACGAATACCTGACTCGGAACAGCGCCCGGTTCCACGAGCATTTGGGCTTTGCACTGGTCGGCACCTTCCACAACTGCGGGTACAAGTTCGGCCGCTGGTACAACATGGTCTGGATGGAAAAGATCATCGGGGAGCACCGCCCCGACCAGCCGCCCGTGCAGCCCTACATTTACTAAGCCCCACACACAAACAGCCCCGGACTTTTCAACAAGTCCGGGGCTGTTTGTTTAGAATGAAGGAGAAAATCCGGGAATGTCAGATGGTTTTACACCGCCGGGCCGCCGCGCTCGGCGTCCAGTGCCGCACGGAACTTCCGGTTGGAGACTGCGTTCTGCCCAAAGCCGATGAGTGCCCGCAGCAGGCCGATGAGCCAGAAGCCCTTTGCTTCCATCACGATGCCGTCCACGGTCTCCTGCCCGACCATGCCGCCGGTCATCTGGGCCAGCGCACGGACAGGCATGTTGTACTGGAACAGCAGGTTCAGGTCCGGCGTACCCTCGCGGGAGCTGCGTTTGAGCAGGGTGTGCAGCACGGCCCAGGCCAGCCAGCACAGCGGACTGCGGCTGTGGTTCAGCTCGCCCAGCGTCATGGTCTGGTCGATGTGGGGCTTGTCCTCCGGGATGGCGTGGCCCAGCAGGGCCTCAAAGGCGGCATCCGGCACATTCTTGATGTCAGCGGTGCGGTAGCACTGCACAGCCTTGCCAGCATAGGGGTCCGGGGCACCAGTGCCCTGCACGGACACCTCGGCGCGCAGGCGGATGTCCTGTACGCTGGCACCCACCAGCAGCTGGTAGCTGCCGCCCTCGGTCTCCCAGCGGTCCGTTTTCACGTTCCAGTAGCGGAAGGCCTTGTCGTCCAGCGGAATGGTCACGGTCTTGCACTCGCCCGCCTGCAGGAACACCTTGGCAAAGCCCTTCAGCTCCTTTTCCGGGCGGAACACGGCTGCGTCGGCCTTGGCCACATACAGCTGTGCGATCTCGGCACCGGCGCGGCTGCCGGTGTTGGTGATGGTAAAGGTGACCTTGTCCGCGTCCGCTTTCAGGTCGGAGTAGGCAAAGGTGGTGTAGCTCAGGCCGTAGCCGAAGGGATAGCGCACCGGCACATGGGCCGTTTCGTAGTAGCGGTAGCCGATGTACAGGCCCTCGCGGTACTCCACGTTCTGCTGTTTGCCCGGGAAATACCGGGCCGCCGGGGTGTCCTCGTAGGTCAGGGGCAGAGTCTCGGCCAGCTTGCCGCTGGGGTTCACCCGGCCGGTGAGCACGTCCATGATGGCACCGGCACCGGCCTGCCCGCCCAGATAGGCATGCAGCACTGCCTTGCAGCGGCTGACCCAGCCCGTTTCCACCACGCTGCCGGCGCTCAGCACCACCACGAGGTTCTCGTTGGCCTGCGCCACAGCTTCCAGCAGCTGCTTCTGGTTCTCCGGGATGCAGATGTGGCTGCGGTCCAGGCCTTCGCTCTCGCTGGACTCGTCCAGCCCCATGCAGAGCACCACCACGTCGGCCTTGCGGGCCAGTGCGGCGGCCTCTTCCACAAAGGCCGGGTTGGGGGTGCCGCTGCGCTCATACCCTGCGCAGAAGCCTGCCAGCGTGATGTCGTCCGCCTCGGCGGCGGCCTTCAGGTTGTCCACGCGGGTAGCGTTCACCGAGCTGGAGCCTGCGCCCTGATAGCGGGGCGTCTGCGCAAAATCACCGATGAGGGCCACGCTCTGCCCGGGCTTGAGGGGCAGCAGGTCATCCTCGTTTTTCAGCAGCACCACGCTTTCGGCGGCGGCACGGCGGGCCAGCGCATGATGGGCGTCCCGGTCGAACCGCTTCGGTGCGGCCTTGACTGCCGCATCGGTGGTGAACACCAGCTCCAGCAGCTCGTCCACCCGGGCATCCACCGCGGATTCCGGCAGACGGCCCTCCTCCACGGCCTGCATCAGCCGCTTGGCCGAGCCAAAGCCGGGGCAGGGCATTTCCAGCGTGGAGCCTTCGCGCACACCCTCCACATGGTCGTTGGAGCCGCCCCAGTCGGTGACCACGGCCCCGTCATAGCCCCACTCGCCGTGCAGGATATCCTGCAGCAGGTGATGGTTCTCGTTGGCGTAGGTGCCGTTGACCCGGTTGTAGGAGGTCATGATGCACTTGGGCCTGCCCTCTTTCACGGCGATCTCAAAGCCGGTGAGGTACAGCTCCCGCAGGGTGCGCTCGTCCAGCACGCTGTTGCTGGCCATGCGGCGCAGCTCCTGATTGTTGGCGGCAAAGTGCTTGGGGCAGGCCGAAACGCCCACCGACTGGATTCCGCGCACATAGCCTGCTGCCAGCTTGCCGGACAGGTACGGGTCCTCCGAGAAATACTCGAAATCGCGGCCGCACAGCGGGCTGCGCTTGGTGTTCAGGCCGGGGCCCAGGATCACATTGACGCGGTAGGAAGCGGTCTCTTCGCCCAGCGCTTTGCCGATCTCCTCGCCCAGGGCGGGGTCCCAGCTGTTGGCCACGGTAGCCGCCGTGGGAAAGCAGGTGGCCGGCTCCGCGGGGTTCAGGCCCAGATGGTCGGCCGGGCCCGCCTGTTTGCGCAGACCGTTGGGACCGTCCGACAGCCAGATGGCCGGCACCCCCTTGTTGGGCAGGGCATGGGTCTCGAACACGGTGGCACCGGAAAGCAGGGCGCATTTTTCCCGCAGGGACAGTTTGGCGATCACATCTGCATGGTTCATTTGGCTTCACCCTCCGGGAAAATGATCTTATAGATGGGGAAATAGATCACCATCTGCACGCCGCCGTTGATCACGGTGATGAGCACGTTGTACACCGCCGGGGAGAAGAACTGCTTGCACAGGGGCACATACAGGCCCATGAAGAAGCTGCACACGATGGTGATGAGCACAAAGGCGATGACGTACCACAGGATCTGATACCAGATGTTGCCCTTGGACTTGAAGGTGATGTTGCGCTGCATGGGGAAGTTGACGCACTGCGCCAGGAACAGGGTGATGGCAAAGGCGGCAAAGTAGCCCATGCCGCCGGTGGCGTCCCCGGTGACCGGGTAGTTGAACACATAGGTGTCCACCGGGCCAAGGTTCAGGTGGATGAGCTGGCAGGGGATGCTGCACCAGTCGGTGTGGGCGTAGAACAGCCCCGGCAGAAAGGTGAGCAGCAGGTACTGCAGCAGGGTGACCAGCATGGAAAAGGCATAGAACTTGATGAACTGCCCGGCCAGCTTGGCCAGCTTGGGGTTTTTCTCTGAAATGGACATGGGTATTTACTCCTTATGAACTTGCACGGCAGCCACGGCCGAACCAACGGTGCTGTCGGCCTGCAGGGTCACACAGCCTTCGGTGCCGGCTTCCACGATGGCCATGGCCTCGCCCCAGTAGGGGGCGGTCTGGCTGGTGCGGTAGCCCTGCAGATTGAAGGGGCAGGCATTGCCCAGCGCCAGCAGGCGGCCGCCGGTCACCTGCACCCGGATGGGCTCCCGCACAGTGGGCTTGAGCACGCCGTTCTGGTCGGTGTAGCGCAGGCGGATGTAGCACAGCTGGCCGGGGCGCAGCACGGCTTCCTCCGGCTCGGCCCGCAGCTCGGTGGCAGGGCCGGCGGTGGTCAGCGCACAGCGGCCGGTCTCCTGCCCCGCTGCGTTGTAGGCCACAGCCTCCAGCGTACCGGGCTGGTACGCACAGCGGAAGCGGAACAGGCAGTCGTTTTTCGCATTCTTGCGGGCGATTTCCTTGCCGTTGAGCACCAGCGCAGCGGAAGCCGCGCGGGCATAGACCTCCACCTCAGCCTGCTTTCCCTCGCAGCCGGGCCAGGTCCAGCTCGTCATGGCGTCGGTCATCTTCCAGGCCGAGGGCGAGTGCTTGTCGCCGGTGTGGTTCACCGGGCGCACGGCCAGGAACGGCCCTTCGGCCTGTTCCAGCGCCACCCGGGTATACAGGGCCTCACCCAGCGGCTTGCCGGTCAGGTCGATGCGGCCGGAACCGGCGCTCACCCAGCCAAGGCCGCCGTCAAAGCGGGGCGCGTTGTCGGCATACTCCCAGCTGCCCACCATCACTTCGCCCAGGTAGTCCATACCGGCCCACACAAAGTCACCGATGAGCCGGGGTTCTTTCTTGGCCAGCTCCCGGAACCGGTAGGCGTCGCTGCAGAAGGTCTCGCTGCCCAAAATCAGGCGGTCGGGGTATTTTTTCAGGTCGTGCTCGTAGCGGTAGATGCCGTAGTTGTAACCGGCAATGTCCATGTTGGCAAAGGCGTCGCGGGTCTTGACGTCGCAGCCATGCAGGGTGGCACCGTGCTTCATGAACTCGCTGCCCAGCAGGCCCGCCAGATTGTTGAAGAACTGGCTGCCCACGGCCTTTTTCTTTTTGGTGGCGTCCTCGGCCTGCTTTTTGGCTTTTTTGTCGCTGTACACACCAAATCCGATGGAGCTGAGGAAGTTGAAGAAGATGTTCACACCGCAGGTCACCGGGCGGGTGTCATCCAGGCGGTGCAGATACCGGGTGAGCTGCTTCGTCAGGGCAATGCCCTTTTTCTGAGCCGTCTCGCTGACCTCATTGCCGGTGGAATACAGGATCACACAAGGGTGGTTGTAGTCCTTTTTGACCATGCTTTCCAGGTCGCTGCGCCACCAGTCGTTGAAATAGTCCACATAGTCGTGCTCGGTCTTGTGGATGTACCAGTGGTCGATGTACTCATCCATCACCAGCATACCCTGCTCGTCGCAAGCGTCCAGCAGGGCCTTGGAGCAGGGGTTGTGGGCCGAGCGGATGGCGTTGTAGCCGTTCTCGTGCAGGATACGCACCTTGCGGCGCACCGCATCCGGGTGGCACACTGCACCCAGCAGGCCGTTGTCGTGGTGGATGCAGGCACCCTGCAGGATGATCCGGCTGCCGTTGAGCAGCAGGCCCTCCCTGCCCCAGGCAAGGCTGCGGATGCCAAAGCGGGCCGCTGCCGTGTCGGTGCCGTAGGCCGCCTGCAGGGTGTACAGCTGCGGGTGCTCCGGGCTCCAGAGCGCTGCCTCCGGCAGTTTCAGGCGCACCGGCTTTCCGGCCTCAGCGGACGCACTGGCCAACACGGTAGTGCCGTCCAGCACCTGCAGCTGCACGGTGCCGGGGGCGCTGGCCGCCGCCGTGACTTCCACTTCCGGCGGGGCGATGGACACGGTGCGCACCCGCAGGCCGTCCAGCAGCAGGTGTGCTTCCGGGCCCACCCACAGGGTGACCGGGCGGTAGATGCCCGCGCCGGAATACCAGCGGCTGTTGGGCTGGTCGGCGTTGCGGGCGATCACCTGCAGCACGTTTTCGGCATCAAAGTCCAGCTTCCCGGTCAGGTCTACCTTGAAGTCGGTGTAGCCGTAGGGGTTGAACGCCAGCTTCTCGCCGTTGAGCCAGACTTCGGCGTTGTGGTACACGCCCTCGAATTCCAGCACAAGGGTCTGGCCCTGCAGGGCTGCGTCCGGGGTGAAGCGTTTTTCGTAAAGGTAATCATAGCCCTCGTACCAGCCGGTGTTGGTGCCACCGGGGGCCGTCTCGGTACGGGGTTCGGCCAGTGCCGCATCATGGGGCAGGGTGACCGGCACGGCCGGCCCCTCTTCCAACAGGTGGCGGCAGGTCCAACCGGTGTTGAACGAACAGGCGATCACAGGCATCTGCCTCCTTTCATTTGATCACAAGATAAGGTCCGGAACCCAAAATACCGCCCGGCAGAGCTTCTCCGCCGGGCGGCTGGGGGATTCATCCGTTCTTTGCGGAGAAGCCTTCCACGATCAGGGTCACGATGCCGACCAGGTAGCACACGGCACCCACGATGGAGATGTGCAGGGCCGTGGCCTCAGAAGCCGGATAGTTGACCGGGATGAAGTAGACGTCCGCAGCCAGCGAAACGCGGGCCAGAACGAATACGGCGAAGCTGCCGATCAGGCAGACATTGGCTGCCACCAGCAGCACGTCGTTGACCACGGCGGGCAGCTTGCTGCCGGCGAACTGGCGCAGAGCCAGGCACACCAGCGCGGCCACGGTGAGCACCACCGGCAGGGTGCTGGTGGCCGAAGCCGCCAGATAGCCCACCATCGAGGTGTAACCATAGACTGCAAGGCCGATCACACTGGCCACAGCAGCCACGATCGTCTTCGTGTTCAGTTTCGTTTTCATGGCTCAGGCCTCCTTTGCAGTCTTCTGCTTCTTGCTCTTGACCGCAGACACGACGTACAGCAGGGCGCACAGTGCGGTGAGGGCTGCAAAGCCGTAGATGCACACGCGGTAGGTCATACGCCACCAGGTCATCACGCTGATGGTGCGGGTGGTGGAGTTGACGCCGTTCATGGCGGCACTGTTGGCCAGAGCGTACAGCAGGTAATGGATGTTCTGCTTGATGGCCAGCAGCATGGTGCGGTCGCCCTTCAGAGCGTCAGCATTCCAGTAGGTGATGCTGTCGTCCTTGCCGAAACCGCAGAATGCGGTAGTGCCAGCCAGGATGGACTCCTTGGGAGAAGCATGCAGGGTAACACCGGTAAAGTCGGTGACGTTGTAGCCCTTGAAGCCCCACTCGTTGCGCATGATCTGCACCTGGACACCAGCGTTTGCGCTGGAGGCCACAGCACCGATGCGGTTGTAGGAGCTCATCACGCCCAGAGCACCCACCGTGTAGGTGTCATCGCGGGAAGAATCTGCCTCGAAGGAAGCGGGCTTGCCGTTGCCCTCAAAGGCCTGCTGCAGGTTGCGCAGCTCCAGCTCACGGGCCTTCTGCTCAGTCATAAAGACTGCGATACCGGAGCGGTTGATCTCCTGATCGTTGAAGGCGGCGTGCTTGATGTTGACCAGGGTGCCCTTGCTCTGAGCGCCCTGCACCACAGCGGAACCGGTGTAACCGGACAGGACGGGGTCCTCGGAGTAATACTCTGCGCCGCGGGCGTTGTAGCCGTGACGATGGATGTTCATGCCGGGGCCGATCATGATGGGCAGGTTCAGCACCAGGGTGCTCTCGCCCAAGGTAATCTCACCCACGCGGTAGGCCAGTTCCTTGTTCCAGCTGTAAGCAATGTTCTCCGGGGTGGGGCCGACGCGGGTGCCGTAGTCGTAATCGGCAGCATCTGCATACGGGGTGCCCTGGTAGCTGCCCTCGGTCAGGTAGTGCGAGTCGGAACCGTTGGGGCCGTCGTCGGCTGCGTACTGCAGCAGGCCCACAGAGTCGATGTTCTGGATGTTGTGGAAGGCGTTGGAGGCAAAGTTCAGGAACTCGTCGATGGTCACTTTGCCGACCAGCTCATCCCAGCGGGGATCGTCGAAGTCCGCGCCCTTCAGGTCGTTCAGGGTCAGGGTGCTGGTGGTGTCGCCGAACACGATGTCCGAGGTGTCCTCATCGGTCTTGATGTCGATGAAGTCGTTGGCCAGCAGGGTGGCCAGACGGTCCTCGGCCTTCAGGCCGGTGATGGTGGTGGGGAAGGTGCCGTCCCAGTCGCTGCGGGACAGATAGGTAGCGGTGCCGGGGATGAAGGTGTTGATGTCCATGGAGTAGTCGCCGTCGCTCACTGCGTTGGTGATCTCCACGCCGGCCTTGCTCACAGAGAAGGTGTCGGCATCCACAGCGCCGTCCCAGGTCCACTGGTAGGTCTTGGAAGCATCGCCGTCGGCGGTCATGCCGTCGGCAGTGGTCTTGCCCTGAGCAGCCAGGATGTTGTTCAGAGCATCATGGGCGTCAGAGCCGATGGCGAAGTAGTAGTCGCCCGGGTCCACGATGAAGGTCTTGGCGTTCTGGCTGTCGTAGCTGGCCAGCAGGCTCATGTCCACATTCATGGTAATGGTCTGGCTCTCGCCGGGCTGCAGGGTGTTGGTCTTTTCGTAGTCCATCAGCTGCAGGGCGGACTTTTCGATGCCGTTCTGCTTGTCGTAGTCGGTGTAGGGTGCGCTGGCGTACAGCTGCACGACAGCCTTGCCGGCCACATCGCCGGTGTTGGTGGTGGTCACGGTCACGGTAGCGGTGCGCTTGTCACCGGTGATGATCACGCTGTCCAGGGTCTGCTCAAAGGTGGTGTAGCTCATGCCGTAGCCGAAGGGATAGACCACCTCGTTGTCGTAGCTCCAGGTGCCATCGCTGGTGGCCACGGTGCCATCGGCGTTGGCGTAGGTACCGGCAGAGGCATTGGCACCGCCGTTGCCCAGCACGATGTCCGCATAACGGGTCTCGTAGTAACGGTAGCCGGTGTAGATGCCCTCGTTCTCGATCAGGTAGGAGTTGACGCTGGTGCCCTCAGCAAAGTCCGAAGCGTTTGCCCAGGGGATGTTGCCAAAGTTCTGCATGGCAGGAGCCAGGGCGCCGTTCTTGACAAAAGTATCGCCCAAGTGTGCAGAGGGAGCCACCGTGCCGTTCAGCACATCGGCCACGGCGTAGAAGCCGTAAGCGCCGGGGTAGCCCACCCACAGGATGGCGTCAATGTCGGGGTCGTCCTGCAGGTTTGCGATTTCCATGGGGTTGGCAGCATTGACCAGCACGATGACCTTGTCGAAATTGGCCTTTGCTTCCTCGATCATGGCCATTTCTTCATCACTCAGGCTCAGGATGTTGCCGTTGACGGTGTGCACGCCGTCTGCCAGGCCTTCCTCGCCGGGGTAGTAGGCACCGCCCTCGCCGCCGACACGGCTCACCACCACGATGGCAGCGTCGCCGTACTCGGTATACTTGGACTCAAAGTCGGGGTTGAGCTGCTTGAGCTCGTCCAGGGTCAGCTCGTGGGGATCATCGTAAGCGGTGATCTCGGCGTAAGCCGGCAGGATGCCGCCGCCGAACTGGGGCTTGGTCCATTCCTTGTCCGCAAAGAATGCTTCGTATGCGGCCAGGGTCTCCGGGTTCAGCTGGAAGCCGCGCTCGGTAAAGGCGTCAAAGATCTGCACGGTGGACTTGCCGTCCGGCACGCTGCCGCCGCTGTTGCCGTAAACAGGAGCATAGCTGCGGACGCCCAGCATGGTGATCTTGGCATCCTTGGCCAGAGGCAGGGCACCGTTCTCGTTCTTCAGCAGGGCAAAGGTCTCCTGCGAAGTCTCGATGGCGAAGTCCTTGAAGCCCTCGTAGGCTTCTTTGGCCGTGGTGAATTCCGACTTGTAGGTCCAGGCATCGGATTCATCGTCCGACTGCTCGGTCACAGTCTGGGTGCTGCGGGTGCCCAGGAAGGCATCCACAGAGGTGCGGTAGAGCTCCAGGATGTTGCCTGCCATCATGGAAACGGCCAGAAGCAGGGCAAACACCATGGTCAAACCGCGCCACAGGTTTTTCTTCTTCAACATTTTGTCCTCCTTTGAAAGTTGTCCGCTCTCCCCCTGTGCGGTGCGGAAGCAAACGCCGCACAAAAAGAAACCGGCAGAGTGATTCAAAGCTCTGCCGATAGTATAGAGGTTTTGTGAAAATTTACAACAGATTTTTCCCAAACTGTCATTTTGGGGCCCTGAACTGTCATTTGAGCGGCAGGAGCGCCACCAAACGGAACATGCCGTCCTGTGCCTGCATCGTCAGGGTGCCGCCGTGCTGTTGCACGATGCGGCGGATGCTCTTAACGCCAAAACCGTGCCACCGGGCGTCCCCCTTGGTGGTCTGGGGCAGGCCGTCCACAAAGTGCAGCGGCTCGGCGGCGCAGTTCTCCATGCGGATGAGCAGCATGCCCCGCTCGGCCCGCACCTGCAGGCCGATGTAGCGGCGGTCCGGCTCCAGCGGGGTCACCGCCTCGATGGCGTTGTCCAGCGCGTTGCCGAACAGCGAGTACACCTCGCCGGGCTTCAGGAAGTCCAGCTTTGCACCGTCGGCGATGTAATCCAGCTGGATGCCGCGGCCCTTGCACACGATGGAGCGCTCCGCCAGCAGCACGTCCAACGTCTCGTTGCCGGTCTTGACCGTGGAGCCGTAGATATCCACCGCCTTTTTCAGCTCGTCCAGCTCCTCGGTCGGCACCCGGCTGCCCAGCGTGTACAGCTGCTTGCGGATGTCATGGCACTTGATGTTGATGAGCTCCACCGTCTCCTTGGACAGCTCCATCTGCTGGCGCTGCTGGCGCATCATCTGCTGCAGCACCATGTTGTCCCACTCGGCGTCGCTGCGCTGCAGGATCTCACACAGCAGGAAGAACAGCAGGATGGTGGTCACCTCGTCGTAGACGCTGTAGGTAGTAAAGATGCGCGGGGCACTGTCCACACCAAAGGCGTTGAACAGGTTGACGAAGATGTTCATGCTCAGCTGGTAGCCCACCATGATAAAAGTCATCGTGCGCCCGGGCAGTGTGCCCAGATTGCGGCTGTGCAGCCGCCGGGTGAGGGTCAGGCAGCACACCGCGAACAGCAGCACGAAAAGGCCCAGATAGACCCACCGGCTCCAGGCCCAGTACTGCCGGTCCATGTGATACACCGCATTCTGCAGCAGCTTGGCCCCCCGGTAGATGATGTGCTGCATGGTGCCCGCCGCCGTGGCGTAGAACACCGCCCACGCTGCCGCGATGCGGAAGCACAGCCGGATGCCCACCGCCGCGATGCTCCACAGCAGAAAGGTGCGCAGCGACTCGGTGTAGAGGTTGTGGGGCACCTGCTCCCACACGATGGTAAAGCAGACCTCCGCCAGCAGGATGCCGGTCAGCCGCGCCGCAAAGCACTCCTGCCGCTCCAGCTTCCAGGTGGTGGCCGCCACGCACGCCAGCAGTTCCAGCACATAGCCGTGGCGTTCAAACAGATCGATGACCGTACTCATAGCACAAATTCATTGCCCATGCTACGGGCCAGCTCCTCCATGAATTCCTTTTTGCGCAGACGGCTGATCTGCAGCTTCTCCCCGTTGGAAAGCACCACGTCGCTGCCGGTGACGGTCTGGATGTGCTTCTGGTTGACCAGATAGCACTTGTTGCAGCGCAGGAAGCCCTTGCCGTGCAGCCGCTGTTCGGCGTCCTGCAGGGTTCCGGTGCCCGGCAGCTGGCCTTTTTCGGTGTGATAGGTCAGCTTGTGGCCCTGCACCTCGATGTAATAGATCTCCCACAGCAGCAGCCGCTGGGTGCCGGTGGGCAGGGCCACCATCACGCTCTCGGCGGCGGCGCGCCAGCGCTGGGCCGCACGGTCCAGCTTGATGCTCAGCGGCCCATACTGGGCAGGCTTGATGATGTAGTCCAGTGCATCCACCTCATAGCCCTTGACCGCAAACTGGGCCATGTTGGTCACAAAGATCAGGATGACCTGCCGGTCGATCTCCCGCAGGCGGTGGGCTGCCTCCATGCCGTTGATGCCCGGCAGCTCGATGTCCATGAACACGATGTCATAGTCGGCACGGTAATGTTCCAGAAACGACGCCGCATCCCCGAAGACCGTGGTCTCCAGCGGGATATCCCGCTCTGCCGAGTAGCGGGCAAGGCATTCTTTCAGATGTTCCAGCTCTCTGGGGCTGTCCTCCACGATCGCACAGCGCAGCATCCGGTTCTCCCCTTCACAAAAACTTTTCGGAATCAGTATAGCGCAATCTGTGAAAATTGGCAACAATTGCCCTTGCACACAATAAACATCCACCAGCCGAGCTGGTGATTTTTCCTTCATTTTTGTCGATTCGTGTCCATTGGGAAACAGCTGAAGGTTTTTCACGCTCACAGGGTCCGGCCTTACCCATATTGCAAAAGCCAAAATATTTTCAACATTCAATCAAAAAACAAGGCAATGTGTTGACTTTTGCTGAAAGTCTTGCTATAGTATGAGATACAAGGATTCCATATAGGTTCTGCGTGAGAGAATGAGAGACGCACAACAGCCCCTTTCGGCTTGTGGTGCGTCTTTTTCTTTTGCAGGGCTCTGGCTGCCGGCAGCCAGAGCCCTGCCGGTGGAAGAACGCCCTCTGCCCCCCTCGCAGGGACCGATAAATCCGTGTTTTTTATGCAGATTTTACCCTCCGTCGGTTTCAAGTTTTACACAGGACCCGGTATACTGACATCCGATGGAATCAAAACACCACGCAGAAAAAGGAGAATCGGACCATGAAAAAGATTTCCCGAAAGAGCTTTTTGAAACTGGCAGCCGCCACCACTGCCGGAACTGCTATGGCTCCCGCTCTCATGGGCTGTGCCTGGCCTGACACGCAGGACCACACCCCCTACAAAGGCGATATCGTGTTGCTGCTGAGCAACGATATCCACTCCAATCTGGGTACTTCTAAGATCATGAGTACGGACGGCTCTACCCGGATCACCGGCGGCGTGGCGCGAATGGCCGCCGCACAGGCCGGGGTACGCCACCGAGCCTTTGGCAAAACCCTGACCTTGGACGGTGGTGACTACTCCCAGGGAACTCCTTACCAGGACGGCTATCAAAAGGGCTGGGAGATTCTGGCCCTGGCCGAAATGCAGGTAGATTTCTGCACCCTGGGCAACCACGAATTCGACGTGGGCGATCAGGCCGTCGAAAACTCCTGGGTCAACGCCCGGAAAAACCGGCTGCGCTACGGGGTCTACCACAAACTGCCCCAGTTGCTGGTATCCAATATGTTCATCAAATACAACGCCAACGGCGAGCCGATCTCTTATACCAGCGCCGACATCCGCCCCAATGACCTGAGCACCAATGCTTTTGGTGCCGGGGCCTACGCCAAGACTGGGGCCAAAAACTACGCCATCCGCCAGGTAGCAGGCTACAGGGTGGGTCTGTTTGCCCTGGAAGGCGAGGAGTCCTACGGCTACTGCAAGAACTCGGACCTGACCCGGATGGACTGTGCCGAGGTTGCCAGAGTCTATGCCCGTTTCCTCAAGGAGGAGAAGGGCTGTGATCTTGTCATCGCCATCAGCCACTGCGGCATGGAAGAGGACCGGGCCACCGCGCGGGCTCAGGAAGGCTTCCTGGACGTGATCCAGAACGCTCACGACCATCTCGCCTATGACCAACCCATCGTGGAAAACGGCGTGATCATGACCTCCACCGGCTGCTATGCTCAAAACCTGGGCGTGCTGAGCCTGCAAAAAACATCTGCCGGCTGGACCTGGGTGCCCGAGGAGACCTGCTGCTATGAGCTGACGAAGGCATACGACTACGAGGATCCCCGGGATCTGTCACCGGAAGCTCTGGCATACCGGAGTATGCAGGATCTTCTGGCCCGCTACGACGCAGACCTGACGGCACCGGACGGCTATTTCTCCAAGCTGGGTCTGGACGATGTAACGCCGGACAGCGTGGTGATGACCATCCCCACCGGCTACGACTATATCCAGTACGAAGACGGAAAGGCCATCGGATACACCTACATCCAGTCTCCTGTCACTGCCTTTATCTGTGATTCCTTCAATTATGCCTCCGGCTCTCAGGTATCCTTCGTGTTCGGCGGCTACGTCCGCACTGCGCTGTATCAGGGTGACTTTACCGTCGCGGACGCCTTCAACGAGCAATCCACCGGTGAATCGGCGATCGACCACAGCGCGGGCTCCAGTCTGGTGGTCTGCGACTTGTCCGGTGCACAGCTGGCATCCATCTGTGTCTTTGATGCTGCGTGCTCCGGTGTCACCCCTCAGGGCCGGACCTACGGCGGTGCCGGCACCCTCCACACCGGAAATCTGCGCTACCGCTATCACATTTCTGACGGGCAGATCTCCTGTGATGTTTCCAGCATCGAAGTCTATTTCCCGGAGAGCGACAGCTGGCAGACTCTGGACTTCCACAAAGCCTACTCCACCTCTTTCACCTTTGAATCCTCCCAGAACTTGGTGAGTCTGCTGCCCTGGGCCAGCAAAATGGCCACAGGGCAGGCGCTTCCCTTTGCCCCCTACGATGAGGCCACCGGCACCTACATGGATGTTCCCTCCGACAACAAATCGGAGGAATACTACCGGTTCTGGGCTCCTTATTGCCGCGGCAAGGGTGTGCTGGAGGGCACCAGCTATGAACTGAAATCTTGGACAGCCCTGTATTACTATGCCGCCAGCATGAACGGTACCTTATCCGATGCCTACACCCCGGACCATCTGATGCAGACCCGCATCCAGGGTTGATTTTCCAACAACTTCTGATGTAAAAAGCTATACGACCACGGCAGGCTAGAAGATTAAATTAAAAACAGCTGGATGCTTCATCTGAACGATGATACACCCAGTTGTTTCTTTTATTGGCACAGCCTCTCTAACAACGCCGTGCAACCTGCCAGTACATCCCGCCATGTGTCCTCGAAATTTCCAGTAAACCACGGGTCGGCCACATCGTGCGGCGTACTGGTATACGACATCAGGAGGGAGACCTTGTGCAACGGGTCGTTCCCTACAAAACGAGCCATATCCCGCAGGTTGCTTCGATCCATTGCAACCAGATAATCATAGGTATCATAATCCTGCCGTGTCATCTGACGCGCCGTTTTGCCTACACAGGAAATGGCATGGTCTGCCAATTTTTGCCGAGCGGGTGGATAGACCGGGTTGCCCACTTCTTCCGCACTGGTCGCAGCGGAGGCGATTTCGAATTTTTCTGCAATACCGGCTTTTTCCACAAGGTCTTTCATAACAAATTCCGCCATGGGACTACGGCAGATATTCCCCAGACAGATGAACAAGATTCGGGTCATTTTCTCTCAGCTCCTTTGGGCAACAGGATACCATTGTCGGGACAGTATTGGAATGGGCTTTTCCCTGCTCTGCCAGAACGTAACGAAAAGCATACCCTCCACCAACTGTGCAAAGACATCCGTCCAGCCCGCAGAATGCCAGCTTCTTTCGGAGATTGGAAACGGTATTGCCAACCACTTTTAAGGTATCAGCGCAATCCTTTCCCCATACAGCATCAAAAAGCTCTTTTTTAGAGAGCGTCGTTCCTTCGCAGACTGCCAGCACCCACAACAGGTCGGATTCAAGACGTGTCAACGAAATATTTCTGCCGTTGGCTGAAATTTCATGTCGGGTGTTGTCAATCACCAATCCCGGCAGTTCCAGTTTTTTCTTTGCGCAGAATGTGATCTGCTCCGCATCGATCTGCGCCTGTTGCAAAAGGCTCAGAATCGTTTGCTCCAGTACCTGGTCCGGGGTGTTCGCTCGTATCACAATCATGGAAGGCTCCTGTGTCACCGTTACTCTGCATCCATTTCGCGGATCAGATTGACCATTTCGATGGCGCTGACCGCACAGTCATAGCCCTTGTTTCCGGCTTTCGTACCTGCCCGCTCGATTGCCTGCTCGATATTTTCAGTCGTCAGAACGCCAAATAAAACAGGAATACCGCTTTCCAGCGAAACTGCTGCGATGCCTTTTGAGACTTCGTTGCAGACGTAGTCGTAATGGCTGGTAGAGCCGCGAATCACTGCGCCAAGGCAAATCACAGCATCGTACTTTCCGCTTTTTGCCATTTTGGAAGCAACCAGCGGAATTTCAAACGCTCCCGGCACCCATGCGACATGAACATCGTCCTCGCTCACATCGTGCCGGAGGAGTGCATCCATTGCCCCGCCAAGGAGCCTTGAGGTGATGAACTCGTTGAATCGTGCAGCAACGATACCGACCCGGATGTTTTGTGCAATCAGTTTTCCTTCAAATGATTTCATTGTAAAATCCCTCTTTTCCTTAATAACTCAGGATATGTCCCATTCTTGCCTGCTTGGTTTTCAGATAGAACAGGTCGTGCGCGGTCGCAGTCATCTGAATTGGGACACGTTCTGTAATCTCCAGACCAAACTCGGAAAGTTGGTATACCTTATCCGGATTATTGGTCAACAGGCGCAAACTATGTGCTCCCAGCTCCCGCAAAATCTGTGCTCCCATATAATACTCCCGTTCATCCCCATGGAAACCAAGGGCGAGGTTGGCTTCCAGGGTATCCATGCCCTGTTCCTGCAACTCGTAGGCACGCAGCTTATTTATGAGACCGATACCGCGCCCTTCCTGCCGCATATAGAGCAGGATGCCACGCCCCTCCTTTTCAATTTGCGTCATCGCCGCAGCCAACTGCTGTCCGCAATCGCAGCGCAGCGAACCGAACGTATCACCCGTCAGACATTCCGAATGCACCCGGCACAGGACATCCCGGCCATCACCGATTTCACCTTTTACCAATGCGATGTGATGCTCTCCGTTCAGGCGGCTCACAAAACCGTATGCGCGGAAGTCGCCGTATTTTGTCGGTAGATTTACAGCAGCCACCTGATCGACCAGCTTTTCGTGACACTTACGGTACTCTTGCAAGGCTTGGATGGTGATGAATTTGATTTGGAATCGTTCTGCCAGCTGTGCAAGTTCCTCCGTGCGCATCATAGTGCCATCGTCCCTCATGATCTCGCAGCAAAGCCCGCACTCTTTCAGCCCTGCCAGACGGCACAGGTCTACGGTGGCTTCTGTGTGGCCGTTCCGTTCCAGAACACCATTTTTCCTTGCTAAAAGCGGGAACATATGACCCGGTCGCCGGAAATCTTCTGCTTTTGCGTCTTCTGCTACACAGGCCAGCGCGGTAATAGAGCGTTCCGCAGCAGAAATGCCGGTCGTGGTTGAAATATGGTCGATGGACACGGTAAAGGCGGTTTCATGGTTGTCCGTGTTATGCCGAACCATCTGCGGAAACTTCAGCTTCTGTACAAAGGCTTCCGACATCGGCATACAGATCAGACCTTTGCCGTGGGTCGCCATGAAATTGACATTTTCTGTTGTCGCAAACTCAGCGGCACAGATAAAATCGCCCTCGTTTTCGCGTTCCGGGTCATCCGTCACCAAAATGATCTTGCCTTGTCTCAAGTCTTCCAGAGCTTCCGGAATGGTATTGAATCTCATTGTTGTTTCTCCTTATTCAAATCCGTAGCGTATCAGCATTTCTTTCGTGACAGAGCTTTGCCGGTGTTCCTGCGGTATCGGCTGAAACAGCTTTTCGACATACTTGCCAAGGATGTCGGTCTCCAGATTTACCACATCGTTTTTGTGCCTTTGACACAGATTTGTACAGCTGACGGTGTGAGGGATGGTGGACACCGAAAACGCATCCGAACTGACTTCTGCCACCGTCAGGCTTATACCATCGACCGCGATGGAGCCTTTTTCCACGACATATCGCAAAAGATTCGGTTCCGCATGGATAGTAAACCAGACCGCATTGTCGTCTTTTTCGATTCGCAGGATGCACCCGGTGCCATCCACATGACCCGCCACAATATGCCCGCCGAACCGTCCATCCGCAGCCATTGCCCGTTCCAGATTGACCCTGCTCCCGACCATAAGACCTGCAAGAGAGGAGCGGTTCAGGGTTTCATGCATAACATCGGCAGAAAAGCTGTCTGCAAAAAGCCGGGTAACGGTCAGGCAGATGCCATTCACTGCGATGCTGTCACCGATTTTTGTGTTTTCCAGAACGGTCCGTGCCTGAATGTTCAGCACTTCCGAATGCTGCCCATGCGTGATCTGCTTTACGGTTCCGACTTCTTCTATAATTCCGGTGAACATGGATACTCGACCTCGCTTTCAATCAGGATATCCTCGCCAAGATGGGTCAGGCTGCTGTTTTTCAGCCGGAATGCTGCACTCGGCATAGGAACTCCTGCACCTTCCACCGGTGTTTTTGCTTCCTGTCCGCCGAACAGCTTTGGGGCAATGTACGCCTGCACCTGTTGAACAACGCCGCTTTCCAGTGCTGCCCAGTTCAGTGTCCCTCCGCCTTCCAGAAGAATGCTGTCGAGTTGTTCCTGACCAAGTTTTTCCATAAGTTGTACAAGGTCAATGTGGCCGTTCCTTTTGTCCAGACAAATCACCCGGCACCCAGCCTGTCGATATATCGCCTGCCGTTTCGGGTCGGCGCAGCAGGTCGCAAGGATGGTCGGGATCTGTTTTGCTGTTGCGACCACCTGTGCTTGCAATGGTGTCCGCAGCTGAGTATCGCAGACGATGCGAACTGGATTTTTTCCGTTCTCCATGTGGCAGGTCAATAAGGGATCATCGGCAAGAATGGTTCCGACACCGACCATGATTCCGCTGAAACGATGCCGCTGTTGTTGAACATACGCTCGGGCAGCTTCACTTGTAATCCATTTGGATGCGCCCGTAACTGTGGCAATTTTTCCGTCCATTGTCATGGCATACTTCATAGAAACAAACGGGCGTTTTGTCGTTATAAAATGGAAGAATATCCGATTGAGTGCGTCGCATTCTTCCCGCAAAACGCCTTCCGTCACCGCTACCCCCTGCACCCGCAGAGCAGCAATTCCTTTTCCCGACACCAGCGGGTTTGGGTCTGCCGACCCCACTACGACCCGGCTGATGCCCGCTTCCAGAATAGCATTCACACACGGCGGCTGTTTTCCAAAATGACAGCAGGGCTCCAGCGTCACATACATCGTTGCCCCTTCGGGGTCAACAGCACAGGATGCTAACGCATTTCGCTCTGCATGGGGCTGGCCATACCGTTCATGCCATCCCTGCCCGATGATCTGACCATCTTTTACAATGACAGCACCCACCATCGGATTTGGGGATGTCCATCCGCATCCTTTTTTCGCCAGTTCTAAGGCAAGACGCATATACTCTGTATCGTTCATCTCTCTGCCTCCAAATAAAAAAGCCCCGAACCAGATCGTTCAGGGCAAGGCAAACAGGCGCAGTATCTCCTGCGCAAAAAGAAAGCTCTGAAATGCAAACGCATCTCAGAGCAGCTTCCATGAGTACAGAGATCTTGTGGTTTCTCTATGCTTTCCTATCTTCTTTCATCCAGACTGTACTGTCGGCTTCGGAGTTTCACCGAATCATGCCTTGCGGCTCGTGGGCTGTACCACCGGTAGGGAATCGCACCCTGCCCTGAAGATTCTTGATTCAATTTCTGGGAGCATTATAGCATGGTATATAACCGAATGCAAGCCCTTTTTGAAACCGGGACAAAACCGGGATGGAACAACATTTCGTAGAAGAACCTTGTCAAAAGGGCTGGCACCGTCCAGTTCTCTCTCTTTTTGCCAAAGTTTTCACCGTGTTTTCTTGCAAGCTGCCGAAAGTGACGTGTTCTCGAAAGCGAGCTTGCCGCATGGCAGGCAGAACAGGCTCATTATACCACCAGTAAAGAAAAACAGAGCGTTCCCAATGGGGAACGCTCTGTTTTTCATATCGCTGTCGTATGTGGATTTTGGCAGGGTGCGTCCGGGTGGACGCACCCTGTTTTTATTTTTTCAGAACTGTGCACTCATACGGGCGCAGCGCAGCAGCCGTTTCCGTGTAGTTGCCCAGCAGCTTTTCCGTACCGGCCCACCCCTCCGGCAGGGTGACGGGTACTTCGTGCGCTGTCAGGTTGCACAGCACCAGCAGCTCTTCTCCGTCCGGCGCACCATAGCGGCGGTAGGCCAGCAGGTCGGCATTTTCCGGGAAGAGGAACTCGATTTTCCCCTCGCTGATGACCTTGTGCTGTTTGCGCAGGTGCACCAGCGTCTTGTAGAAACTGCGCACCGAGTCCGGGTCGTCCATCTCGGCGGCGGCGTTGATGGTCTGATAGTTATCGGCGGTGCCGATCCACGGCGTACCGGTGGTGAAACCTGCATTCGCGCTGGCATCCCACTGCATCGGGGTGCGGCCGTTGTCGCGGCTGCGCTGGGCGATGATGTCGAGCGTTTCGGCCTCGGACTTGCCCTCGCCGCGCAGGATGTTGTAGTAATTCAGGCTTTCTACATCCCGGTACTGATCAATGGAGGTAAAGTGTGCATTGGTCATACCCAGTTCTTCGCCCTGATAGATATAGGGTGTACCGCGCATAAAGTGGATGGCGGCGGCCAGCATCTTGGCACTTTCCTTCCAGTAGGCCGTATCGCTGCCAAAGCGACTCACGGCACGGGGCTGGTCGTGATTGCACCAGAACAGCGCATTCCAGCCGTCATGCGCCTGCATCCCCTCCTGCCATGTCTGGAACAGTTTTTTCAGGGCAAGATGGTCGGCAGGCATCAGTGCCCATTTGTCGCCGTTCTTGTAGTCCACCTTCAGATGATGGAAGTTGAAGCACATAGACAGTTCATGGTTGCCCGCAGCAGTGTATCCGATGCAGTTTTCCAACGAGGTGGAGGACATTTCGCCCACCGTCACCATGCCGTCGATGCCGCCTGCCGCCACCAATTCTTTCAGGTATTTGTGGACATTGCGGCCATCGGTGTAGAAGCGACGGCCATCGCCCGCAAAGTCGTCCTCATACACTTCCGGTTTGGAAATCAGATTGACCACATCAAAGCGGAATCCCTTGATTCCCTTCGCCTTCCAGAAACGGAGGATGTCGGCCATTTCTTCCCGCACCGCCGGGTTCTCCCAGTTCAGGTCTGCCTGTGTCACATCGAACAGGTGCAGATACCACTTGCCCAGCTGCGGCACATACTGCCATGCCGGGCCACCGAACTTGGACACCCAGTTTGTGGGCAGATTGTCCGGGGTTCCGTTCTTAAAGATGTAGTAATCCTGATACTTTTTCTCACCGGCCAGTGCCCGCTGGAACCACTCATGCTCGGTGGAGGTGTGGTTGAACACCATATCCAACATCAGGCCAATGCCGCGCTTGTCTGTCTCGCGGATGAGTTCTTCCAAATCTTCCATCGTGCCGTAGCGCGGGTCAACGGCACGGTAGTCGGCCACATCATAGCCGTTGTCGCGCTGGGGCGAGGGGAAGAACGGCG
>ERZ1673697.78-NODE-78-length-147247-cov-10.205079_pt1 | contig 147247 bp, 130 predicted proteins | sample MGYA00580227_ERZ1673697 | MGnify/ENA primary metagenome ERZ1673697 (study PRJEB41218, sample SAMN15661759) | gut metagenome | host: Homo sapiens | place: Canada: London | collected 2015-08-20/2019-03-30 | study: EMG produced TPA metagenomics assembly of...
ACACGCACGGTTGCGAGCCGAGATGTATTTTCTCCGCCGTACACGCCGCCGGAGAAAATGATTTCACTTTCTCTGCGAGGCTTTTTTTGACAAGCTGATCGGTCCCCGGCAGCATCTGCCGGGGACCGATCTATTTGTGTTCAGTTCTGGCCGTACCAGTCGCCGCCCGGCTGTGGGCCGGGGTTCGGCTGCCAGCCGTTGGGGGTCTGGTCGCCCATGCTGCGCGGCAGGCTGCGGTAGAACGCGGCGCGCGACACGGTCATATACGGCATGAGCCAGAGATTGCCGATGCCGGCGGTCAGCGCGGCCAGCAGCGCCCAGCCGATGAAGCTCAGGTCGAGGCAGAACAGGTCGCCCTTGCGCCCGTCCATGAGCGCCTTGGAGCGCTCGATGGCGTCCGTGGCCTGCATGTTCGGATTTTCGGCCATGATATACGTCGCCATGGAGTAGCGGTAGGCGGCGACGATGCCGGGGATGACAAACAGCAGCGACCATGCGAGCACCTTGAGCGTGATGAGCAGATTGAGCACGAAGGCGTTGCCGAAGATGTCAAAGCCGGAAAACAGATCCTCAAACCGGGCCTCCTCGCCGTCGACCAGCTTCAGGCAGAAGCGGTTGTGGCCGATGGAGACGCTGCCGCCGATGACGAACTGCGCCAGTGAGACGATCCCGGAGACGGGGAGAAACACGCGCAGCGCGTGGCGCAGGGCCTCGGGATAGTACCGTGTCAGATCGTCCCCGTTGACCGTGATGTTGAACGACGGGGTGAAGCCGCTGCTCGTCCCGCCGAGGATGCTTGCCAGCAGCGTCACGCCCACGGCGAGCCACCAGTAGTTTTTCAGCGCGCGGCGCGCCATGCTGCGGTAGTCGGATGCGGAATACATAGGCGTTCTCCTTTCTTCTGTCTGCCCTCACCAGGGCGTGCGTTCCTGCCCGTGCACGAGGTAGGCGCGCTCGGCCAGTTCCGCGAGCGGGCTGTCGCTGCGGGAGTCGGAGTAAAACTCCGCGATCTCTACGTCGGGATACGTCTCGCGCAGACGGCGGACCTTTTCCGCGCCGTGGCAGTTTTCGCCGTCGGTCTTGCCGGTGTGCTTATCCACGCGCGAGGCCAGCAGCCGCACACCCAGCTTCTGCGCCGGTATGCGCACGAGAAACTCCGGCGATGCGGAGATGATGATGTCGTCCGGGCGCTGCTGCGCGAGGTACCACGGGTTCACACGGTCAAAATTCTGCGCCCAGAACGCCTCCAGCTCCGCGTCCACATCGGGCACGCGGCGCAAAAAGCCGTACATCCGCTCCTTGATGGCCGTCTTGCTCACCCGGCCGAGCCAGTAGCCCGGCAGCAGGGCCAGCGTGCGCAGCAGCGGCCAGATCACGCCCGGATGCCGCCGCAGGCACCAGCGCACGAACGCTACCGTGCTGTCCACGGGGAAGATGGTCTTGTCCCAGTCGTAAACGTTGACTTTTTCCATAGGGCTCCTCTCAGTACAGGGTGCCGGCCAGCTGCATGTACGCGGCGGCGAAGGCCTCCCGGATGAAGTAATTGATGCGCATGGTCGGCAGGGTGGTCTCGGCGGCGATGCCGACGGGCTCCGCCCCCAGTGCCCGCGCCATGTGTTTGGCGCGGTAGAGATGGTATTCGCTCGTCACGATGCCGACGCCGTCCGCCGGGGCGTACCCCCGCGCGCGGAGGATGGCAAACGAATTTTCCAGATTTTCGCGTGTGGTGCGCGACTGATCCTCCTGCATGATGCGCGCGCTGTCGATGCCGTGCGCCGTCAGGTAGTCAGCCATGGCCTGAGCCTCCGTGATGTCCTCACCCTCGCCCTGACCGCCGGAGACGACGGCCAGCGCGTCCGGGTTTGCATTGAGATAGTTCAGCGCAGCGTCGAGCCGGTTGCACATCGACAGCGACGGTGTGCTGCCGTTGACGCCCGCGCCGAGCACGATGATCGCGTCCGGGTGCGCGCCCGTGTCCGTGCGCGCGCCGCGCACGACGGGGATCTCAAAGACCGCGAACACGATCAGCCCCGCGCACACGAGCACGCTCAGCACGGTGCGCCCCACGCGGTGCAGCCGCGGGAATAGAAATACCAGCACGGCGATGCCCCAGAGCGTGTAGCCCAGAAAGTCGTGCCCCGGCATCGCAAAGCGCAGCACGCAGCCGGCGATGACGAGCACGATGGCGAGGATCCAGGATGCTTTGTGTTTCATTCGCACAGCGCCTCCCACGCCTCATAGAGCGCCTCGAGCTGCGCATTGAGCGCCTGCTTTCGCGCGTCGAGCTCCATGAGCTTCTGATAGTCCGTTGCGTTGGCCTCGCTCTCGGCGTCGAGCGCCGCGATCTGCCCCTCCAGCTTTTCGATCTCGCGCTCCGTTCGCTCGCGCTGGCGCGCGGTGTTCGGGGCGCGTTTCGGCTTCGGCTTCGGTTCCTTTTTGCGCTCGACGGCCTTGGCCGTCTGCTGCAGGGCGGTCTGGCGCGCGCGGTATTCGCGGAATTGCTCATACGTGCCGCGGTAGTCCGTGATCGTGCCGTTTTCAAGCAGCCAGATGCGGGTGGCGAATTTCTCGATGAAGTACCGGTCGTGCGACACGAACAGCAGCGCCTGCGTATAGTCGCTCAGCGCGTCCTCGATCCATTCGCGGCTGGCGATGTCGAGGTGGTTCGTCGGTTCGTCGAGGATGAGGAAGTTGATCTCCCGGCGCATGAGCATGCACAGCCGCAGCCGGGACAGCTCGCCGCCCGAGAGGGCCGACACGGGCTTGAGCACGTCCTCGCCGCGAAAGCCGTAGGCGCCGAGCTGGTCGCGCGCCTCCTGCGGCGTGCACTTGCACTCGTAGAGCATCGTGTCGAGCATGGAGCGCTCCGGCACGGCGAAGCGGACGATCTGCGGCAGGTAGGCCGTGCGCACGGACGGTCCGCGCTGCACCCAGCCGGTGTCCGGCGTCTCCTCGTTCATGACGAGCTTTAAAAACGTCGTCTTGCCGGCGCCATTGTCGCCGATGAGGGCGATGCGCTCGCCGCCGGTCACGGTCAGGTCCAGGTCGTGAAAGAGCGTCCGCTCGCCGTAGCGCTTGCTCAGACCCGCCATGGTCAGCACGTCGTCGCCGCGAAATTCCTGCGCGGTGAAGTGGACATTTAACTTGCGCGCCTCGGTCGGCCGCTCGGTCGTTTCGAGCTTTTCCATGCGCTTTTCGATGGAGAACGCGCGCTTGTGCAGCTTGTCATTGCCCATGAAGGCCCAGAGGTGGAGCTTTGCCGCCGCCTCCGTGAGCTGCTGGAGCTTGGCCTGATCCTTTTCGTATTTTTTGAGCTGCTCGTCGAAGCGGCGCTGCCGCTCGACGACGTAAAAGCTGTAGTTGCCGCTGTAAAACTCCGCTTGCCCGGACGTGAAGTCGATCGAACGCTGCACGACGCGGTCGAGAAAATACCGGTCGTGGCTGATGACGAGCACCGTGCCGCGAAAATGCAGCAGATACGCCTCCAGCCACTCGGTTGCGCGCAGGTCGAGGTGGTTCGTCGGCTCGTCGAGCAGGAGAATGTCCGTGTCCTCGAGGATGAGCCGCGCGAGGTTCACGCGCGTTTTCTCCCCGCCGGAGAGACTGTCGAACGGCTGCGCGCGCATCGCGGCCGGAATATCCAGACCGTTGGCGATGCGGTTGCGCTCGTGCTCCATGTCGTACCCGCCGAGGCGGCGGAAGTTTTCCGACAGCCGGTCGTACTCCGCGAGCAGAGCGGGGGAGTCGTCCTCCGCCATGCGCGCGGTGAGCGCGTTCATGCGCGCTTCCATGTCGTAGAGCCGCCGGTGCGCCTCACGCAGCACGTCCTCCGTCGTCCAGCCGTCGGGGTAGACCGGGATCTGCGAGATCAGCCCCAGCCGCCGCCCGGAGGCGATGGATACGGTGCCGGCGTCCGGCTGCAGCTCACCCGAGAGGATGCGGAAAAACGTCGTCTTGCCGCAGCCGTTGCGCCCGAGAATGCCCACGCGCTCGCCGGCGTTGACGTCGAATGTGATACCTTTTAATATGTCGTTGCCCTGCTCAAAGCCCTTGACGAGCCCGCGGACGGATAGATCGATCATGTGTAACTCCTAAATTACTTGTTCACGGCCGCCTGCAGCACGGTGTTGGCCACGGCGCCCGCATTCGTCAGACCGCCGCCGGCGTTTTCCACCAGCACGGCGAAGGCGTACGGGTGTGCATCGTCGAGCAGGAAGCCCGTGAACCAGGCGTGCGACGTGCCGTCGCCCACCTCGGCGGTGCCGGTCTTGGCGCAGAGATTCAGGCCCGGGAAGCGGTTCGTACCGTAGTGGGCCGAGACATTATAGTTCATCATGTCGCGCAGCTTGTTGGCGGTCGCAGCGCTCAGCAGGCTCGTGGTCGAGCCGCTGGGCATGTCGAGCAGCAGCGACGGCTCCACGACGCTGCCGTCGTTGGCGATGGCCGAGACGTAGCGCAGCATGGAGTATGGGCAGACGAGATCCTCGTACTGGCCGATACCCGACCAGGCGAGGTTCGCGCTGCCGGACGCGCCCTTCGTGAAGCTGCCGGCGAGCGTCGGGATGCCGCTCAGCGACTGGGAGTCGAGGAAGCCGAACTTCTTGGCGTAGCTCTCGATGGTGTCGGCCCCGAGCTCGAGCGAGATCTGGGCGAACGCGCAGTTGCAGGAGTTGGCCAGTGCGTCCTCAAATGTCTGGCTGCCGTGCACGCCCGTACACTTGACGCTCACGCCGTTGACGTCCAGACTGCCTGCACAGCTGAAGCGGCGGCTGTCGATGTCCTTGATGTTCTCGATTGCGGCGGCGGAGGTGATGAGCTTGAAGACGGAGCCCGGCGTGAACGAGCCGTTGATGCAGCGGTTGATGTACGCGCCGTCCGGTACGTCGCCGTCACTGCTGGGGTCAATGCTCGGGCCGGAGACCATGCACAGGATCTCGCCGGTCTTGTAGTTGCTCACGAGCACGGCGCCCTTGCGCCCGGCAAGCGCCTCATAGGCGGTCACGCACAGGCTCGAATCGAGTGTGAGCGCGACGGTGTGCCCGTCGGTCGCGTAGGTGCCGGTGATTGGATTATAGCCGGAGAGCTGCTTGGAAAATGCCTTGAGCGCGCCGGTGCCGACGTTGCCGGTGTAGTCGCCGACGGCCTGATAGCAGGCGGTGCGCACGGCAGCGTCGTCGGCATAGCTGCGCGAGCCGCCGTTGGCCGTCGCGAGCACGACGCCGCTGCGGTCGGTGAGCGTGCCGGTGCTGAGCACACCGCTGGTGTAGACGCTGCTGTTGGCGGCAAAGGTCGCCCACTCGGCGCCGTGTTCGATGTAGCGCACGATGTACATGCCGATGCCGCCGAGCACCAGCACGGCGACGAGCAGCGCGCTCATGGCGCGGCGTTTGACTTTATTCATGCCTGCGCCTCCTTTTTATTGCGCGATGGCAGCCGCACCACGAAGCTCGCGCCGCGCCGGGTGTCGGCCGCCTTGATGTAGGCCAGCAGCATCCAGCACGAGAGCATGCTCGACCCGCCCTTGGACACGAACGGGAACGTCACGCCCGTGAACGGCAGAATGTCGAGCACGCCGAACACGTTGAGCGACATCTGCACGAGCATGAGCGTCACGGTGGCGCAGCCGGCGATGACGTAGTACGACGAGCGGCCCTGGGCCGCGTTCTTGACGGTGAAGATGGCAAGCGCGATGATGGCCAGCATCGCGCACAGCGCCACGATCAGGCCGAGCTCCTCGCACAGCATGCCGAACACCATGTCGGTGTTGGCGGCGAAGATGTTTTTCAGCCAGCCGCAGCCCGCGCCCTGACCGAACAGGCCGCCGGAGGCGGCCGCGCTCAGCGCGCGCGTCTGCTGGTAGCCCGCGCCGGAGACGTCCTCCCACACATGGCCCCAGGTGGCGAAGCGCTGCGCCACGTGCGGCTTGATGCTCAGCACCAGCGTGCCCGCCATGGCGGCGGACGTCACGGCCAGCAGCACGGTCGCGATGCTGCCCGAGCGCATGAACGCGATGACGAGGAACGTCGCAAAGAAGATGAGCGCGGAGCCGAAGTCGCCCATCAGGGCGAGCCCGCCCACGCAGATGGCGGAAAAGGCGATGAAGAGCAGGATGCTCTTGCTGCGGAACATGCGGTTGAGCGACGTCGCGCCGACGTAGATGAACGCGACCTTGATGAGCTCCGACGGCTGCAGGGAGAAGCCTGCGATCGTCAGCCAGTTTTTCGCGCCGAACACCTCACGCGCGGCAAACAGGTTCAGCGCCAGCAGCGCCAGCGAGATGATGGCCGCCGGCCAGCGCAGCGCCTTGACATGGCTCAGGTCGCGCAGCCACCAGCCGAGCAGGAAAAACAGCGCGATGCCCACGATGATGAGGATGATCTCCTTGGTCAGATCGTCCGGCGTGCTCGTCGCGCAGATCTCCAGCCCGAGCGTACACAGGAAAAATGCGATCGTCTCGACCTCGAAGCCCGAGCGGTCCATCGTGCGCATGAGCACGTAGCAGAACCACTGCGTGAGCGTGAGGGCTGCAAACGACATCAGGATCCCCAGCAGGTGCGCGCTGTCGGCCGAGGACACAAACTCCAGCGCCAGCAGCAGCTGAAACACCGTTAGGAAAAACAGCGTGCCGCCGGCGGAGACCTTTCGTCCCGCGATCGTGCGGCGCTGCTCCTGCACGGCGCGGCGCTCCTCGCTCATGTCGGCGAACTTGAGCATGTGCGTTGAGCAGCGGAGAATGTCACCGCTGAACACCTGCGTCGGCTCCGTGATCTGCTCGCCGTTGAGGTATACGCCGCCGCTGCGGCTCAGATCGCTGACGGTCCACTCGCCGGCGTCGTTGCGCATGAGCACGGCGTGGACGTTGGCCACGTCGGCATAGGGCAGCGTGATGTCCGCGCTGCGGGCGCGGCCGATCAGGCACTCCCAGTGCAGCAGGGGATAGACCTTGCCGTCCGGCGTGACGAGATGGCCCCACGTCTCCGGCTCGGCACGGCCGTAGAACATGGATGCGATGCAGCGGATGAGCACGATGAGCGCGATGACCGGCAGAATGAAGTGCGCGGCCTGCGCGGCATAGGCAGTTACGGCAGACACGGCGTCCGCCTCCTTTCCGAAGCTCCCGCGCGGGGAGCGGTACATTTATGATAAAGCAATAAAAATTAAATCATTATACCACGGCAAAAATCCATTGACAACCACTGCCGGGCATCCTAGAATGAACCTATGATGAAACAGACGAAATTTTGGATCCTTTTGTTCGCTGCACTCGCGATTTTGGGCGGCGGCGTCTTTTTGCTGCTGCGCGGCCATGGGCAGACGGGGCAGACGGCCGTCATCCGGGTCGACGGCGAGGTCTACCGCCGCATCGACCTGCACGCCGTGACCATACCATATGATATCGAAGTGCAGACCGACTGGGGCACGAACACCGTGCACGTCGAGCCGGACGGCGTGTCCGTCACATATGCCGACTGCCCGGACCTTCTGTGCGTCCAGCAGGGGAAGATCACCACATCGGCCATCCCGATCGCCTGTGTGCCGCACCACCTGACGGTGCAGATCGAGGGGGCGCCATGAAGGGGACGAAGCGTCTGGCCGTTCTGGCCATGTTCACCGCCATCGCACTGACGATCTTCGTCGCCGAGGCGCAGATCCCGCCCGTCGTGCCGATCCCGGGCGTGAAGCTCGGCCTTGCCAACATCGTCACGCTCATCGCCATGGCTCTGCTCGGCCGGCGGCAGGCGGGGGAGATCCTGCTTGTGCGCATCGTGCTCGGCAGCGTGTTTACCGGCGGCGTGTCGGCGCTGCTCTTCAGCATCGCAGGCGGCGTGTTCGCCTATCTTGTCATGTGCCTGACCATCCGCCGCCTGCCGGAGCGGCTGCTGTGGGTCGTGAGCGTGCTGGCGGCCTTCGGGCACAACGCCGGGCAGCTGCTGGTCGCCGTCTGGGTCACGGGCACGCCGTCCATTCTGGTGTATGCGCCCGCGCTCATCGCGGCGAGCGTCATCACCGGGGCGTTCACCGGCGTGGCCGCCATGTATCTCGTGCGCGCGCTGCGCAAATCGGGGCACTTTCCGCAGACGTGAGCCGGCTCTGTTATTCTTTCGTAACATTTTAACGCCCCGCGTATTTAAAATATTCTGCAAGTTGGAAGCCGCAGTTTTTGGAAAACTGCGGCTTTGTTGTGCAAATACGACAAAATGCGCAGAATAAATATAGTAATATACATCAAAAACACACGTGAAAAAATTTCGGAAATGTTAAATCTGTTTTAAGTATTGACTTCCGGCAGGCGGCGCGCTATAATGCATCCGCGATTGAAAGATGGGAAGATTTAGGCTGGTATCGGCCGGTTACACAATTTTTTCTTCCCGCGCCGGGCCTTCCCGGCGGAGCTTTCCGAACGATGTTTTGATGCTTATGAATGCTTTTGATAAACGCGTCCAATCGAATATGGAGCAGGCGGGGCGCAGCCGTGGTTTTGCGCGGATGTTTGACCGTGTGTGCGCGTTTCTCGATGAGCGCATCGGCGGCGCGTTTGCGCTCGTTGCCGCCTGCCAGAGCGCGGCTGACCGCTTCTGGCACAGCAAGCTGTACTTTCCGGTCTGCTTCCTGATGCTCGCGGTGTTCATGGCGGCCGGGCTGCCGGTCGTGGGCGGTATTCTGGTCATGTCCACGCTGATCTTCCTGCTGCTGTTTTGCGATGACCTGCTGAGCGTCCTCTTCCCGGTCGTGCTGCTGGCCATGGTGGGCACGGAGTTTTATGACGAGCTCTACAGCCTGCTGCGCTTCTGGTGGATCGGCCTGCTGGCCGCGGCGGCGCTGCTCGTGCACATCGGGGCCTACGCCCGCGCACCGCGCAACGGCGGCTGCCTGCACGGCATGGTGGCCGTGTCGGTCGCAACGCTGCTCGGCGGCCTCGGCTTCATCTCCCGCGAGGAGTATTTCTCGCCCACGGCACTGTATTATTCCCTCGGTCTCGGCGTGGTGATGCTGCTGGTCTACCTGCTGTGCCGCAGCGAGGCGGACCGCGCGCGCGACTACGACGTCGCCGAGCGCATGCTGCAGATCCTCTACGCCGGTGGCCTGTTCACGGGCTTTGTGGTGGCGCTGTTCTACGCGCGTCACATGCAGGAGTTCCTGCGGGACTTCGCCACGATCTATTTCAAGTACCGCAATTTCAGCGCGACGATGCTGCTCATCGCGCTGCCTGCTGCGGCGTACTTTGCCGCGCATGACCGGCGGCACTTCCTGTCGGTCGTGTTTCTGTACTTCATGATGCTCATGACCGGCTCGCGCAGCGGCCTGATCTTCGGCACGACGATGCTGCTGCTGTGCTTTGCCTATGTGTACCACTGCAACCCCGAGCGCCGCGCGGTCTATCGCCGCGTCGGGCTCATCAGCCTGGTCCCAGCGGTCGCGCTGCTCATCGCGCTCGTGCCGCGGCTGTTTGCCTCGCGCATGGTCGACGGTGCGCTCATCTCCCCGGACGACAGCCGGTACACGTTTTTCATTCAGGGTCTGCTGGATTTTGTGAAGAATCCGCTTTTTGGCTGCGGCCTCGGCTCGATGCACAATGCGCCGATCTTCCTCGGCGTGGAGGGTAGCATCGTCTGGTACCACAACCTCATCGCGCAGATCCTCGGCAGTATGGGCCTCGTCGGCGTAGTCGGCTACGGCTGGCTGTTTTATGACCGCGTGCGTCTGCTCTGGCGCAAGCGCAGCCGCACGACGCTGGCGTTCGCGCTGTCCTACTTTGCCATGCTGCTCATTTCCATGACGAACCCGGGCATGTTCTGCCCGATGCCGAACGCGCTGCTCATGGTGGCCATGTTTGTGGTCGTGGAGCGGCAGCCCGATACCGCTGCGGTGCCGGTCAAGGCCGGCTTCGCCAGCGCACCGGAAAGGAGATTGTTCTGATGAAACGTTTTCAGCTTCTTACAACCGCAATTTTTCTGTTCTGCACGCTTCTGATCGCCGGCTGCACCAGCCGCGGTGTCGAGGCGCAGGCGACCGCTGCCCCGGAGGCGACGCCGACCGCGACGGCAAACATCATGTCCGGTATCCAGACCGGTGACAATGAAGTCAACAAGATCCTGGCCGGTACGTGGACCTTTGAGCGCACGGACGCCGACAAGAAGGCGGACGACAGCAGCGTCAGCCAGATCCTGCCCGGCACGGACACCGGCGCCAAAGAGGCTGCGGACATCAAGGAGCCCGGCACGATCCGCGAGCTGACGTTCCGCACCAACGGCACGGGTACTTACATGGACGCCAACGGCACGCCGCTGGCTTTTGAGTTTGCGCTCAACGGCGACAATCTGACGCTTGCGCTGGAAAACGGCACGGTGCAGATGTTCCGCTGCACGCTCGAAAACAGCCTCATGTACCTCACGCCGATGAGCAACAACGGCGCGTATCAGGCCTTCACCGATGTGTTCCGCCAGACGCAGAGCACCTCCGGTGATGCGGCCAACTGAATCCTGCGCAAATCACCCCGGCCGGACGCTGAGCGCGTCCGGCCGTTTTGCGTTTTCGCAAGATTTCAGAAAATTTTCACGCTTTCCGGTCCATAATCGTGTATAATCAGGAGCATTCCCTGCGGGAAAGGAGACCCGACATGTCCCGAAAGACAAGAAAACGCGGCTGCCGGCGGCTGCTGGTCATTGTGGTGCTGCTGGCGCTGATCGTGTTCGGCGTGTTTGCGCGCGGCCTGCTCACGAGCGGCAAGACCACGACCGAGCGCGCGCAGCGCGAGCTGGATACCTACGCCGAGAACAACGACGTCTCACTCGCCGATTATCCGGATGCGCTCGTGCAGCTCTACGCCCGCAACCCGGACGCGCGCGATTTTGTGCGCGACTACCCGAAGAAGAAGAATCTGACCCCGACGATCGACCTGAGCGGCCTTGCCGGGTCGGAGACCGTGCCGTTGCTGCTGCAGTGGGACGAGCGCTGGGGCTACCGGGAATATAACGAGAGCGTCATCGGCCTTGCCGGCTGCGGGCCGACGTGCCTGTCCATGGTCACGATCTACCTCACCGGCGACACGACGAAGGACCCGCTCTGGATGTGCCAGTTTGCCGAGGAGCACCAGTTCAATGTGCCCGGCAGCGGCAGCAAGTGGGCGCTTATCTCCGAGGGCGGGCGGATGCTCGGCCTCGACGTGACGCAGATCCCGCTGGATCAGGACCGCATCTATCGGAATCTCGACGTCGGCAATCCGATCATCGTGGTCGTCGGCCCCGGCGACTTCACGACCGACGGGCACTTCCTCGTCCTGACCGGGCACGACGGCGACAAGATCACGCTCAACGACCCGAACAGCCCCACAAACTCCCAAAAGAGCTGGGACTATGACACCCTTGCCGGACAGATCCAGAGCCTCTGGGTGCTGCGCCGCGCGGGCTGATAAAATGCAGCGCCATCTTCGGACGGCGCTGCTTTTTGCGCATTTCCGGGGTTGCGGCATACGCTCGGATGGGCGTATAATAGCGGCATCTGAGATTTTTGCGAAAAGAGGTTACAGGATGGAATACCGCCTGGAGCATGATACGATGGGTGAGGTGCGTGTGCCCGCCGATCGTTACTGGGGCGCGCAGACGCAGCGCAGCTTTGAAAATTTCCGCATCGGCACCGAGAAGATCCCGCCGGAGGTCATCCGCGCGTTTGCGGTCGTGAAGCTCGCGGCCGCGCGCGCCAATGCGCAGCTCGGCATGCTCGACGCCCGCCGCGCCGGCGCGATCGAGACCGCCTGCCACGAGATCCTCGACGGCTCGCTCGACGGCAACTTCCCACTCGCCGTCTGGCAGACCGGCAGCGGCACGCAGACGAATATGAATGTCAACGAGGTCATTGCCCACCGCGCCAATGCGCTGCTGGGCGAAAATCTCGTGCACCCGAACGACCACGTCAACTGCTCGCAGAGCTCGAACGACACGTTCCCGACGGCCATGCACGTGGCCGCGCGCGTCGCGCTCGAGGAGCAGGTCCTGCCGGCCATCGGCCGCCTGACGGCGACGCTCGACCGCCTGAGCGTGGAGTACCGCGACGTGGTCAAGATCGGCCGCACGCACCTGCAGGACGCCGTGCCGCTCACGCTCGGGCAGGAGATCAGCGGCTGGAGCGCCATGCTCGGCCACGACCGCGACATGATCGTGCAGGCCTGCCGCGCGCTGAGCGAGCTCGCCCTCGGCGGCACGGCCGTCGGCACCGGGCTCAACGCTCCGGCGGCGTTCGGCGATCTGGCGGCGGAGGAGATCTCCGAGCTGCTGGGCTACGCCTTCCTGTCGGCGCCGAACAAGTTCCACGCGCTCACGAGCAAGGACCAGATGGTGTTCGCGCACGGTGCGCTCAAGGCGCTGGCGGCCGACCTCATGAAGATCGCCAACGACGTGCGCTGGCTCGCTTCCGGCCCGCGCTGCGGCATCGGCGAGCTCATCATCCCGGCCAACGAGCCCGGCTCGTCCATCATGCCCGGCAAGGTCAACCCCACACAGTGCGAGGCCGTCACGATGGTGGCCGTGCAGGTCATGGGCAACGACACGGCCATCGGCATCGCGGCGTCGCAGGGCAACTTCCAGCTCAATGTGTTCCTGCCCGTGACGATCTATAACTTCCTGCAGTCGGCGCGTCTGCTCGCCGACGCCATGGATTCGTTCGAGGCCAACTGCGTGCGCGGCATCCGGCCGAATTACGACGTTATTCAGGCGCATCTGGACGCATCGCTCATGCTCGTCACGGCGCTCAACCCGCACATCGGCTACGAAAACGCCGCGAAGATCGCAAAGCACGCCCACGCTACCGGCCAGACGCTCAAGGCTGCGGCGGTGGAGCTTGGCCTGCTCACGGCCGAGGAGTTTGATGCCTGGGTGCGGCCCGAGGATATGGTGCACCCGAAACAGGAGGAGGCTTGACCATGGATTACGCAAAGGAATCGCTCCGGCTGCACGAGCAGTGGGGCGGCAAGATTGAAGTCAACACCCGCGTGCCGGTCTCGACAAAGGATGACCTGTCGCTCGCATATACGCCCGGCGTGGCCCAGCCGTGTCTGGAGATCCAGCGCGACCCGGACAAGAGCTACACGCTCACGCGCCGGCATAACCTCTGCGCCGTCATCACGGACGGCTCGGCCGTGCTCGGCCTCGGCGATATCGGGCCCGAGGCGGGCATGCCCGTCATGGAGGGCAAGTGCGTGCTGTTCAAGGCGTTTGCGGACGTGGACGCCTTCCCGCTGTGCATCCGCACGAAGGACGTGGACGAGTTCGTGCGCACGGTGTATCTGCTCTCCGGCAGCTTCGGCGGCATCAATCTGGAGGACATCTCCGCGCCGCGCTGCTTTGAGATCGAGCGAAAGCTCAAGCAACTGTGCGACATTCCGGTCTTTCACGACGACCAGCACGGCACGGCCATCATCACGCTCGCGGGCCTCACGAACGCCCTGCGCGTGGTCGGCAAGCGCCTCGAGGACGTGAAAATTGTCATGTCCGGCGCGGGCGCGGCAGCCATCTCCATCTGCAAGCTCCTGTTGCGCGCCGGCGCGCGCGATGTGACACTCTGCGACCGCGTGGGCGCGATCTACGCCGGCCGGCCGGAGAACATGAACTGGATCAAGACCGAGATGGCCGAGGTCACGAACCTCCGCCGTCAGGCCGGCACGCTGGCCGATGTCGTCCGCGATGCGGACGTGTTCATCGGCGTGTCGCAGCCCGGCCTGCTGACCGGCGACATGGTGCGCACCATGCACCGCGACGCCATCGTTTTTGCCTGCGCCAACCCCACGCCGGAGATCTTCCCCGACGAGGCCAAGGCCGCGGGCGCGGCCGTCGTCAGCACCGGCCGCAGCGACTATCCGAACCAGATCAATAACGTGCTGGCCTTCCCGGGCATCTTCCGCGGCGCGTTCGACGTGCGCGCGTCCGACATCAACGAGCCCATGAAGCTCGCCGCCGCGCACGCGCTCTCGGCGCTCATCACGCCCGAGGAGCTGTGCGCCGACTATATCATCCCCAAGGCCTTTGACCCGCGCGTCGGCCCGGCCGTGGCCGCGGCGGTCGCGCAGGCCGCGCGCAAGAGCGGCGTTGCGCGCATCTGATCTTGAATTTTTCCCCCGCAAAGGAGACATCCTATGGATTCCTATGAAAAATCCCTGCAGACGCTGGAGCTGCCGGCCGTGCTGGCGCTGCTGGCTGCGCAGGCCGTGAGCGAAACGGCCCGCGCGCAGGCCATGGCCCTGCGCCCGAGCGGCGACCGCGCCGTGGTGGCGACCCGCCTCGGTGAGACGAGCGCCGCCGCGTCGATGATGGTCGTCAAGGGCAGCCCGTCGTTTTCCGGCGTGAAGGACGTGCGCGCGGCGCTGCAGCGCGCGGACATGGGCGGCGCGCTCAACACGCGTGAGCTGCTGGACATTGCAGGCGTGCTGCAGGCGGCGCGCTGCGTGCGCAGCTACGGCACCGGCGAGCGGCAGGACAAGACGAGCATCGACTACCTCTTCAGCGCCCTGCAGGCCAACCGCTTTCTGGAGGAGAAGATCTTCACCTCCATCACCGGCGAGGACGAGATCGCCGACAGTGCGTCGAGCGAGCTGGCGTCCATCCGCCGGCTGATCCGCGCCGCGAGCGCGCGCGTACACGACGCACTGCAGAAGATCATCTCCTCGCCGAGCTACGCCAAGGCGCTGCAGGAGCCGATCATCACCATGCGCTCCGAGCGCTATGTGGTGCCGGTCAAGGCGGAGCACAAGGGCGCCGTGCCCGGCCTCGTACACGACGTGTCGGCCTCCGGCGCGACGCTGTTCATCGAGCCGATGGCCGCCGTGAAGGCGAACAACGAGCTGCGGGAGCTGCGCGCACGCGAAAAGACGGAGATCGAGCGCATCCTCGCCGAGCTCTCGGCCGAGTGCGCCGCGCATCGGGAGGATATCTCGAGCGACTTTGACGTGCTCGTGCGTCTCGACCTCATTTTCGCCAAGGCCAAGCTCGCCTACCAGCTCGGTGCGATCGCGCCGGAGCTGACGGATAAGCACCTGCAGCTGCGCCGCGCGCGCCATCCGCTCCTGCCGAAGGACACCGCCGTGCCGATCGATGTGGCGCTCGGCGGCGAATTTGACACGCTTGTCATCACCGGCCCGAACACCGGCGGCAAGACCGTCACGCTCAAGACCATCGGCCTGCTCGCCGCCATGACGCAGTGCGGCCTGCACATCCCGTGCGCCGACGGCAGCGCTATGCCGGTGTTCGACGAGATCATGGCCGACATCGGCGATGAGCAGAGCATCGAGCAGTCGCTGTCCACCTTCTCGGCGCACATGACAAACACCGTGCGCATGCTCAAGGAGTGTGACGACCGGTCGCTGCTGCTGTTTGACGAGCTCGGCGCCGGCACGGACCCGACCGAGGGCGCGGCACTGGCCATCGCCATCATCGAGCACGCACGCAAGTGCGGCGCGCTCATTGCGGCCACGACGCATTATACGGAGCTGAAGGTCTACGCTACGACGCAGCCCGGCGTCATGAACGCCTCGTGCGAGTTTGACGTGGATTCCCTGCGCCCGACGTACCATCTGCTCATCGGCATCCCCGGCAAGTCCAATGCCTTTGCCATCTCCGAGCGGCTTGGCCTGCCGGAGGAGATCATCCGCGACGCGCGCAGCCGTGTCAGCACCGAGAGCGCGAGCATGGAGGCCACCATCGAGAAGCTCGAGCAGGTGCGCCAGCTCATGGAGCGCGACCGCGCCGAGGCGGCGCGCCAGCTGCGCGAAGCGGAGGAAAACCGCCGCAAGTCCGAGCGCCTGAAGGCGGAGCTCTCCGTCCGGCTGGAAAAGGCGGACGAGAAGGCCCGCCGCGACGCCGAGCGCATCATCGGCGACGCGCGCCGGACGGCGGACGAGGTGATGCGCGAGCTCGACGCGCTGCGCAAGATGGAAAAAACGGACGCCGACCACCACCGCGCCAACGACGCGCGCGCCGCTCTGCGCCGCAAGCTGAACGTGGCCGAGGACGCGGCCGCCGCCGCGGCGCACCCGCAGGTGCAGGAGAAAAAAGTCTCCGCCCGCCCAGTACGCGTGGGCGACACCGTGCAGCTGCGCAAGATGGGCGACATCAAGGCGACGGTCACGGCCATCTCCGCCGACCGGACGCTGAGCCTGCGCGCGGGCATCATGAACGTGACGGCCAAGGAGCAGGACGTGTACCTGCTTGAAAACGAAAAGCCCGAGGCGCAGAAGTTCGCCGCCGCGCACGCGGCCAGCCTGCGCAATGTGGCCGCCGAGTCGGAGATCGACCTGCGCGGCATGGACACGATGGAGGCCGTCGCCGCGACCGAGCGCTTTCTTGACAACGCCGTCATGGCCAAGCTCGAGAAGGTCACCATCATCCACGGCAAGGGCACCGGCGCGCTGCGCGTCGCCGTGCAGCAGTCGCTGCGCAAAAACAAGGCCGTCAAGTCCTACCGGCTCGGCCGCTACGGCGAGGGTGAGAGCGGCGTGACCGTTGTCGAACTGAAATAAAAACGGAAAAACCCGGCGAAAAAACGCTGTGCAAAGCAACAAAAAAGTGAAAATCGGTTGACGATGCCGGGCGTTTTTGATAAGATGATACAAGCATAATAGTGCATAAGGAGTGGAGAAAATGATCACGAAAGAAGCAGTCATCAACAACCTGGAGGGACTCCATGCACGGCCTGCGGTCTTTTTTATCCAGAAGGCTAACGAATTCAAGAGCAGCATCTGGATCGAAAAAGACGAGAGACGCGTTAACGCCAAGAGCCTTCTCGGCGTCTTGTCGCTTGGCATCGTGAAGGGCTCGACGATCACCCTCGTGGCGGACGGCGCCGACGAGCAGGAAGCGATCGATACCCTGACCGCGCTGATCAATTCCGATTTTTCCGAGTGATCCCAACAACATGAAACCGAAACAGGGGCGTGTCATCAGCACGCCCCTGTTTTCCTGACCGCAGATTTTTTTCGGCATCGCAGGAGCAAGCTATGGAAAAACTCCGACCCGAACAACTGCGCGAAAAGGCCAATATGCTCCCGCTGCTGCCGGGCGTGTACATCATGCTCGACGAGCACGGCGAGGTCATCTACATCGGCAAGGCGAAAGCGCTCAAAAACCGCGTCACGAGCTATTTTCGTGGCGAGCACCTGCCGAAGGTGGCGGCCATGGTCGCGCGCGTTGCGGATTTCAATGTCATCGTCGTGCAGTCCGAGTTTGAGGCGCTCGTGCTCGAAAACTCGCTCATCAAGCTGCACAAGCCCAAATACAACATCCTGCTCAAGGACGACAAGGGCTACCCCTTCGTGCGTCTGGACGTGACGCAGCCGTACCCGACGTTCTCGCTCGTCAACCGCACGGAGAAGGACGGTGCGAAGTACTTCGGCCCCTACGGCGGACGGAGCATGACGGCTGAGATCATCGACACCGTGTGCAAGACGCTGCGCCTGCCGACGTGCACGCGCAAGTTTCCGCGCGACATCGGCCGCGCCCGCCCGTGCCTGAATTACCACATGGGCACCTGCGCAGGCTACTGCCTGAAGGACGTCACGCGCGCGGAGTATCTCAAGGCCATTCGCGAGGCGGAGATGATCCTTGACGGCCGCACGGCGGAGCTCACGGCCGAGCTGACCGAGCAGATGCAGGCCGCGGCCGAAGCGCTGCGGTTTGAATACGCGGCGTCGCTGCGCGACCGGCTGCGTGCCATCCAGGGCCTGCAGAACCATCAGCGCGTCATCGCCACGGCCTATTCCGACACGGACGCCGTCGGCTTTCAGCGCGGGGCCAAGTGCTGCTTTACCGTGCTGCACTTTACGGACGGCAACCTCACGGGCAAGGACAAGTCGTTTCTCGACGAGCCGATGGAGCCGGACGGCGAGGCGCTCGCCGCGCTCGTGCAGCAGTATTATGAGGGCCGCGGCGCCTATCCGCGGCAGGTGCTGCTGCCTTGCGCGCTTGAGGGGCAGGATGCGCTCGAGCGGCTGCTCACTGAGGCGGCGGGGCACAAGGTCGCGCTCGCCGTGCCGCAGCGCGGCGACAAGTGCCGCCTGACGGAAATGGCGGCGAACAACGCGCGCGAGGAGATCCTCATCGCGACGACGAAGGCGCAGCGCAGCCTCAAAACGCTCGAATGGCTCCAGCGCGCGCTGGAGCTCGACGCGCCGCCCGAGCGCATCGAGGCGTTCGACATCTCCAACCTCGGCGATACCGGCATCGTCGCCGGCATGACCGTGTTCCAGCACGGGCGGCCGCGCAAGTCGGACTACCGGAAGTTCCGCATCCGCACGACGGACGGGCAGAACGACTATGGGTCCATGCACGAGGCGGTCACGCGCCGCTTTCAGCACTATGTGGACGGCGACCCGGGCTTTTGCCCGCTGCCGGATCTGCTGCTCATCGACGGCGGCGCCGAGCACGCGGCGGTCGCACAGGCGGTGCTCGACGGCTTCGGGCTGCAGGTGCCGGTGTTCGGCATGGTCAAGGACGACCGCCACCGCACGCGCGCGCTCATCACGTCCGGCGGGCATGAGATCGGCATTGCCGCCAACCCCGCGGTGTTTGCCTTCGTTGGCACCATTCAGGAGGAGACGCACCGCTTTTCCATCGACTATCAGCGCCGGCTGCGGCGCGAGAGCCTCTCGTCCGAGCTCGATCAGATCCCCGGCGTGGGCGAGAAGCGGCGCAGCGCGCTGCTCAAGGCCTTCCGCAGCGTCAAGGCCATCCGCGCGGCTTCGTATGAGGAGCTGTGCGCGGCTGTTCCGGCGGGCGTCGCCCGCGCGGTCTACGACCACTATCACCCGAAAGGAGAACCGCCATGCGCGTGATCACAGGCACGGCCCGCGGCCGCAGGCTGCACGAGCCGGAGGGGATGGCCACCCGTCCCACGACCGATAACGTCAAGGAATCCATGTTCAACCTCATCCAGTTCGACATCGAGGGCCGGCGCGTACTCGACCTCTTTGCCGGCACGGGCCAGCTCGGCATCGAGGCGCTCAGCCGCGGTGCGCGCAGCGCCGTGTTCGTCGATGAGAGCCGCGCCGCCGTGCAGCTCGTGCGCGCCAATCTCGCGCTCTGCCGCCTGCAGGGCGACGTGGTGCAGGGCGAGTCGCTCGGCTACCTGCGCACGTGCGGGAAATTCGACCTTATCTTTCTCGATCCGCCGTATGATACGGGATTGCTTGACAAAGCACTTGAAAATGTTGTACAGTTTGACATATTGGCTGAGGGTGGTATAATCGTGTGTGAAAGCCGCCGCGAAAAGGTGCTCCCGCAGCTCCAGCCGCCGTATCATCTGCTCACGGAGCGCAATTACGGCAAGATCAAGCTTACGCTCTACGGAAAGGGAACCCACGCATGAAAACAGCGATCTACCCCGGCAGCTTTGACCCCATTACCCTCGGTCATCTGAACATCATCCGCCGCGCATCCGGTATTTTCGAGCGCGTCGTCGTGTGTATCATGCCCAACGCCGGCAAACTGCACCCCATGTTCACCCGCGAGGAGCGCGTGGCGCTCGCACGCCGCGTTGTCAGCCGCTTTCCCAATGTGGAGGTGGACACGTTTGACGGTCTGCTCGCCGAATACGCCAAGACCTTCCCGGAGGGGGCGGTCATCGTCAAGGGCCTGCGTGCGAACACGGACTTTGAAAACGAGTTTCAGATGGCGCTCATCAACAAGAAGATCAATCCCGAGCTGGACACCATGTTTCTGACGGCCAGTCAGAAATATACGTTCCTCAGCTCGTCGGTCGTCAAGGAGCTTGCGAGCTACGGCGCGGATCTGACGCCGTTTGTCCCGTGCGAGATCATTGACGATGTGCACGAACGCGCGAAGTGCCGCGAATAAACCCGTTTCAGATAGATTTTTCACCGGCTGTGCCGGAACACGCTTTGGGAGGAAACAAAATGGACAACGAAGTCATGGAACTCATTGACCAGCTTTATACCATGGTGTCGGAGGCATGGGGCGTGCCGCTCGGCAACGAAAAGTGCATCGTCGAGCGCGACCAGGTCCTCGAGATCCTCGATGAGATCAAGACCGCCATGCCGGTGGAGCTTTCCGAGGCAAAGCGTCTGGTCTCCGCCCGCGACGAATTTATCAACAACGCCAAGCGCGAGGCCGAGGGCATCCGCAATCAGGCGGAGGAGCGCGCCCGCGCACTCGTGGACGATCAGGAGATCGTGCGCATCGCCAAGGCCCGCAGCAACGAAATGCTTGCCTCCACGCAGGCAAAGGCCGACGCGCTGCGCCGTGCCTCGAGCCAGTTCTGCGATGAGGCGCTGCGCCGCACGGAGGAGGCCATCTCCGCCGCGCTCGGCAATGTGCAGCAGGCGCACGCCGCGTTTCAGGGCATTGCCGGCAGCACGGCTGCACCGGCAGCTGCCGCCGCGCCCGCCGCTGCCCCCGCGGCCAGACAGCCGGAGATCCGCTTCGAGGGCGAGGAGGCCCCGGACGAGGAAGTCAACTGACTGCCGCTTAACCGTATATCCGTATATCCGCACCGCCGCCGGCTTGTCCGGCGGCGGTTTTGCGTTTTGCCGAAATTTTTCCCCGCCGAGGGCGCGTTGGACGCTTCCAGCGGGGATTTTTTTGCACAGCGGCGGCACATCTTGTGCCGCCGTTTTCCTTTTTTCGGCGAAAAGCGCAAAGGATTGTGACCGGGAAAACCACAGTCGGATTGACAGAATTGTCGGAATTTGCAAGAAAAAGGCGGGAATTTCTCCTTGCAATTTCCCTGACCTGCCTCTATAATGAGGATTGCATGTGGGGAGAAGTGGTTTAAAAAGCTACAATAGCCCATAAATGTGGCGTGAAAGTGCAGGATTTCGGCGAAGGGGGGATGCAGTATGACCGGTATCTATCAGCACACGCTGGACGCAAAAGGTCGTCTGTTCATCCCGGCCAAGCTCCGCGAAGAGCTCGGCGATACGTTCTATGTGACGGTCTCGCCCGAGATGTGCCTGTCGGCCTACAGCCAGGAAAACTGGAAGGTGATCTCCGAGAAGGCCGCCGCCATGACCAATTTGCAGCAGCGCAAGGTGCGCCCGCTGTTCGCGTATGCGGCCCGCTGCGATCTCGACGGGCAGGGACGTATCCTCCTGCCGCAGCACCTGCGCGACTTTGCCGGCCTGACCAAGAGCGTCACCGTGGTCGGCAGCAACAACCATGCGGAATTCTGGGACAGCACGCGTTGGGATGAGATCTGCCCGCTCGAGGCGCTGCCGGAGAACATCGCCGCCGTCATGGAGGAACTGGATTTCTGATGGAAGCCGGACATATTCCCGTGCTGCTGCACGAATGTATCGAGAACCTGAATATCCGCCCCGACGGCGTCTACGTGGACGGAACGCTCGGCATGGGCGGCCACTCCGAGCAGATTGCCGGCCGTCTGACGACCGGAACGCTCATCGGCATCGACCGCGACGAGACGGCGATCGCGCGCGCCGGCGCGCGGCTGGCCCCGTTTGGGGACCGTGTGCGGCTCGTGCACGGCAACTTCCGCGACACGGCCGCCATTCTCGATCGCCTCGGCATCGACGCCGTGGACGGTATGCTCTTTGATCTCGGCGTTTCCTCGCCGCAGCTCGATGAGACGCAGCGCGGCTTTTCCTACATGCACGACGCGCCGCTCGACATGCGCATGGATGCAACCAGCGGCCTGAGCGCGTGGAACGTCGTCAATGAGTGGCCGGAGAGCGAGCTCAAACGCATTTTGTATGAATACGGCGAGGAGCGCTATGCGCCCCGCATTGCCGGGGCGATCGTGCGCGCCCGGGCGCAGCAGCCGATCACGACCACGCTGGAGCTGGTCGATGTGATCCGCTCGGCCATGCCGGGCGCGGCGCTGCGCGAAAAACAGCATCCCGCCAAGCGCAGTTTTCAGGCGATCCGCATCGCCGTGAACGACGAGCTGGCGGCGGTGCGTGAGATGATGGACACCGCGCCGGACAAGCTCCGTACCGGCGGACGGCTGTGCGTCATCAGCTTTCATTCCCTCGAGGACCGGATCGTTAAGACCGGCATCGCCCGGCGGGAGCACGGCTGCACCTGCCCGCGTGAGGCGCCGGTGTGTACCTGCGGCTTTGTGCAGACGCTGCGCAGCGTCTCTCGCAAGCCGATCCTGCCCGGCGAGGAAGAACTGGAGCGTAACCCACGCGCCCGCAGCGCGAAACTTCGTGTCGCGGAGCGTGTCTGAGAAAGGAACCGGTCATGGCATCTCCTGATTCGAGAAAACGGAATACTACCGCGCGCATGGACGGCAACGCGGCGTATGATCTGCGCAGCACGGCTGCGGAGGAGTACCTGTACAGTGCGCCGGTCGAGATGCCGCACGCCCCCCGGACGACGGAGGCCGTTGTCCCGGAGTCGGTTCCCACCCCCAAGCAGGCGATCGCCCCGATGGCCGTGCTCGGCTTTGCCATTGCCGCCGTGCTGCTCGTTATCTCGCTCGTCGCGCGCGTGCAGCTCTCGCAGGCGTCGGCGGAGGTCTCGGCGCTGGAGGATCAGTATACCCAGCTGCAGGAGGATCAGACGCGCCTGCGCATCGATTACGAGAGCGCGTTCAACCTCACGGAGATCGAGGATTATGCCATCCACGAGCTCGGCATGCAGAAGCCGCGCAGCGACCAGCTTTATTATATCAGCAGCAGTGATGCCACGGATACGGCGGTGGTCCTGGACCAGAACGCGGCCGAGCCGCTGAGCCTCGCCGACCGCCTCGGCGATTTCTTTTCTTCCATTGTGGAATATTTTCGATGAGCCAGCCTGTATGATAGAACTATCCCCGCAGGAACAAGGAGACAGACATGGCGAATGAAACTTCCGGGCGCCGGGACAACCGCGTGCCTTTTCGTGCGAGTACCAAAACACCGAATATCATGATGCTCCGCCGCACACGCTTCCTTTTGATTGTGTGCGGCATCCTTGCATTTGCTGTCCTTGGCATCAAGCTGTTCAATGTCATGATCGTACACCATGAGGAGTACGAAAAAATGGCGATCGACCAGCAGGTACGCGAGACGGAGATCACGGCCTCGCGCGGCGCGATCTATGACACGAACGGCAAGATCCTGGCCATGAACGCCTCGGTCGATACGATCTTCATCAGCCCGGCCGAGATCGCCAATAACAAGGAGGACCCGCAGCTGATCGCGCGCGAACTTTCTGAGATCCTCGACGTCAATTATGATAAGATCCTGGCCATGACGAAGAATACCAACCGCTGGTATGAGGTCGTCAAGCGCAAGGTCGAGCCGGACGTGTCGGAAAAGGTGCGGGCGTTCAAGAAGGACAACAATCTCACCGGCGTGAAGATCGAGCCGGACACGAAGCGCTACTATCCTTACGGCAATCTGGCCGCGCACGTCATCGGCTTCGTCGGGCAGGACAATAAGGGACTCTACGGCCTCGAGCAGCGCTATGACAGCTACCTGACCGGCAGCGCCGGCCGCATCATCCGCGCGACGGATAACCGCGGCACGGATATGCTCTTTGTCAACTACGAGGATTACTACGACGAGACGAAGGGCAACGACATGAACCTGACCATCGACGCCACCATCCAGTATTACCTCGAAAAGCACCTGCAGCAGGCGGTCGAGGACTACGACGTGCAAAACGGCGCGGCGGCCATCGCCATGGACCCCAACAGCGGCGCCATCCTCGGCATGGTCTCGCTCGGCAACTTTGACCTCAACGATTATCAGAAGGTCAGCGACAAGGATCAGGAGGCCATCGACACCGAGACCGACCCCGACAAGAAGGCCGAAATGCTCTCCGCCGCGCAGACAAAGCAGTGGCGCAACAAAGCCCTGTCGGACACCTACGAGCCCGGCTCGACGTTCAAGATCATCACGCTGGCCATGGCGCTCGAAGAGGGCGTGGTCAATGAAAATTCGTCGTTTTACTGCGGCGGCAGCACGAACGTGCTCGGCCGTACCGATCCCCTCAAGTGCTGGAAAACGACCGGTCACGGCAGCCAGAACCTCACGCAGGCCATCCAACACTCGTGCAACGTGGCGCTCGTGCAGATCGGCCAGCTCATCGGCGCGCGCACGTTCTACAAGTACGCCGAGGCGTTCGGCTTCCTGAACCTGACCAATAACGTGGACAGCAACCTCACGGCCAAGACCGGCATCGACATGTCCGGCGAGAGCGGCAGCATCTGGTGGAGCCAGAACACGTTCTATGATACGGAGAACCTCTCCCAGCTCGCGGCGGCCTCCTTCGGCCAGACGTTTACGATCACGCCGCTGCAGCTCATCACGGCGGTCAGCGCCTGCGTCAACGGCGGCTATCTCATGAAGCCGTATGTTGTCAAGAGCATCGTCAACGGCGACGGGGAAGCGGTCGTGTCCAATTCGCCGACCGTGGTGCGCCAGGTCGTGAGCGAGCAGACGAGCGCCACCGTGCGCCAGATCCTGGAGCAGGTCGTCGGCGATCCCGTCGACGGTACCGGCAAGAACGCCTACGTCGCCGGCTACCGCATCGGCGGCAAGACCGGCACGTCGGAAAAGGTCGCGCAGGACGCGGCCGGTGGCGCGAAGGAGTACATCGTCTCGTTCATCGGCTTCGCCCCGGCGGACGACCCGCAGATCGTCATCCTCGTGCTGCTCGACACGCCGAGCAGCAGCACCGGCATCTACATCAGCGGCGGCCAGATGGCCGCGCCCACCGTCGGCAAAATGATGGCGGACATCCTGCCGTACCTCGGCGTGGAGCCGTCGTATTCCGAGACGGAAAAGACGCACATGGATAAGACCGTGCCGAACGTGACTGGCCTGTCCGTCGAGCAGGCGAAGGCCGCGCTCGCGGAGCTCGGCCTGCAGGCGCGCGTCTACGGCGACGGCGACAAGATCACGGCGCAGCTGCCGGGCAGCGGCGCGGTCGTGGCCAACGGCAGCACCATCCTGCTCTACGCCGGCAAGGAGCCCTCGGGCGACAAGGAGACCATGCCCGACCTGACCAACCTGAGTTACGAAACGGCCCGCGACCGCATGGCCGCGCTGGGCCTGTATATCAAGACCAACAGCTCCATCACGGACACCGCCTCCCAGAAGATCTCCGGGCAGGCCGTGGCCGCCGGGACCGAGCTCGATCACGGCACGGTCGTGGAGGTCACGCTCGTGACGACCGATTCGGGCATGTTGGGCCGATACTGACGATCAACGGAGGTACCTTTATGAAACTCAAGCGACTGCTGTCCGTTCTGGACGTGCACGAATGCACTGCAGATCCGGAACTGGACATCCGGGATATCAGCTTTGACTCGCGCACCACGCAGCCCGGCGACCTGTTTGCCGCCGTCTGCGGGTATGAGTCCGACGGGCACCGGTTCATCGGTGCGGCAGCCGACCGCGGCGCGGTCGTCGTGCTCTGCCAGAAGCAGCCGGAGGTGGATATTCCGTATATCCTCGTGGCCGACAGCCGCCTTGCGCTCTCGCGCATCTGCTGCGAATTTTTTGATAACCCGTCGCGCGAGCTGACCATGATCGGCGTGACCGGCACGAACGGCAAGACCACCGTCACCACGCTCATCAAGCACATGCTCGAGCAGTGCCTGCACACGAAGGTCGGCCTCATCGGCACGAACGCGAACGTCATCGGCGACGAGGTGCTGCACACCGAGCACACCACGCCCGACGCCTACGAGCTGCAAAAGCTCCTGCGCCGGATGGTCGATGCCGGCTGCACGCACGCGGTCATGGAGGTGTCGTCCCACTCGCTGGTGCTGCACCGCGTGGAGGGCATCCGCTTTCGGGTGGGCATCTTCACGAACCTGTCGCAGGACCATCTGGACTTCCACAAGACCATGGAGGCCTACGCCGAGGCCAAGGCGCTGCTGTTTGCGCAGAGCGATGTCGGCATCGTCAACGCCGACGACGAGTGGGCGCACGTCATGATCGAGCGCGCCAAGTGCCCGATGCACACGTACTCCGCCAAGCGCAACGATGCCGACCTCGTGGCCAAGGACATCCGCCTGAGCGCGTCGGGCGTGCGCTTTGTCGCCATGCGCGGCGACGCGATCGCGCGCATGCGCCTCGGCATCCCCGGCATGTTCTCGGTCTACAATGCGCTGAGCGTTATTGCCTGCGCCTGCGCGCTCGGCATATCGCTGGATGCCTGCGCCGCCGCGCTCGACACGGCAAAGCCCGTCAAGGGCCGTGCCGAGGTGCTCGAGACCGACGGAGATTATACCATTCTCATCGACTACGCCGTCACGCCCGACGCCATCGACAACATCCTCACGACGGTGCGCGAGTTTGCGCCCGCGCGGCTCGTGTTCCTCTTTGGCTGCGGCGGCGACCGCGACCGCGGCAAGCGCCCGAAGATGGGCCGCATCGCGGGCCAGAAGGCGGACTTTGTCATCGTCACGAGCGACAACCCGCGCACGGAGGACCCGGAGGCGATCATCGCCGACATCCTCCCCGGCCTCAAGGAGACGCGCACGCCCTATGTCGTGCGGCCCGACCGGCGCGAAGCCATCGCCTACGCGATCGAGAACCACTGCCCCGGCGATGTCATCATCCTCTGCGGCAAGGGCCATGAGGATTACCAGATCATCGGCAAGACGAAAGTGCACATGGACGAGCGCGAGATCGTCGCCGAAATACTCGAGAAGAGGAAGAGAGAGAAATGACGCTGAAGCTGATACTGGCGTTCGTCATTGCGTTTGCGGTGTCGGCCGTCGTTGGATTTTTCCTGGTCCCGTATCTCAAACGCATCAAGGCGGGCCAGAGCATCAAGGAAAACGGCCCCACGTGGCACATGTCCAAGCAGGGCACGCCCACCATGGGCGGGCTGATGTTCATCGCCGCGATCGCGGTCGTGTGCCTGTCGGTCGGCTTTGAGTGCATGGCCGAGGGCGAATACGGCCACCTGTTTTGTCTGGCGTTCGCGCTCGTGTTCGGCGCGATCGGCTTTCTGGACGATTATGAAAAGCTCAAAAAGAAGCAGAATCTCGGCCTGACGGCCGGCAAAAAAATGCTGCTGCAGCTGGCGGCGGCCGTGGCGTTCATTTTCCTCATGCGCCGCTTCGGCTATGTCGCGCTTGACAGCCTGTACATCCCGTTCTGGAACAAGACGGTGCCGATCTCCGAACCGCTGTATGTCATCTTTGCGGCCTTCGTCATCGTCGGCACGGTCAACTCCGTGAACCTCACCGACGGTGTGGACGGTCTCGCCGCGAGCACGACGATGCCGGTGTGCATCTTCTTCGCCGTCATCTCCATCCTCTGGGGCGAGCGGTTTTTGTCCCTCGGCGTGTTCGCCTCCGGCATTGCCGGCGGCCTGCTGGGCTTCTTGATCTATAACTTCCACCCGGCGAAGGTGTTCATGGGCGATACGGGCTCGCTCTTTCTCGGCGGCGCGGTCGCGGCGCTGGCCTTTGCCTACGATATGCCGCTCATCCTCGTGACGCTCGGCATTATGTACATCATCGAGGCCCTGTCGGACATCATTCAGGTCGGCTACTTCAAGCTCACGCACGGTAAGCGCGTGTTCAAGATGTCCCCGTTCCACCACCATCTCGAGATGGGCGGCTGGACGGGCCACAAGTGGAAAGAAACGCAGATCGTGGCGCTGTTTGCCGGCGTGACGGTGCTGTTTGCAGTTTTGTCGTTCATCGGCGTGTTCCACCGCTTCGGCGTGTGATCAGCGCGCCGCGGTGCAGGGAGGTGCTTGCATGAATATTTCCGATCTGAGACTTCCCGCGCGCCGCTCGGGCGCGGCCGCCGGGCCGCAGCGCGGCAGCTTTGACCTGCCGTTTTTCGTGCTCACGCTGCTGCTGCTGACGATCGGCGTCATCATGGTGCTCTCGTCGAGCTTTGCCCGCGCCTATGCGCAGGAGAAATCGCCCACGTATTACTTCGTGCGTCAGGCGGCTTTCGCCGTGGCCGGCGTCGTGGCCATGATCTTTTTGTCCAAAGTGCGCATGGCGACTTATCGCCGGTGGTCGCTGGTGCTGCTGGGCGTGAGCATTTTCCTGCTCGCCATTGTCTGGATCCCGCACATCGGCACCAAGACCAACGGCGCGCGCCGGTGGCTGAGTCTCGGCTTCACGACGTTTCAGCCGTCGGAGATCGCGAAGATCGCGGTCGTGCTGTTTTTCTCCAGCATGATCTGTACGTACAAGGAGCAGATGCAGACGTTCCGCTACGGTGTTGTGCCGTTCATGGTCGTCACGGTCGTCATCGTCGGCCTGCTGATGCTCGAGCCGCACCTGTCGGCGTCCATCATCATCATGGCGCTTGCGATCGTGATGATGTTCGTCGGCGGCATCAAGCTCTCGTACCTGCTCGTCGGCATGGGCAGCGCGGGCGCGCTGCTGCTTTTCGCCGCCAAATTCGTGCCCTATGTCCACAAGCGCATCGTGTCGTGGCGCGACCCGTTTGCCGATACGAGCGCTGCCGGCTATCAGATCGTGCAGTCGCTGTATTCTATCGGCTCGGGCGGCTTTCTCGGCCTCGGCCTTGGCCAGAGCCGGCAGAAGTATCTCTATCTGCCCGAGGAGCACAATGACTATATTTTTTCCATCGTCTGCGAGGAGCTCGGCTATGTCGGCGCCATCGCGATCCTGATCCTGTTTGCGCTGCTCATCTGCCGCGGCTACTGGATTGCTGCGCACTCGCCCGACCGCTACAGCTTCCTCGTCGGCGTCGGCATCACGACGCTGCTGTCGATCCAGGTGTTTTTGAACATCGCGGTCGTCACGAATCTCATCCCTTGTACGGGCATCTCGCTGCCGTTTTTCAGCTATGGCGGCACGGCGCTGCTCATGCAGCTCGGGGAGATGGGCATCATCCTGAGCATTTCGCGTGACATTCCGACGAAGAAAGCGCGCTAGTATCCGGCCTTGTAAAGTATATCCGGCAGCCCGCGGCGGCCTTCGGCGCGGACTGCCCGATTTCCGTTTTTTTGATCCTGGGAGGCATTGCTATGAACTTTCTCTTTACCTGCGGCGGCACCGCAGGCCACATCAATCCCGCGCTCGCGGTCGCGGGCATCCTGCGCGACCGGATGCCCGACTGCGGCATCCTCTTCGTCGGCGCCAACGGCAAGATGGAGACCGACCTTGTCCCGCGCGCGGGCTACGACATCGTGACCGTGGAGGTCACGAACATCCACCGCAGCCTCAAGCCGGCGGAGATCGCGTACAACTTCCGCTCGCTGCACAATGCGCGGCAGGCGACGAAGGACGCGCGCAAGATCATCGAGGACTTTCAGCCCGACATCGCCATCGGCACCGGCGGCTACGTCTGCTACCCCGTGCTCAAGGCGGCGGCGCAGCTCGGCATCCCGACCATCGTGCATGAGTCCAACGCCGTGCCCGGCCTGACGACGAAGATGCTCGCCGGCGCGGTCGACCGCATCCTCGTCGGCTTCGAGGAGAGCAAGCAGCACTACAGCGAGCAGGAAAAGGTCATCGTCACCGGCACGCCGGTGCGCGGCGCGTTCACGGCCTGCTCCAAGGCGGAGGCCAAGCGCCAGCTCGGGCTCGACCCGGACAAGCCGCTGGTCGTGTCGGTCTGGGGCTCGCTCGGTGCGTCGTACATGAACGAGGTCATGACGGCGTTCGTCACGCGCGCCGCCGTCACGGACGCGCCGTTCGCGCTCATCCATTCGGCGGGGCGCAACGGCTATGAGAAGATGCACACGGCCCTGCTCGAAAAGTGCCCGGTCGATCTCGCCGCGCACGGCATGGACGTGCGGCCGTATATTTACGACATGCCGCTCGTGATGGACGCGGCCGATCTCGTGCTCTGCCGCGCGGGCGCGTCCACGCTCGCGGAGCTCACGTGCATCGGCAAGCCCGCGGTGCTCATCCCGTCGCCGAACGTCACGAACAACCACCAGGAGCGCAACGCGCGCGTGCTCGAGCACGCCGGCGGGGCCAAGGTGCTGCTCGAGGGCGCGTTCACGGCGGACGATCTGTATAACCTCGTCAGCGACCTGCTTTCAGACCCCGCGCAGCTTGCGCAGATGGCGGAGAATATGCGCGCCGCCGGCGTTGCCGACGCTGCCGAGCGCATTGCCGATCTGGTGCTGAAGCTGGCCGACCGGCACGCAAAATGACAATCTCGCGTTTCTCTGCATAGGATGGCATGAATTTGCTGTGCGGAGGAAAGATTATGAGCATATGGCACATTTACGGCGGAAACAGACTGACCGGGAGCACCCAGGTGCAGGGTGCCAAGAATGCGGTGCTGCCGATCATGGCGGCATCCGTGCTTGCCGGCAGTGAGACGGTTCTGCACAACGTGCCCGACCTGAAGGACGTGACGATCACGCTGCGCATCCTGCGCCATCTCGGCTGCACGGCGGAGCGCGACGGGGACACAGTGCGCATCGATTCCCGCGACATGAACCGCAACTTTATCCCGCACGATCTCATGCGGGAGCTGCGCTCCTCGGTCATTTTTCTCGGCGCGATCCTCACGCGCTTCGGGACGGCGAGCCTGTCCATGCCGGGCGGGTGCGAGCTCGGCCCGCGGCCGGTGAACCTGCACCTCGACGCGCTGCGCGCGCTCGGTGCGGAGGTCACGGAGCGCGGCGGCGACATCGTCTGCAGCGCGCACGATCTGAAGGGGCGGCGCATCCTGCTGCCGTTTCCGAGCGTCGGCGCGACGGAAAACGCCATGCTGGCCGCCTGCGCGGCGGCGGGGGAGACGGTCATCTGCAACGCCGCGCGCGAGCCGGAGATCCTTGACCTGCAGTGCTACCTGCGCAAGCTGGGCGCGCAGATCTCCGGCGCCGGCACATCGACGGTCACGGTCAGCGGCTTCCGGCCGCAGCCGTTTGTGGAGCATACGATCATGCCGGACCGCATCGTCGCAGCGACGATTTTGTGCGCCGGAGCCGCCTGCGGCGGCGATGTGGAGCTGCAGGGCGTCGACCCGAACCACTTTCTGACCGTTCTGGACTCGCTTTCCGAGGCGGGGTGTGCTATAATCAAAACGGCGTCCACCGTGCGCCTGACATCGACCGGGCGGCTCACGGCGCCGCGGCCCGTCGTCACGCAGCCGTATCCGGGCTTTCCCACGGATGCGCAGCCGCCGCTCATGGCTGCCTGCCTGAAGGCAAAGGGCACCACGGTGTTCACCGAAAACATCTTTACCAACCGTTATCGTCATGCCGAGGAGTTCCGGCGCCTGGGCGCAGCCGTCAGCATCGAGGGGCGCGTGGCGTATGTCACCGGCGTCGACCGGCTCACCGGCGCGCCGCTCACGTCGAGCGACCTGCGCGGCGGCGCGGCCATGATCGTGGCCGGCCTCTCCGCCGAGGGCGAGACCGAGATCCTCGACAACGGCTATATCAACCGCGGCTATGACCGCTTCGATGCGTGCCTGTCGGCGCTTGGCGCCGACGTGCGCTGTGTCCCGCCGCAGTGAAAGGAATCACCAGCCTATGAAACAATCGAAGCAGCCCGGGCCGCGCCGTGCGCGCCGGCCCCGCCGTCCGTCCGGCGGCCGGGGCAGGTCGCTGCTGCAGCCGCTGATCTTTCTGCTGATCTGCGCGGCGCTCGTCCTGGGCATGAGCGTATTTTTCCGTGTTGCCAAGGTCGAGGTCGTGGGCAACTCCATCTACACGGCCGAGGAGGTCGTCGAGGCCTCCGGCATCGGCACGGGCGACAATCTGTTTTTCATCAACCGCTTCTCGGCGGCCAGCCGCATCTTCAGCAAGCTGCCGTATGTGGACAAAGCGAAGGTCACGCGCGCGCTGCCCAACCGCGTCACGATCACGATCCAGGAGAGCAGCGCCATGGCCTATGTGCAGGCGGACGACGGCTACTGGGTCGTGGACCAGAACTGCAAGCTGCTCAAGTCCGTCACGGAGAGCGAGCTGACCGGTCTTGCCCGGGTCGACGGCATCACGCCGGTCGAGCCGAAGGTCGGCGAGGTGCTCAAGGCCGGCGAGGCCGACGCGCCGAAGGTCACGTACCTCGCGGCGATCCTCGGCCAGCTGCTCACGCGCGACATGGCGTCCAAGGTCACGGTCATCGACCTGTCGGATGCTTCCAACCCCGGCTTTACCTATGACGGGCGGTTCACGGTGCGCCTCGGCGCGAATGAAAATGTCGAGTACAAATTCGGCATGCTGCAAAGCGCGGTTTCCCAGCTCGCGGACAGCGACACCGGCACCATCGACCTGTCGATCGATAAACGCGCGCATTTCAGCCCCGGCTGATTGTTCACAAAAAAAGATTGACCTGATAAGGAAAACGATATAAAATGGGAAAGAATAAGAACAAACAGAAGCGAAAACCGCCAAAAAACGGCTTCCAGAGCGCACCCGCGCCGGTTGCCGATACAAATAGAAACAACAGGGAGGAACCGAATATGTCCTTTGCTACCGAGTCCGGTCCGGAAAATGTCGTCACCATCAAGGTCGTTGGCGTCGGCGGGGCCGGCAACAACGTCGTAAACCGCATGGTTAAGTCCGGCACTCAGGGAATTGAGTACGTGGCTGTCAATACAGATAAGCAGGCTCTGGCCGTCTCCAGCGCGGATCAGAAGATCCAGATCGGCGAGAAGCTGACCCATGGTCAGGGCGCCGGCAGCGATCCCGACGTTGGCAAGCGCAGCGCCGAGGAGAGCCGCAACAACATCGCCAAGAGCCTGGAAAATGCGGACATGGTCTTCATCACCGCCGGCATGGGCGGCGGCACCGGCACGGGCGCAGCACCCACGATCGCGGACATCGCCCGCGAGGCCGGCATTCTGACCGTCGGCGTCGTCACCAAGCCCTTCAAGTTCGAGGGCAAGCGCCGCATGGATCAGGCCATGGTCGGCATCAACGAGCTGCTGGGCAAGGTCGACTCCCTGCTCATCATCCCGAACGACCGGCTGAAGTTCGCCACCGACCAGAAGGTCACGCTGGCCAACGCCTTCGAGATCGCGGACGATGTCCTGCGTCAGGCCGTCGTGAGCATCTCGGACCTCATTAAGAACACTGGCTTTATCAACCTCGACTTTGCGGACGTCACCTGCGTCATGAAGGACGCCGGCTTCGCCCACATGGGCGTCGGCCGCGCCGCCGGCAAGGGCAAGGCGGAGGACGCCGCCCGCATGGCCGTGGCCAGCCCGCTTATGGAGACGTCCATCAACGGCGCGCGCGGTGTGCTCATCAACATCACCGGCTCCGAGGATATGGGCCTGGAGGATGTCGAGACGGCCGCCAACCTCGTGCAGGAGGCCGCACACCCGGACGCCAACATCATCTTCGGCGCGAGCTTCGATCCCTCTCTCGACGACGAGATCCGCGTGTCCGTCATCGCCACCGGCTTTGACGAGCCGGGCAAGGCGCAGGCCGAGCAGCCTGCCGCCGCTCCGGCGCAGGCGCCCGCTGCCGGTCTTTACACGGCCGCTTCCACCGCTGCCAAGGCTGCCGCTCCGGCTGCCCCGGCCGCTCCGGCCGCTCCGGCCGCTGCCCCGGCTGCGGATACCGCCGCACCCGCAGAGGAAGATCCGTTCGACAGCATCTTTAAGATCTTCAATTCCAAGTAATTCGACACATTTTGACCCAAACCGCCTTCACGGGAGCGAAGGCGGTTTTTGTATTCTACCGAAGGAGGCAGCCGCTTGAAAAACTGGCGCATTACCCGCGTTGTGATGTCCATGGCGGACACGTTTTTCGCCCGGCGCGTGACGCGCTCGGCGGCCGAGCTCGCCTACTGCATGGTCATGGCGCTGTTCCCGGCCATCATCTGCATATACGACCTGCTCGCGCTCATCCTGCGCGACCCGACCGCTGTGCTGCGCATCGTCGAGACGCTCGTGCTCCCGCGCGAGACGCAGGCGCTCGTGTCGGAGTTTCTGACCTACGTGTCCGGCAACACGAGCGAGGTCATGTTCTTCGCCGCCCTGTTTGTCATGATTACGAGCGCGTCGGCCGCTTTCCGCGCCATGGCCGCCATCGTCGGTGAGATCCACGGCGGCAAGCGCTTCGGCATCGTGCGCAGCACGATCGTGAGCGTGGCCTTTTCCGTGGCGTTTCTGCTGGTGCTGTACCTGTGCATCCTGCTCATGCTGACCGGCAAGCGCTTTCTGCTCTGGCTCGATGCGCTGCTGCCGCATGTGAGCATCGTCTGGTCGTGGACATGGCTGCGGTTTTTGATCCTGTTTGCCATCCTGCTGATGATGATCCTCATCCTCTATCGGCTCACCACGCCGCGCCGGCCGCAGCACCGGGTGCTCCCGGGAGCGGTGTTTTCCGCCGTGGCGATCGTGTGCATGAGTATCCTGCTGTCGTGGCTGATCGGCAACAGCACGAAGTATTCGCTCGTGTACGGCTCGCTCGCGTCGGTCGTGATTTTGCTGTTCTGGTTTCAGGCGTTCGGTCTGCTGCTCATCTTCGGCGTGCTGCTCAACCATGCGCTTGAGGTGACGGCGGTACAGGATCCCTAGAAGCGCTTGTTTCCTTAGAAAAGTTTGGAATTCCTGCTTTACAAACCGACGTTTTTCACGTATGATAAATGGTTAAGAAGAGTTTGTGAGCCCAAGACGGCTTTTGCGCAGAAAAATTTGTCGAATCCAGATTTTTTTGCATTAAAATTCGTTTTCAGGCATTATTCTTATGTGGGGTAATTCTATGCAAAATGACGACATGCACATCGCCGGTTCGTGCACGGCCAGCGGCCAGCCGCCGGATGATGCGCTCATCCTGCGCATCGCGCAGGGTGACACTGCCGCGCTGGAAGTGCTGTATCGCCAGACGTCCTCCTCCATTTACGGCTTCGCGCTGTCCATCCTTCGGGATCCGACGGCGGCGGAGGATGTGATGCAGGACACGTTTGTGAGCGTGATGCAGTCGGCGCCGGGCTATCAGCCGTCGGGCAAACCGATGGCGTGGCTGCTGACGATCGCGCGCAACCTGGCGCTGATGCGCCTGCGCAAGGCCGAAAGCAAAAACCTGTCCTTTGACGAGCTGTTTCATGTAGAGGATACGCATGACGCTTATCAGACGACGGAGAATCATATGGTGCTTGAGAAAGTGCTGCATACGCTCACGGACAGCGAGCGGCAGATCGTGATGCTGCACGCGCTGTCCGGCCTCAAGCACAGAGAAGTTGCTGACCTGCTGGGTATCCCGCAGGCAACAGCCATTTCACGATATAACCGCGCACTGGCGAAGCTGCGCACTTCGATGGGAGGTGACGATCTTGACCGATAAGGAATTGCTGGAACAGCTGCGGACCGAGGTCGTTGCCGAAACGCCGGATTGCTGGAGCGCTATCTTAGCGCGCGTGCAGGCTCCGGCGCAGCAGCCGGAGGAGGAGAAGGTCGTCCCGATGCCGGAGCGCGGACGTCGCCGCGGCGCGTGGAAGCGCTGGGTCGCAGCGGCGGCGGTGTTCTTCCTGGCCGTGCTCGGCGGCGGACTGTATGCCACGCAGGTGCCCGGCGGCGTCGCCACGCTCGATGCCAACCCCAGCATCGAGCTGACGGTCAACAAGCTCGGCCGCGTCCTGTCTGCCCGCGCGTGCAATCCGGATGCCCAGTTTGTGCTCGACGATCTGGAGCTGCGCAATCAGTCCCTGCAGGCGGCGGCGGATGCGATCGTCGCCAATATGCAGGCCGACGGCTATGTCTCGGCGGATGCGAATTCAATCCTTGTGACGGTCGAGGCCGGCAAGGGCGATGCGCGTCTGCGCGACCGGCTGGCAGCGGCTGTGGAGAATGCGCAGACGGACTGCGACATGGAGCCTGCGGTCCTTGCGCAGGTGCTGGAGGATGATCCCGGGCTGGAGGCCTATGCCTCTGCCATGGGCGTCAGCGCCGGCAAGGCAATGCTGATCCGGCAAATCAGCGCTCAGGTGCAGGAGCTGACCGGCAGCGAGCTGGTCGGCCTGCCGATCAATGATCTGAACATTCTGGCGGCTTCCAATAAAGTGGAGCTGCCCGGCACCGCATCCATCGGTGCGGCGAGCACCGGTGCATATGTTCCGTATGACGAGGCACTGCAGGCTGCGCTCGAGCGCTGCGGTCTGGATACGGCAGATGTGACGCAGGCGAGCATGCGCTTTACGCTCATTGACGGCGAGATGGTCATGGAGTTTGTGCTCTCGGACGGTGAGCGGCACTATGTGTGCAGCGTGGATGCCGAGACGGCCGAGGTTTGCAGCCTGACGGGCGATGAGCCGAAGCAGCCGGAGGAAGAGGAGATCCTTCCGGTGCCGCCGACGGTGCAGCCGAATCCGAATCTGCCCGTGACGCCGACACCCACCCCGACCCCGACTCCGACTCCGACCCCGACACCCACTCCGACACCAACGCCGACGCCGACGCCAACGCCGACGCCGACGCCGACGCCGACACCGACGCCGACTCCGACTCCGACACCGACACCGACACCGACCCCCACGCCGCCTGTCGGCCCGATCACACAGGAGCAGGCGCTGAAGATCGCTCTCGCGGCGGCCGGCATCTCCGAGCGTGATCTTGCTGCGTGGGATGTTCAGCTCGACGAGAGCGGTGCGCAGCCGGTCTATCGCGTGACGCTCACCACGTGGTACTATTTCCACCCCGACTTTGTTGTGACCGTCGATCAGCAGACTGGTACGGTCCTCTCGGTGGAAAAGGCCGCATAATCCCAATAACCGAAAAGGACGCCCGTCAGAAGGTGCTAATTAGGGATATGCAAAAAACATATTTTTAACTGGCATTCTTCAAGCGGGTTGCAAAAGAATAATGACCATATCGGGCTTCGTGCCTGGTATGGTCGTTTTCTCTATTGTTGAATATCCAATTTATACTCGTTGTTAAGCGACTTCAAGTATAAAAAGTCTCCGATGCATCCGTTTAAGCGCCAATGACTAATAATCCGTTCTTCTAATCTCTGCCCATCCTCATTTTCAACCGTACAAGTGCAAAACCGAAATCTGGAAATTTCTAGTACTATATTTACGCTGAAATAATTATGACGTATAATGCCTAATATAAACGCTAAAGTCAAAGCCTCCGTAACGGCGATATGCGGCGGCAAGGCGGCAACGAGCGCACATATAAAAACCGCCGACGCGATATTCTCGTCGGTCGGCAAGGTGTACCATATAGATGAAGACCTGTTTCCGGCATTCGGAGCTCTCGGCGGAGCATCGGGTGCGTTTGTTTTGATGTACATTGACGCTCTGGCGGAGGCGGGTGTCCGCGCGGGATTTGCAAGACCGATCGCCGAGGAGATCGCCACCGCGACGGTTATGGGCAGCGGCGCGCTTGCTATGAACAGCTCCGAGCACCCAATCGCACTCATGAACGCGGTGTGCTCCCCCGGCGGCACGACCATCGAGGGCATGTGCAAGCTGCGTGAGCTCGGCTTCGACACCGCCGTGCAGCAGGCGCTCCAGGCGATAATCGACAAGGACTTCTTTTTGGAGACGAACTGACGCGCCTGCCAGTACGGTTGTTGCGGCATCCCGACCGGTGATTGCCGACGAAACAATAAAAAACGGGCGGCCATTGGTCGCCCCTACAGTGTTGCCTGTACTTCCGACAATAATTGCATTTTAATGATTTTTTCCGCAGCCCGTCACAGTGCGGCAGCAGTTTATTAAAACACCATTGTTCGTGGCGAAACGCCGGTAGCGGCGAGTGACCGACCAGTGGTCGCCCGCATATTCGCGATTTGTTATTGTCGAGATGACGCAGCGAAACCCACTACCAGTGTTGTAACGCAATGCCCGCCGCGGCGAGTGGCACAATCCCTCTGGCTTGCCGCCATGCGGCAACCCACCTCCCTTTACACAAGGGAGGCAAGGGTACGAGCTTTGCTCGCAAGTGAATCGTTAATAGTGAAGAGTGAATCGTTGTGGTGTGCGCAAAGCGCACGGATTTATTTTCACCTCATCAGTCGGCTAACGCCGACAGCTTCCCCCCAAGTAAACGCTGAATAAATCAAGTTTTGCCCAAAGAGGAAGGGATAGCAGCAAGAAACGAGACAAATTCGAAACTTTATCCGGCCATTACGGCCCTTATTGAGGAAAGACAGCGGAATTTGGGCGCAATAAGCCCTTGCATCTCAAGCAAAGCTTGTGAGCATATACAAGTTCGCACTGGCAAATGCCAAGTATGCGTAGTCATGGTTTTTGGAAATGCCTCTATATCTGGCTTTCCTCCAATGGAAGATGTCTTTTACAATGTGGAAAACATATTCCACCTTGCAGCGCACACTGGACTTTCGATGCTCCTGTTTCTTCTCTTCCTGCCAAGACAGGCTGCCTCCATAGTGCCGCCGGAAAGTTCCGCGCTGACGATTGATCTCGTAGCGGCGCAGCTGTCCATCTGAAACATAGCGTTCCAGCTTGCAATAACCTGCGTCACCGTAGATCACCGTATCGTCTTCGCGCAGCAGGTTGGGGGCTTCTTTCACCTCCGCCACATTCGCCGGGGTGGAAGAAATGGTGTGAACGAAACCGTGCAGAGGATCTACGCCAATGTGAACTCTCATGCCAAAATACCACTTGGACCCTTTTTTCACCGAGTGCATTTCCGGATCTCGTTGCCCGTTGGCATTTTTGGTCGAATTGGGTGCTTCAATGATCGTTGCATCCACGATCGTGCCACCCTTGACTTGTTTCCCCGCTTTTTCCAACACGGTTTGTACCTGGTCAAAGATTGCTTTCTGCAGGCCATGTGCACTCAACAATTTCCGAAACTTGCACAGTGTGGTCGCATCCGGCACTTGTTCTCCACTCTCAAAGTTTAATCCCATAAAGCTCTTCATGGCATAGCTGTCGAAAATCGCGTCTTCCACAGCTTCGTCGGAGAGGTTAAACCAGACTTGGAGCATCAGCATGCGAAGCATAACTTCAATCTCTCGTGGTGGCCGGCCTCGTTTCCCGGTTGGATAATATGGCTGCACCAACTCCACCCACTGCTTCCACGGCAGTACGGCATCCATTTTATTCAAAAACGCTTCTCGTTTTGTGACTTTGCGCCGATTGCTGTATTCCATATCTGTAAAATTGAGCTGCTTTTCCATCTCTTCCACCTCTGTCTCAATTTTACCACATTCCATGGCTCGATTAAATCAGCGTTTACTTGAGGGGAAGGCAAGGGCAGAAGCTTTTCCGCAGTGCATTACCGTGACAGCGCAGCTAAACTAACTGCCGGTGTCGGCAGCGTATTGTCCCTCGCGGTGACAGCTCTCTTTACACAAGGGAGCCAATGGGTGCGTCAATGTGCCTCTGAAAAAATAGCTTAACAGTCACGTAATACCAACGCCAAATAATTGACAAAGTGTGTAGTTTCATGATATAAACTATTGATAGACCTAAACTGCAAAATATATTATTTATAGGGGACAATGGCAAACAGACCGAATATTCTTGCGCTGGCTTCTAAGATCAGCCTTGAAAGCATGACATATACCGGTATTACCTACAAGGATCCCGAGTATAGAATTCTTGAGCCCATCGTCGACGATGATATGTGCTCTGTCATGATGCGTATGCGTCTTGAGAAGGAGTTTTCCGCAGAGGAGCTTGCAAAGAAGTGCAAAAAGAGCGTTGAATATGTTCAGGAGCAGTGCGATAAGCTCGTAGCTGCGGGCGTTATCCGCGTTCGATATCGCGGCAGGCAAAGAGGGCGCGGTCTCCATCCACCGCTATGTACATCCCGGTCAGTCGCAGGTCATCGGTCGTGACAGACGCGATTATAAGGCGATGAACACCGCCACCGCAGGCATTTCCGTTGCGGGCTTCGACACCGCTCCCAGACAGCATGCCGCCGACGGCTCTGCCAAGGAAGCAAAGAAGACCTTCAAGGATCTGCGTGGTACCTTCACCGAGGAGCAGATGAAGATAGAGACCTCCCGCTGCCTCGGCTGCGGCGCAGCCGTCGTTGACGAGAGCCTGTGCGTGGGCTGCGGCATCTGCACCACCAAGTGCAAGTTCGACGCCATCTACCTTGAGAAGGTCACCGACTATGTCGGAGCACCGTACTTCAAGGCGCTTCTCGGTGCAGCCGGCAATGCTCCGGCGGCAGTCGCAAAGCTCGTCACCAAGAAGATCGCAAGAAAGCAAGGAGCCGCTATCCACGAGATCGGAGTTGTCCGCTCAATGGTCAAAACCGTCACCGATTTTGCCGAGCAAAACGACATTAAGGAGGTCGCGGAGATCGTCCTCGATATAGGTGAGCTGTCGCTGGTCATCCCCAAGTATGTTTAGGATATATATCCCGTCGTCGTTGGGGATACATGGCTCAAGGACACAAAGCTTGTGATAAATGTCATTGAGCACGAGGGCTATTGCCCCAACTGCGGCAGCTTTGAAAAAACCATACTTTCGGGCAAGGATTTTCTCATCCGCGAGATGCACATACCCGAAGACTGAAAACATTTGGGCTCCATGTTTACCATGGAGCCCCTCAGCGTACAAAAAGTCAGAAACTTTTTTATACGCTTCAAAAACGCCACATTTTTTGTAAAAATAAATTTTCACAAAAAATCTCGCCGCGCTCGTCAAAAAGCCTGATAAAACTGATAAATCAGTTTTTCAGTCGTTTTTGATGGCTATGATCCAATTGCGAGCGGGGGCTTACCCCCTCGCGCTCCCCCCCGCTGTACACTTGTCTTTCCTAAACAGCTTGGATTTTTAAACAGGCTGTAGTGCTCCATGTCTACATGGAGCCCATTTTAGAAGTGAAAGGAATGAGGTTATGGAGCTTTATATTAACGCCAGATTCATCTCCTGCGAAAAGGAAAACCGCATTTACACCGCGATGGCGGTAAAGGGCGGTCACATCGTGTGGCTCGGCGATGAAAGCAGCATCCCTCCGCGCTACGGCAAGGCAAAACGGGTCGATCTCGGCGGCGCGACGGTAACGCCCGCGTTCGGCGACACGCATATGCATTTCGGCTCGCTGTGCGTTTTCGAGAACACATTCTATCTCATGGATGTCAAAAATTTTGCCGAAGCAAAGGCGGCGGTCAGGCGCTATGCCGACAGTCATCGGAAAAACAAGGTGCTCATGGGCTACGGCTGCACCGCGAACACCGTTGCCGAGCATCGGCTGCCCGAAAAGCGCGATCTTGACGACTGGACGGAGCGTCCGCTCATGGTCATGAAGTACGACGGTCATGCTGCCGTGTGCAACAGCGCAATGCTAGCACTGCTGTCGGATAAGGTGAAATCCGATCCCGGCTGCAATACCGAGACCGGATGGCTGTACCAATCGGCGTTTTATAACGGCGTGAACGAGGCGACGGCGTATATCCCCACGATGGATATTATACGCGGTCTCTCCGGAGGCGCGGAGTACCTTGCGTCGGTCGGCATCGGGCTCGTGCACACCGTTGAGGGCGTGGGCTTTGCAAACGATCTGGATATAGACATGATAAAAATACTCGCGCCCGGCCTGCCGCAGGCGTTCCGCATATTCTTCCAGACCATGGACCTCAAGGCCGTGAAAAAGCACGGCTTCAAGCGCGTCGGCGGCTGCTTCAAGCTTGCCCTCGACGGCTGCTTCGGCTCAGAGGACGCGGCGCTCAAGGAGCCGTACGCGAACGATCCGAACAACTACGGCGTTTTGAATTATCCGCAGGAGCGCGTGAACGAGTTCGCCATCGGCGCAAACCGCGAGGGCTGGCAGATAACCATGCACGCCATAGGCGATGCGGCGGTGGAGCAGTGCATAACGGCATATGAGGCGGCTTATGCCGATAAGCCGTGGGACGATGCGCGCCATGTGATGATCCATGTCTGCCTTGCAAGCGAGGAGCAGCTAAAGCGCGCGGCAAAGATAAAGCTGTGCATAGCCGCGCAGTCGCCGTTTATATATTGGAAGCAGGAGCCGGACGAGTATCTGTGCTCGGTGCTCGGCAGAGAGCGCACTGACAGACTAAACGCGCTGGGAACGATGCACCGCCTCGGACTTGTCGTAGGCGACGGCTCCGACGGACCGTGCACGCGTCCAAAGCCCCTGTACGGTATGGCGTGCTCCGTAAATCATCCCAATCCGGACGAGCGCATATCGCGTCTCGACGCGCTGCGCATGATAACGGCAAATCCCGCGTATATGAGCCATGAGGAGAATAAACGCGGCACGCTTGCACCCGGTATGATTGCCGATTTCGTCGTTCTCGGCGATGATCCGCTCACCGCGGAGGATATAGCGGGCATTGAGGTCAAGGCACTCTATCTGCACGGTAAGAAGCATGTTGCAAAAAAGATAGGCGTCGCCGGACTTCTGGCTCGGGCGATCATAAAACGGATCACTCAAAGAGAATACATATGACAAAAAAGACCGCCCCCGTCGGGCGTCCTTTTTTCTGTGCGCAGATAGGACGCATCCCTCCGCCGGCGTGGCGGAGAGATGCGTCGCTTTCCGTCAATTCATGAATTTTTCGATCGCCTGATTCAGCTCGTCGATGGCCTGCTGGTCGCCGGTCTCCACGGCGTCGGCCAGACAGTGGTCGATGTGATCCTTCAGGATGATCTTTGCGGTGTTGTTGAGTGCCGAGCGCACGGCCGCAAGCTGGATGAGCACCTCGGCGCAGTCGCGCCCGTCCTCGACCATGCGCTTGACCGACTCCAGATGGCCGATCGCGCGGGCCAGTCGGTTGACGACCGCCTTGGTCTGCGTGTGGGTGTGCGGGTGCGCATGGGTGTGCCCCTCGCTGCCGTGGCAGTGGGTGATGACGTTGCCGTTTTCGTCCACGTGCGTGTGCATCATGGTGTTGGAATCCTGTTCCGCCATGGTATCATCTCCTGTCATTTCGCCGCAATTTTACCGTGTTTTGCGCCCCTTGTCAATGCAAACACGGCTGCGGGCGGTCAGTAACCGTCGGCCTGCAGCGCCGCACGCAGCTTTTCAATAGCTTTTTTCTCGATGCGCGAGACGTACGACCGGCTGATGCCGCAGCGCTGCGCGGTCTCGCGCTGCGTCAGTGCCTCGCCGCCGCCGATGGCGTAGCGCAGGCGGATGATCTCCGCCTCGCGCGCGTCGAGCACTTCATCGATGCAGCGCCGCAGCGCCCGGCTGACCTCGTCCGCCTGCAGATGTTCGTCCATGTCGTCGTCCTCGGACAGAATGTCGATCAGCGACAGGCTGTTGCCATCGCCGTCCGTGTCGAGCACGTCCGAGAGCAGCATTTCCGATGCGTTCTTGCGCGTGCTGCGAAAATACATCAGGATCTCGTTTTCGGCGCACTTGCTGGCATACGTCGCCAGCCGCACGCCCTTGTCGGGCCGGTAGGTGTTGATGCCCTTGATGAGCCCAATCGTGCCGATCGAGATCAGATCGTCCGTGTCGTCATAGTGCGTGTAGTATTTTTTGATGATGTGCGCCACCAGCCGCAGGTTGCGCTCAATGAGCACGTTGCGCGCCTCCAGGTCGCCCTGCAGCCAGGCGTCGAGATATTTGCGCTCCTCGGCCTCGCTCAGCGGGCGCGGGAAGGAGCCGCCGGGGGTCAGGCGCAGCATCAGAAATGCACTGCTCATCATCAGCATCAGGGTACTGTACAGCATTTTCAGCCCTCCGTTTCTGCCTGAGGCTATTCTATTCGGCGGCTGCAAGTACACTTGCCTGTCACACAATTTTCCGGATGTGCGCAAATGTTACACAACACTGTGTTGACTATTGAATAAAAAATGACGGCCAGACCGAGAAAATTACACGTTATACTTGACAAAATCACCAAAAAGCGTTAATCTTTGAACAGAAGGCCATTCCAGATTGAAAAATGGCCGGTGTGCTCAAAATTGAAAGGAGAACATATCATGGATTACAAAACTCTGAGTGTTAAGACGTTTATCGAGGACATGAACGGCAAGGAAATCATGATGAAGACGGTTCCGTCCCTCACCAAGTATCCCCTGAAGCTCTTCTACAAGAAGACCGTCGGCGACATCGTCGATCTCGTTCGCAGCAAGAAGCTCGTTCCGGAAGATGCCATCCAGGCTTTCATCAAGGACGTCGAGGCGCTCTAAGTTATCTCATATGCAACAGATCCCCTGCCAGCCGGCAGGGGATCGTTTTTTGCCCATTTCGGTTTACATAACCCTATTTTTACGAAAATGAACGCAAAAACGGATTGACAATTCGTTCAACTTGTGGTACAAAGTAAGAAAAGTAATACGATTCTTACAGGAGGCGGATCGCATGGAGACCATGCAGGACAAATTCATGACCACGGTGCGCATCGGCCCGAAGGGGCAGATCGTGATCCCGAAGGAGGTGCGCGCAATGTTCGGTCTCGAGCCGGGGGATTCGCTCATCCTGCTGGCGGACCGTGAGCGCGGCATCGCGCTGCAGAGCAGCAGCTATTATGATTCGTTCGTGCGCGCAGTGTTTGACAGCGGCGCGAAAGCGGCGGCGCCTGGTGTGCCCGAGGAGCAGACGCAGGTGTTTGCTTCCGCGCTGGAGCAGGAGCTGAAGAAGAGGGGGGACGGCGAGTGAACATTCTGGAAGTGGAGGGCCTGTGCAAGACCTATCCGGCATTTCAGCTGCGCGGCGTGTCGTTCGCGGTGGCGCCGGGGACCATCATGGGCTTCATCGGCCGCAACGGTGCCGGCAAGAGCACGACCATCAAGTCCATGCTCAACCTTGTGCATCCGGACAGCGGCCGCGTGACCATGTTCGGTCAGGATTTTTACGCCAATGAGCCGGCGTGCAAGCAGCAGCTCGGCGTGGTGCTCGGCGGCGTGGACTTTTACCCGAACAAAAAGCTGCGCACCATCACGAACGTGACGCGGACGTTTTACGACCACTGGGACGAGAACAAATACCGGCACTACCTGCAGCTGTTCGCACTCGACGAGACGAAGAAGGTTTCGCAGCTCTCGTCCGGCATGCGCGTGAAGTACATGCTCGCGCTTGCGCTCTCGCACGATGCGCGCCTGCTCATTCTCGACGAGCCGACGAGCGGGCTCGACCCCGTGTCGCGCGATGAGCTCATGGAGCTGTTTTGCGGTGTGGTCAAAAGCGGCGAGCGCAGCATCCTGTTTTCGACGCACATCACGTCCGACCTTGAAAAGTGCGCCTCGTATATCACGATGATCAAAGACGGGCAGATCCTGTGCAGCGACACGCGCGACGGTTTTCTCGCGCGCTATCGCGCGCAGTTCGGCGACGGGCAGATGTCGCTCGAGGACATTCTTGTGCGTGTGGAAAGGAGAAGCTATGACAGCGAAGATTTTCTCTAAGGACCTGCGCCTCGCGGCGCATCCGATGATGTACGTGTTCGCGCTCTTCGGCGTCATGCTCATCATCCCGAACTATCCGTACACGGTCGTGTTTTTCTACGGCCTGCTCGGAATTTTCTTCACGTTCCTCAACGGCCGCGAGAATAAGGACGTCTATTACTGCGCCGTGCTGCCGGTCACGAAGCGCGACCAGGTGCGCGCCCGCGCCTGGCTCGTCGTGGCGGTGGAGCTGGCGGAGCTTGTGATCGCGGTGCCGTTCGCGTTTCTCTCCGCGCGCATCAACCCCAACGGCACGAACCTCGCCGGCATCGATGCAAACGTCGCGCTCTTCGGCTCCGTGCTGCTGATCTACGGCGTGTTCAACGTCGTGTTCCTGCCTGTGTTTTATAAGACGGCCATCCGCGCCGGGCGGGCGTTCCTGCTTGCGGTCATCCCGATGACGGTGCTCATGGTGCTCGTCGAGGCGCTGTCTCATTTCCCGGTTGTCGGGCCGTATCTCGACGCGACCGACGCGGCCGGTCAGGTGCGGCAGCTGCCGGTGCTGGCCATGGGGCTGGCGGCGTTTGCGCTGCTGTCGTGGCTGGCGTACCGGAAGGCGGCCGAAAACTACGAGCGGGTCGATCTGTGACGGGGGACTTGCCGGAACGCGAAAAATATGCTATCCTGAAAAGCGGCTCACGTGAGCTGCTTTTCATTTTTTCGTCCGGGAGGGATCTGTATGAAGAACAAACGTCTTTGGCTGTCGGTGGCGCTGACGGTCCTGGTCGTCGTGTGCGCCATGCTCATCCTCTCGCGCATCAACGAGGCGCGCAGCAATGCCGCGCCCGCCGCGCCGACGGATCTCATCCTCCCGCCGGACATCCAGACGACGGCGAAGCCCGACACGAAAGAGTACGACGACCTGCCGGATGTGGATATTTCCTCCTGGGAGTATCTCATCGCGAGTCAGGCGCATAATATCAGCGACTATGTTCCGGATGTGAGCAAGATCAGCGGCTCGCAGTCCACATTCGATTCCCGCGCCGTCGATGCGCTCAACGCACTGCTCAAGGCGGCCCGGGACGCCGGCTGGAGCCCGTATATCTACTGTGCCTACCGCCCGTACCTCACGCAGAATCAGCAGTACGAGGATCAGGTCAGCGAAAACATGCGCAAGGGCGATACCCGCGACGAGGCCGAGACGGCTGCCGCGCGCATCGCCGCGCCCCCCGGCACGAGCGACCATCAGACCGGACTCGGCGCGGACATCGTCGACCAGTATTATTCCTCGCTGAGTGTGGACACGGTCAACGCGCGCTTTCTGACGTGGCTGGCCGACAACTGCGCGGACTACGGCTTCGTCATCCGCTACCCGTCGGACAAGGTCAGCATCACCGGCCGCAACGAGCCGTGGCACGTGCGCTATGTCGGTGACGCGGCGGCGCAGTTCATGACCGAGCACAACCTCTGCCTGGAGGAATTCGTGGCACTGTACCAGTAAGCGCCCGGCAGCGCAAAAAAAGGCTTGCATTGTCCGGCGCGGGATGGTATGATATTGCCGTACGAAGGAAGCAGGATTTGACAGAGTGGGCACCCGCCCACTCTTTTTCTTGAGGTCTTTCAAAGTGTCAGAAAATGGAATGGTGATCTATGAGTAAATTGACAGACGCCGTCCTGGCGCTGGCCGAGCCTGTGGCCGCGCAGCAGGGGTGCGAGATCTGGGACGTGGAGTACGTCAAGGAAGCGGGCAGCCGTTACCTGCGTGTGTATATCGACAAGCCGGACGGTGTGTCGATCCAGGACTGCGAGGATTTCAGCCGCGCGCTCGATCCAATCCTCGACGAGGCCGACCCCATTCCCGACAGCTATATTTTCGAGGTGTCGTCCGCGGGGGCGGAGCGGCAGCTCAAGCGCCCGAGTGATTTCGCGCGCTTTCTCGGCGCACAGGTCGAGGTGCGGCTCTACCAGCCGGTCGACAGCAGTAAGGTGCACATCGGCACGCTCGAGCAGTATGACAACGGGGACGTGACCGTCTCCGACGGCAAGACCCGCCGTGTCTTTCAAAAATCCGCCATCGCACAGGTGCGCCTGCACCTGACCATATAAGGAAAGGGAATTCGACCATGAACGCAGAATTTTTTGACGCAGTTGCAGATATCGAAAAAGAAAAAGGTATTCCGCGCGAATATATGTATGAGAAGATCCGTCAGGCCATGCTGACGGCGTTCCGCAAGGACACGCCCGATTGTGAGGACAACGTGGAGGTCATTCTCGACGAGGACAAAAAGAAGATCGAGATGGTCGTCAAGAAAACGGTCGTCGCGCGCGTTATTGACCCGTATGTTGAGATCAGTGAGGAGGCGGCGCACCGCATCAGCAAGCGCGCCAAGATCGGCGACGTGGTCAGCGTCCCGGTCGAGACCAAGCAGTTCGGCCGCATCGCGGCGCAGGCAGCCAAGCAGGTCATCATTCAGGGCATCCGCGAGGCGGAGCGCGGCATGATCTACGAGGAGTTCAACTCCAAGGAGCATGAGATCCTCACCGGCGTCGTCAATAAGATCGACCCGCGCACCGGCTGCGCGTTTTTGAAGATCAGCTCCAACTCGGACTATACCGAGGCCATGCTCGCCCCGGCGGAGTGCATCCGCGGCGAGGTGCTGCATGAGGGCGACCGCATCAAGGTCTACGTGGTCGAGGTGCGCAACAGCACGCGCGGCCCGCAGGTGCTCATCAGCCGGACGCATCCGGGCCTGGTCAAGCGCCTGTTCGAGCTCGAGGTGCCGGAGATCTTCGACGGCACGGTCGAGATCAAGTCCATCGCCCGTGAGGCCGGCAGCCGCACGAAGATGGCTGTCTGGGCGGAGGATCCGGTCATCGACCCGATCGGCGCCTGCGTCGGCCCGAAGGGCGGCCGTGTCGCGAGCGTCGTCAACGAGCTCGGCGGCGAGAAGATCGACATCGTCAAGTACAGCGAGGTGCCGGAGGAATTCATCGCGGCCGCGCTGGCACCATCCGAGGTGCTGGAAGTGACCCTGCTCGACGAGGGCAAGAGCTGCCGCGTCATCGTGCCGGATAACCAGCTCTCGCTCGCCATCGGCAAGGAAGGGCAGAACGCCCGCCTGGCCGCGAAGCTCACCGGCTATAAGATCGACATCAAGCCGGAGAGCGAGGCGTAAACCGAAAGGAGGCAGTCACCCATGCCCAAGTCCATTCCCCAGCGGCAGTGCGTCGGCTGCCGTGAAAAGAAGCCCAAGCCGGAGCTCATCCGGGTGGTGCGCGCGCCTGACGGGGCCATCTCGCTCGATGCGCGCGGCAAGGCGGCGGGCCGCGGCGCGTATCTGTGCCCGAAGGCCGCGTGCCTGAAAAAGGCGCAGAAGAACCGCGCGCTCGAGCGCGCGTTCGACGTGCCCATCCCGGCGGAGATCTACGAGCAGCTCACAGCGGAACTGGAGGTGCTCGGCGACGGATAAAGCAGCCAACTATCTCGGCCTCATGCGCAAGGCCGGGCGCATCGCGCTCGGGGAGCATGACGCCGGAGCTGCGGCGCGCGCCGGCAAGGCGTGCCTGCTGCTGCTGGCGCAGGACGCATCGGACAATGCGCGCAAGCGCGCCGAGGGCTTTGCCTATGCGGCGCAGGCGCCGCTGCTGCGCCTGCCGTACACGAAGCAGGCGCTGTCCGACCGGCTCGGCAAGACCGGCTGCGCCATCGCGGCGGTCACCGATCCGGGTCTGGCGAAGGCCTTTGTGTCTGCGCTGGCGCAGGCGGATCCGGAGCAATACAGCAACACGGCGGCAGAGCTTGCCGCACAGACGAGAACAGACACGGGCACGGCGCAGATACGCGGCGGGCGCAACGGCAAGAGGAGGAAACAAGTATGAGCGGATTGATTAAATACAGAGTGCATGAGGTGGCGAAGGATTTCGGCATGACCTCGAAGGAGATCACGCAGATCCTGACGGATTATGCCACCACTCCGAAAAATCATATGCAGGTGCTGGAGGACGACGAGCTCAACGACATCTTTGAGTATCTCACGCAGCATCATCAGGCGGCCAGCCTGGAGGAGCTCTACAAAGTGCCGGACCAGCCGAAGGCCAAGCCGCAGGCAGCCCCGGCCGCGCAGGCCGAAGCGCCGAAAGCCGAGGCCGCGCCCGCAAAGCAGCCGCAGCAGGCATCCCAGCCGCAGCAGCCGAAGCCCAAAAAGGACGACAAGCCGCACCAGCCGCGTCAGGTGGCCGAGCGCCGCGTCGTCGATACCCGCGGCGCGACGACGAACCTGTCCAAGTACGACCAGCGGCTGGACGATCTCGTGCCCGAGCGCGCGCAGAACAAGCGCGGCGGCAAGCAGAAGATCCAGAACCGCAACCGTCAGCGTCCGCAGAACCCCGCCGCCGGCGCCAAGCGCCGTCAGGAGGAGCGCGACAAGATGCAGAAGCTGCAGCTCGAGATCGCGAAAAAGCAGCAGCTCAAGGTGCAGATCCCGGATACGATCTCCGTCGGCGAGCTCGCGTCCCGCATGAAAAAAACCGGCGCCGAGGTCGTGCGCCGTCTCGTGAAGATGGGCGTAATGGCGTCGCTGTCCGATACCATTGATTACGACACCGCCGCGCTCGTGGCCATGGAGCTCGGCTGCAAGGTCGAGCACGAGGTCATCGTGACGGTCGAAGAGCGTCTGATCGACGACCGCGAGGACAGCGAGGACGAACTCGTCCCGCGCGCTCCGGTCGTGGTGGTCATGGGCCACGTCGACCACGGCAAGACCAGCCTGCTCGACCGCATCCGCCGCACGAACGTCGCGGCCGGCGAGGCCGGCGGCATCACGCAGCACATCGGCGCTTACCGTGTCATGGTCGACGGCAAGCCCGTCACCTTCCTCGACACCCCGGGTCATGAGGCGTTCACGTCCATGCGCGCCCGCGGCGCCATGGTCACGGACATCGCCATCCTCGTCGTCGCGGCCGATGACGGCATCATGCCGCAGACGGTCGAGTCCATCAACCACGCCAAGGCCGCCGGCATCCCGCTGGTCGTGGCCATCAACAAGATGGACGTCCACGGCGCGAATCCTGACCGCATCAAGCAGCAGCTCACGGAGTACGGCCTCGTTCCCGAAGAGTGGGGCGGCGAGACGATCGTCTGCCCGATCTCGGCCAAGACCGGCGAGGGCGTGGACGCGCTGCTCGAAAACCTCGTCCTGCTCGCGGAGATCCAGGAGCTCAAGGCCAACCCGAACCGCGCCGCCCGCGGCACGGTCATCGAGGCCCGCATGGATAAGGGCCGCGGCCCGATCATGACCGTGCTCGTGCAGAACGGCACGCTCAATCAGGGCGACATCATCATCGCCGGTACGGCCGTCGGCCGTGTGCGCACGATGACCAACGATAAGGGTCAGCGCGTGACGAAGGCCGGCCCGTCCATCCCGGTCGAGATTGCCGGCATGTCCGAGGTGCCAAGCGCGGGCGATACGTTCAACGCCGTCGCCGACGAACGCATGGCGCGCGAGCTCGTGGAGCAGCGCAAGCAGCAGAAGAAGGACGCCGCCAACGCCGGCAGCAAGAAGGTTTCGCTCGACGATCTGTTCTCCCGCATCCAGCAGGGCGAGATGAAGGACTTCAACATCATCGTCAAGGCCGACGTGCAGGGCAGCGCCGAGGCCGTCAAGTCCTCGCTCGAGAAGCTCTCGAACGAGGAAGTGCGTGTGCAGGTCATCCACTCCGGCGTCGGCGCCATCAACGAGTCCGACGTTATGCTCGCCGCCACGTCGAACGCGATCATCGTCGGCTTCAACGTCCGTCCGGACGCTGCCGCGCGCGACAACGCCGCCCGCAGCAATGTGGAGATCCGCATGTACCGCGTCATCTATGACTGCATCAACGAGATCGAGGCGGCCATGAAGGGCATGCTCGCCCCGAAGTTCCAGGAGCAGATCATCGGCCACGTCGAGATCCGCCAGACCTTCAAGGTCTCCAAGGTTGGCACCGTCTGCGGCGGCTACGTCACCGACGGCAAGATCGTGCGCAACAGCAAGGTCCGCGTCGTGCGCGACAACATCGTCGTGTTCGAGGGCGACCTCGCGTCCCTGCGCCGCTTCAAGGACGACGTTAAGGAAGTCGCCGCCGGCTATGAGTGCGGCCTGCAGGTCGACAAGTACAACGACGTCAAGGTCGGCGACGTGATCGAAGTGTTCGTCATGGAGGAGATCAAGCAGTAAAAGGAGTTTCCTATGGCTTCCAATAAACTGGCAAGAACGAATGATGATATCCAGCGCGTGCTGGCAAACCTGCTCACCCAGGTCAAAGACCCCCGGGTGCAGCAGGGGATGATCAGCGTCACCCGCGTCGAGACGACGGGCGACCTGCGCTATTCAAAAATCTGGCTTTCCGTGCTCGGCATGGAAAACGAGAAGGAATTCAAAAAGGGGCTGCGTTCGGCCTCCGGCTGGCTGCGCCATGAGCTGGGCACCGTGCTGGACCTGCGCTACACCCCGGAACTGGTGTTCGAGATCGACCACTCGATCGAGGAGGGCGCGCACATCAGCGCCCTGATCGAGCAGCTGCACGACAAGGACGCCGGAAGAGAGGCTTGAAGTATGAATGATCGGGAGTTTGCCGCGGCGCTGCGCGACCGCGACGCGATTCTGATCCTGTCGCACCTGCGCCCGGACGGTGACACGCTCGGGAGCGGTGCGGCGCTTTGCAGCGCGCTGCGCCGCATGGGCAAGACGGCATACCTGTTCCCCAATCCGGAGACGACAGCGCGCTATCTGCCGTATGTGGCGCAGTTTTTTGCGCCTGCGGATTTTGCGCCCGCGTGCGTGGTCGCGGTCGACATCGCGACGCCGGACCTGTTTCCGCAGGGCTTTTCCGGCGCGGTCGATCTGTGCATCGACCACCATCCGTCGAACGCGCTGTACGCCGGGGCCACGCTCCTGCACGCGGAAAAGTCCGCCTGCGGCGAGGCGGTGCTTGATGTGATCGAGCTGCTGACCGGCAGCGTCACGGAGCAGGAGGCAAACCTTCTGTACATCGCCGTCACGACGGACACCGGCTGCTTCCAGTACGCGAACACAAACGCCGCCACCCTGCGCGCGGCGGCGCGGCTGCTGGAGCTCGGCGCCGATAACCGCAAGATCAGCATGGACTTTTTCCGCAAGATCTCCCGCGCGCGCATGGCGCTCGTGGGGCAGATCTATTCCGGCATGCGCTTTTTCCGCGGTGGTCAGGTCGCCATCGCGGTCGTCACGCGCGCGCTGATCGACGGCGTACACGCGACGGAGGATGACTGCGACGACATTGCCGGTCTGCCCGGCCGGGCGGAGGGCGTGGTCGTGAGCGTCACGATCCGCGAGCTGCGCGACGGCCGCAGCAAGGTCTCCGTGCGCTCGAACCCCGAGGTGGATTCGTGCGCCATCTGCGCGGTCTACGGCGGCGGCGGCCACAAGATGGCCTCCGGCTGCACGCTGGCGTGCGATACGGAGACGGCCGTGGAAAAGATCCTTGCAGCCATCGACCAGGTATGGCCCGCATGAACGGGATCCTGCTGGTCGATAAGCCCGCGGGCTGGACGAGCCACGACGTCGTGGCCAAGCTCCGCGGCGTGCTCGGCGAGCGGCGCATGGGCCATTCCGGCACGCTCGACCCGATGGCGACCGGCCTGCTGGTCGTGTTCGCCGGCCGCGCGACGCGCGCGGTGTCGTTCTCCGAAAATCATAGCAAGTGCTATGAGGCGCGCCTGCGCCTCGGCCTCACGACCGACACGCAGGATACGACCGGCACGGTGCTCAGCCGCTGCGACCGGCGCGTCACCCGCGCGGAGCTGGAGGCGGTGCTGCCGCAGTTTCGCGGGGACATCCTGCAGGTGCCGCCGATGTATTCGGCCCTCAAGGTCGACGGGAAAAAGCTCTATGAGATCGCCCGCCGCGGCGGCGAGGTCGCGCGCGAAGCGCGACCGATCACGATCGGGGAGCTGACCGTGCTCGGTGAGGCGGACGGGGACTATGTTCTGCGCGTCCGCTGCTCGAAGGGCACCTACATCCGCACCCTCTGCCACGATATCGGCGCGGCCCTCGGCTGCGGCGGCGTGATGAGCGCCTTGCGCCGGACGGCGGTCGGCGGGTATCGCGTGGAGGATGCGCACACCATGGACGAACTGCGTGCGCTGCCGCGCGAGGCGGCGCAGCGCCTGCTCCTGCCGGTGGACAGCCTCTGGCCGGACGCGCCGCAGGTCACCGTAGACGCGAAGGCGGAGCGCCTTGCCCGCTGCGGCAATCCGTTCGCGCTCAGCTTACCGGACGGGATTTACCGCATCTATGCTGCGTCGGGGGAGTTTCTCCTGCTGGCGCAGGCCACGGACGGCACGGCCGTCACGATCAAAAGTTTTTTCGAGGTTTCTTGACGTATGGAAAACCAGAAACGTGTCATTGCCCTGGGTTTTTTTGACGGCATCCATATCGGCCATGCCGCGCTCATGCGCCGCACGGTCGCACGTGCCGGGGAGATGGGGGCTATCCCCACGGTCATGAGCTTTGACGTGCATCCGGACACGCTCGTGTTCGGCACGGAGGTCCCGCTCATCAACAGCGCCCACGGCCGCGAGGAGCTCATCCGCCGCCTGTTCGGCATCGAGAGCGTGGTCTTTATCCACTTTGACCGCACGGTCATGCAGATGCCGTGGCAGACGTTCATCCAGACGCTTGTCGACGAGATGGACGCGGCAGCGTTCGTCGTGGGGCACGACTTCAGCTTTGGCTGGCGGGGCGAGGGCACGGCGGAAAAGCTCGCCGCCTACTGTGCCGAGCGCGGTCTTGGCTGCGACGTCATCCCCGCTGTCACGCTCGACGGCCGCGTCGTCAGCTCCACTTATATCCGCGAGCTGCTCGAAAACGGCGAGGTCGAGCGCGCCAACGCCTTCCTCGGCCATCCGCACACCCTGTCGGACACGGTGCACTATGGCTACCGCCTCGGCACGAAGATGGGCACGCCCACGATCAACATGCAGTTCCCGGACGGAGTGCTCGTGCCGCGCCACGGTGTGTACGCCGCGAAGGTGTATCTCGATGACGGCAGCGAGCATTACGCCGTCACGAATGTCGGCGTGCGGCCGACGGTCAGTGGCGGCCAGCGCGTGAGCGTCGAGAGCTTCATCCTCGACTACCACGGCAACCTCTACAACCGCCAGGTGCGGCTGGAGTTTTACAAGTTCCTGCGCCCGGAGCAGAAGTTTGCCTCTGTCGACGAGCTCAAGGCCCGCATCCTCTACGACGCGAACACGACCCGCGCCTATTTCGAAGCGCAGACACAGCACGCATAAAGACATACAAAACCCGCGGCCCCGGTACTCAGTACCGGGGCCGCGGGTTTGCGTTTTTTCGATTATTGCGGGGCTGACTGCGCGGTCTTGGCCGGCCGGCGGCGGGATTTGCCGCGGCCGCGCTTGCGCGGCTGCGCCGCCTTGGCCTTGTAGAAGCTCTCCATGCTGTCCGTCGCCTGATAGGTCAGGCGTGTGGCGCTCCAGGTGCAGTCGTCCGCCTTGCGGAACTTCAGCCGCACGAGCAGTTTGCCGTCCGTCGGGCACTCACCGAGCGTCATATAGCGCTGGTCGCCCTGATTGACCCACTTGCTGTAGCGCACCTCGCCGCTGCACAGCGGGCAGCAGGGGGTGACGAACGCGGCGTCGCCGAAAAGCTCCGACTTCGTGGCGTAGGACTCCGACGCCACGTGCTCGATCGGGTCGGGGCCGTTATTCTCGCCGTGGTGCTCCTTCGGCAGCCGGGTCGTGAGCTTCTGCGCGGCGTCGTGGTAATCCGCCAGCCCCTTCTCCATGTTCAGGTGCGTGCACACGAGCGCGGTGTTGTATGCATCGCCGAGCGCGTCGTGCGCGATGCGCGTCTGCTCGATGGCGAAGTGCTCCATCGCCGTGGCGAGCGATTTCTGGTTGCGGTCGCCGTCGGTCTGGAGGTTGTAGATGAGCTGAAGGTTGATCCAGCCGGCGATCCAGTCCCAGTCCAGATCGTGGATGATGATGTTCTGCTCAAGGATGCCCTGATCGTCGCAGCCCCAGGTGAGGAACGTCACATCGTCACCGCACCAGGCGCGAAACTGCGCCAGCGCCTCCGGAAAACTCACGCCGGCGGCCAGACGCTCGCGGTCGAAGCCGGTGAGCTTCTTGACCTTGTAGTGCATGCGCTTGAAGTACATGGGCTTGACATCGATCTGAAATTCTTCGCCGGGGGTCATGTCCTCGTTGAGCTTCACCGCGCCGATCTCGATGATCTCGCCACGCAGGTGAATGGGCAGCTTGTTGAATACGGAGGATTTGGAACTCATCGCCTGATTCCATTCCAGATCCATCACGACATAATGCATGGCTCTTTTCCGTCCTTTCCTGTAACATTAGGAGTATAGCACACAATGGCGCAACTTTCACGCCCTTTTTTCGGGAATTCTATATTTGAATGTAAGTGCATAGTGTGATATAATCAAACAATACTGTCCGAGGATGGTTCTATGAGAAAACGAAGGGGGTATTCCCAATGAAAATTGCAGTTCTTTGCGGCGGCCTGAGCCCCGAGCGCAACGTCTCGATCTCGAGCGGCACAAAAATCGCTGGCGCGCTCCAGGAGAGCGGCCACCAGGTCGTGCTGCTGGATATGTTTTTCGGCCTTGAGGACTATACCGGCGACATCGCCGCGATCTTTGACAACCCGCCGGCCCTCGGCGGCACGCACATCGATGAGAGCGCGCCGGATCTGGAGAGCGTGCGCGCGCAGCGCAAGCTCCGCAGCCCGAGCCTGTTCGGCGAGCACGTGCTCGAGGTGTGCGCCATGGCGGACATCGTGTTTCTGGCCCTGCACGGCCGTACCGGCGAGGACGGCCGCGTGCAGGCGACGCTCGACCTGCTCGGCATCCCCTATACCGGCAGCGGCTATCTCGGCAGCGCCATCGCCATGGACAAGGACCTGACCAAGCGCGTCGTCGCGCCGCTGGGCGTCAAGACCCCGGCGTGGATGCTCGTCGAGAGCGACGGCATGGACATCGACGCCGTCTGCGCGCAGGTAAAGCTGCCCTGCGTCGTCAAGCCGAACGATTCCGGCTCGAGCATCGGCGTGTCCATCGCCAATGACGAGGCCGAGCTGCGCGCCGCGCTCGAAGCGGCCGCCTGCGAGGGCAGCCGCATCCTCATCGAGCAGTACATCCGCGGCCGCGAGGTGCAGATCGGCATCCTCGGCGACAAGGCCCTGCCCAGCATCGAGATCATCCCGGCCGAAGGCTTTTATGACTACCGCAACAAGTACCAGCCCGGTGCCGCCAAAGAGATCACCCCGGCCGAGATCCCGGCCGAGACCGAGCAGCGTCTGGCCGATGCTGCGCTCACGGTGTTCCGCGCGCTGAACCTGTCGGCCTATTCCCGTGCGGATTTCATCCTCGACGCGGAGGGCGAGCTCTGGTTCCTCGAGATCAACACCCTGCCCGGCATGACGCCCACCAGTCTCGTGCCGCAGGAGGCCGCCGCCGTCGGCATCAGCTACAGCGAGCTGTGCGAGCAGATCATTGCCGCCGCGCTGCACAAGTGAGCCGATGACGGGCTACTGTGTATCGGACATCGCCGCCATCACGGGCGGCGTGCTCTCGGGCGACGGGACAGCACCTGTGACCGGCGTCGTCATCGACAGCCGCGCCGTCACGCCCGGCGCGCTCTTTGCCGCCATCCCCGGCGAGCGAGTGGACGGGCACGACTACATCGGCAAGGCGTTCGATCTCAGCGCGGCCTGCTGTCTTGCGCAGCGCGTCCCGGCGGGGGAGACCCGCCCGGTCATCTGCGTGCCGGACACGGCCGCCGCACTCGAGACACTTGCGCGCGCCTACCGCGCCCGCTTTGCCATCCCGGTCCTCGGCGTGACCGGCAGCGTCGGCAAGACGACGGCCAAGGAAATGGTCGCGTCCGTGCTCTCGCAGCGCTGGAACACGCTGAAAACCGAGAAGAACTTCAACAATCAGCTCGGTGTGCCGCTCACGCTCTTCCGGCTCGAGCCGGAGCACGAGGCCGCGGTCATCGAGATGGGCGTGTCGCACTTCGGCGACATGGCGCCGCTGGCCGCCATGGTGCAGCCGACGGCCATGCTCTTTACGATTATCGGCCACGCGCACCTGGAGTTCTTGCGCGACCGCCGCGGCGTCCTGCAGGAAAAGACCTCCGTGCTCGATACGATGCCGGACGATGCCGTCGCCTTCTTCAACGGGGACGACGACCTGCTGCGCGCCATGACCTGCCGCCAGCGCAAGGTGACGTTCGGCCTCTCGGCCGGCTGCGACGTGCGCGCAGTCGATGTGCGCGACCTCGGCGATGAGGGCAGCACCTGCACGATCGTCGCGGGTGCGCGGCACATCCCGGTGCGCATCTCCGCCTACGGGCAGCATATGGTCTATGCGGCGCTCGAGGGTGCGGCTGTCGGCATCGAATACGGCCTGACGGATGCCGAGATCATCCGCGGCATCGCGGCCTATCAGCCGGTCGGCAGCCGCGCGCGCGTCGTGCGCACGGCGCGCTATACGGTCATTGACGACTGCTATAACGCCAATCCCGATTCCACGGCGGCGGCGCTGCGCTCCATGGCGACGCTTCCGGCTGGCCGCCGTGTGGCCATCCTCGGCAACATGGGCGAGCTCGGCGCCAACGCCGCGGCCCTGCACCGCGAGACCGGCGTCTGCGCGGCCGAAGCCGGCGTGTCGCTCGTCATCACCTGCGGGGAGCTGGCGAAACATATCGCCGCCGGCGCCGCTGCGGCGGACTCTGCTATTGTGACCGCGTCGTTTGACACGCTCGATGCGCTGCTCCCGGCCTTGCCGCAGCTGCTGCAGACGGGTGACTGCGTGCTCGTCAAAGCATCGCACAGCATGCAGTTTGAGCGCGTCGTTCAGGCGCTGACACAGGTGTAAAACTTCATGCATGCGTGCTGCACCACGAAAAAGCGCAAATGCCGGTGCATGAAGTTTCTGCGCATCATTTCCGGTTGCCCCGCAGGGGCGAGGAAATGGCACATTTCTTCTTTTCCTATGCTTTTGCATAGCAAATACAGTGCATTTCCAGCCGGGCGGAGCAGTGCTCCGCCCGGTATTTTTGCGCTTCGTCGATTTGACAAAAACGTAACGTTAAAAATAAAACGACTTTGTTAAAAAAGTAGAAATGCAAAAAAGGGCTTTTCAAACGGGTTGAAAAGCGCTACAATGCAGTTGATAAGAAAATAACAAAGTTCGACAAGCTTCGTTTCGATTCGCCGCAGCGGCTGTTGCCGCCTGTGTGGGAAGTGTGGAAAGCGGAACGCAAACAGATAAAAAACAAACAACACTTTTGATTTCTTAAAGGAGGAATCTGTCATGGCAAAGACCAAGATCGCAGTTTTGTGGGGCCTGCTCATCGCAATGATGGTCGCCTGCGCGGGCATTTACGCCGCGCTCAAAGCGCGCGAGATCAACCCCTACATAGGCAGCACCGGCACGTATGTGGAGACGGTGCAGCCGAATGGTGAGGCGTCTGCCGTCGTCGCGGACAACGTGGTCACGGTCAATGACTGAGTCCTGACAGGCGCGTGGTTCGCCGCCTGTCGAAGAACGCACATACAAGCACGCCGGGTGAAGCTTTGCTTCACCCGGCGCGCTTTTTCAGTCCAATATCCGGAAACGGCTTTTCTTTCCAACCGGAATATGGTATTCTAACGATAAGAACGGAGGGAGCAAGTTTACATAACGCGATTTTGGGAGGGAACGACCATGTCGAAAACAAGCAGGATCATTCTCTGGTGTGTGATGGCCGCAGTGCTGGCGCTGTGCGTTGTGCTGTACATCTCAACGAAGCAGACCGCGGCGGACACGACCGCCCGCGATGCGGGCAAGCGTTATGCCGAGTCGCTGCAGGCCGGCGATGAGACACCGGTCATCACGGGCGGGGACTTCACGATCACGGCGCACACGTTTGAAAACATGTGCGCGCAGAACCGCGCCTCCGGCATGACGGAGGCAGAGGCCGCGCAGTACACGCTCGCGCGCTATATCGTGACGCGCTCGCTGTACGATCAGGTGGTCGCTGAGGGCTATGAGGCTGCGGATGCCGCCGTGCAGCAGGACATTGACGACACGCGCGCCGCCGCGCAGACGGCGGACAACCGCGAGGCTTATGAGCAGTTCATCGCCGGCACCGGCATGACGGAGGACGCCTACTGGGCCTCGATGTTCGAGACGCGCAAGCTTATGCTCACGCTAGAGAATTATACGCAGGCGCAGAAGGCCGCCTTCCTCGCGGCGGGGCACGCGCCGGACGAGACAGATGCGTGGCACGACTTCTGCTATGCGTTGACAAAAGCAGCCGTGGACGCACAGAACATCACGCTCGCCGCGCCGTACAGCTGGACGCTTACGCGCGACAATTATAATGACGCCGGCACGTGGCCGGAGCTGACACAGAGCACCGGCACGCCCGGATAAAGCAGTTCCCCGCATCTTCGGATGCGGGGAATCGTTTATGTAGGCTAAAAGAGATATTTGATGAGCAGCAGCAGCACCAGCCCCGGGAACCCGGCCACGCCGATGACCAGCGCATTGATCCAGTTGAGGCCGAGCGTGATGCCGATGGCGCTGCCGAAAAAGTTGAGCAAAAACAGCGCCGCGAAGCCGATGACCGTGTTGAGCAGCAGCTTCAGGATCCAGCGGATCGGCCTTCGGAACAGCCGGATGACCAGCCAGACGAGAAACACGGCCGCGATCACGACCAGAATGTCCATAAGTGTTTGTGACATAAGAAACCATCCTATTGTGTCAGATTTTTCAGATCGTGCACGGCGCAGTTATACTTTGCGCGCAGCGCGTTGATCTCATAGATGCACGCCTCCATCAGCAGGGGATCGGTGATGTTGTCAAACTCGTTGTAGGCCTGTTCGAGCTCGCGGCGCACGCCGAGCATCTCGGCGCGCACGCGCTGCACTTCCGCGCGGTGCGCCCGCTGCTGCTTTCTCTGACTGGACATGGAAAAGCCTCCGTTCGCTTTTCTGTATATTCTATGTCAGCGGCGGCGGTTTTAGTCAGAGCGCAGCGAAATTTTCCAGGCATAGCGGCGCGTGCTGCGCGCATACTGTGTTCGGACAACATATCCGACGCGCGCTGCAGCGAAGCAAACCCGCGGAGGCCGCCCGGCACACAGGCCGCGGCGCAGCATCCGATTCCTGCAAGAGCTTTGCAGGCTGCTGCATCCAGCGCGGGAACGACCCGCTCCGGACCACCGGAACGCCGTTCGGCACGGATTGCGTCAAGTGCCGGAGCGGCAGGGGAGAGTCCCAAAGGTTCCGGGGCGGCGGGGAGCGCACTTTTCGCGTTCCCCGTCTATTTTTTGGAATTCCTTGCATTTCCGGCCTTGATACGCTATACTAGATTGGTTAAGGTATGAAATGAATGCTACCACATCTTGTGATATGAGAGGGATCCAACGACATGGCAAAGGCCCCAACGACAACCTACGGCAATGACAGCATCTCGATGCTCAAGGGCGCGGAGCGCGTGCGCAAACGCCCGAGCGTCATCTTCGGCTCCGACGGGCTGGAGGGCTGCGAGCACGCAGTGTTTGAAATTCTCTCGAACGCGATCGACGAGGCGCGCGAGGGATTCGGCAATATTATAACCGTTACGCGCTACGAAGACAAGTCCATTGAGGTGGAGGATTTCGGGCGCGGCTGTCCGGTGGACTGGAACGAGAAGGAGCAGCGCTACAACTGGGAGCTGATCTTCTGCGAAATGTACGCCGGCGGCAAGTATAAGAACAACGAGGGCGAAAACTACGAGTACTCGCTCGGCCTCAACGGCCTCGGCGCGTGCGCCACGCAGTACGCCTCGGAATACATGGATGTGACCATCTGGCGCGACGGGAAAAAGTACACCCTGCACTTCCGCCACGGCGAGGTCGCCGGCGGGCTGGAGAGCGCCCCGGCCGACCGCAAAAAGACCGGCACGACCATCCGCTGGCGGCCGGATCTGGAGGTGTTCACGGACATCGACGTGCCCGAGAGCTATTTTCAGGACGTGCTGCACCGGCAGGCCGTGGTCAACCGCGGCGTGACGTTCCGCCTGCGCGTGCAGCGCGGCGGCACGTTCGAGACGACAGACTACTGCTACGCCGACGGCATCCTCGACTATGTCAAGGAGCTCGCCGGGGAGGATGCGCTGACCGTTCCGACCTTTATCGAGACCGAGCGCCGCGGCCGTGACCGCGCGGACAAGCCGGAGTATAAGGTGAAGATCTCGGCGGCGTTCTGCTTTTCCAATCGCGTCAATGACATTGAATACTACCACAACTCGTCCTGGCTGGAGTACGGCGGCGCGCCGGAAAAGGCGGCCAAGAGCGCCTTTACCTCCGCCATCGACGCCTACATCAAGCAGCAGGGCAAGTACCAGAAGAGCGAGAGCAAGATCAGCTTTCAGGACGTGCAGGACTGCCTGATCCTCGTCACAAACTGTTTTTCGACCATCACGTCCTACGAAAACCAGACGAAAAAGGCCATCACGAACAAGTTCATCCAGGAGGCCATGACGGAGTTTTTCCGCGCCCAGCTCGAGATCTATTTCATCGAGCACAAGACCGAGGCCGACCGCGTCATGGAGCAGGTGCTCATCAACAAGCGCAGCCGTGAGACGGCGGAAAAAGCGCGATTGAACATCAAAAAAAAGCTCACCGGCAATGTCGACCTCGCCAACCGCGTGCAGAAGTTCGTCGACTGCCGCTCGAAGGACGTCTCGCGCCGCGAGATCTACATCGTGGAGGGCGACTCCGCCCTCGGCGCCTGCAAGCTCTCGCGCGACGCGGAGTTCCAGGGCATCATGCCCGTGCGCGGCAAGATTCTCAACTGCCTGAAGGCGGATTATGCGCGCATTTTCAAGAGCGATATCATCACCGACCTCATGCGCGTGCTCGGCTGCGGCGTGGAGGTGCAGAGCAAGCAGGCCAAGGACCTCTCGGCGTTCAACCTCGAGAACCTGCGCTGGAACAAGGTCATCATCTGCACCGATGCCGACGTGGACGGCTTCCAGATCCGCACGCTCATCCTCACCATGCTCTACCGCCTCGCGCCGACGCTCATCCGCGAGGGCTATGTGTACATTGCCGAGTCGCCCCTGTATGAGATCGTGAGCAAGGGCAAGACTTACTTTGCCTACTCCGACCGCGAGAAGGCGGCCATCGTCGACAGCCTCGGCGGCGCGAAGGCGGACATCAGCCGCTCGAAAGGTCTCGGCGAGAACGACCCCGAGATGATGTGGCTCACGACCATGAACCCCGACACGCGCAAGCTCATCCGCGTCATGCCGGAGGACGTCGAGCGCACGGCGCAGATGTTTGACCTGCTCCTGGGCGACAACCTCGCCGGACGCAAGGCGCACATTGCCGAGTGCGGCAGCCAGTTTCTCGATCTGGCCGATATTTCCTGAGAAAAACCTGCGTAAAGGAACGGTAACGTTATGCCGAGAAAAAAAGCACCGGAAATCAAGAAAACCATCGACCCCAACGTCGTCGGGCTCAAGGCGGAGGTCATCTCCCAGCCCATCACCGAGACGCTGGAGCAAAACTATATGCCGTATGCGATGAGCGTCATCGTCTCGCGCGCGATCCCGGAGATTGACGGCTTCAAGCCCAGCCACCGCAAGCTGCTGTACACAATGTACAAGATGAATCTGCTCACGGGCGGACGCACAAAGTCGGCCAACATCGTCGGCCAGACCATGCGCCTCAACCCGCACGGCGACGCCGCGATCTATGAGACCATGGTCCGCCTGTCGAAGGGCTACGGCGCGCTGCTGACGCCGTTTGTGGACTCGAAGGGCAACTTCGGCAAGGTGTTTTCGCGCGACATGTCCTACGCCGCCTCGCGTTACACGGAGGCGAAGCTCGCGCCCATCTGCGCCGAGCTCTTCAGCGACATTGACAGCGACACCGTCGATTTTGTCGATAACTACGACGGCTCCATGAAAGAGCCGGCCCTGCTACCGACGCGCTTTCCAAACGTGCTCGTGTCGGCAAACCTCGGCATCGCCGTCGGCATGGCCAGCCAGATCTGCGGCTTCAACCTCGAGGAGGTCTGCCGCACGACGATCGCCTACCTCGAGGACCCGAACCACGACCTGCTCTCGACGCTCCCGGCACCGGACTTTCCGACCGGCGGTGAGATCCTGTACGACCGGGACGAGATGGCCCAGATCTACCGCACCGGCCGCGGCAGCGTGAAGGTGCGCGCTCGCTGGCGGCACCTGCCGAAGGAAAACATCATCGAGATCTATGAGATCCCGTATTCCACGACCGTCGAGGCCGTCATTGACAAGGTGGCCGAGCTTGTCAAGGCGGGCAAGCTGCGCGAGGTGGCCGATATGCGCGACGAGACCGACCTCAGCGGTCTGAAGCTCGCCATCGACCTCAAGCGCGGCGCGGACCCCGAGCAGGTCATGCAGAAGCTCTTCCGCCTCACGCCGCTGTGCGACAGCTTTGCCTGCAACTTCAACATCCTCATTGCCGGCAACCCGCGCGTGATGGGCGTGGGCGAAATTCTCGACGAGTGGATCGCCTGGCGCATGGAGTGCATCCGCCGGCGCGTGTTCTTCGACCTGCAGAAAAAGCGCGCCAAGCTCCACCTGCTGCAGGGCCTCGGCAGGATCCTGCTCGATATCGACCGCGCCATCGCCATCATCCGCAATACCGAGCGCGAGGCCGACGTCGTGCCGAACCTCATGGCGGGTTTTGACCTCGACGAGGTGCAGGCAAACTTCGTGGCCGAGATCAAGCTGCGCAACATCAACCGTGAGTACATCCTCAAGCGCACGGCCGAAACCGACGCGCTGGAAAAAGACATTGCCGACCTTGAGGCGACGCTCGAGAGCAAGCGCCGCATCCGCGGCATCATCATCCGCGAGCTCAAGGAGATCATCCGCAAGTATCCGTCGCCGCGGCGCACGGGCATCTGCGCGGCGGAGTCCGTCGCGCAGATGCCGGCCGAGGACCTTGTGCCGGATTATCCGGTGCAGCTGTTCCTCTCGCGCGAGGGCTACTTCAAGAAGATCACGCCGCAGTCGCTGCGTATGAGCGGCGAGCAGAAGTATAAGGACGGCGACGAGCTGAGCCAGAGCTTCGGTGCGACGAACCGCGGGGAACTTCTCATCTTCACCGACCGTCAACAGGTGTATAAGGCCAAGCTCTGCGACTTTGCGGACACGAAGGCGTCCGTGCTCGGCGTGTACCTGCCGACGGTGCTGTCCATGGACGATGATGAGCACGTCCTGTGCATGATCGACCCCGGCGATTACCGCGGCGAGCTGCTGCTGGCGTTTGAAAACGGCAAGGCCGCGCGCATCCCCATGTCGGCGTATGAGACCAAGACGAACCGCCGCCGCCTGACCGGCGCGTACTCGGACAAGAGCCCGCTCGTGGCCGTGCTGCCGCTGTACGCGGGCAGCGAGGTCGTGCTCTTTGCGTCCGATGGGCGCGCGCTGCTCTTCCCGCCGGAGGCCGTGTCGCTCAAGGCCTCGCGCACGACGCAGGGCGTCGCCGTCATGGCGCTGAAGAAAAAGGCCGTCGTCACGCAGGCGAAGTTTGCGCCCGATACGCTCATCCGCAACCATGCGCGCTACCGCGCCAGGAGCCTGCCGGCCGCCGGCGCGCTGCTGCGCGAGGACGACCGCGGCGAGGAGCAGATGAGCCTGATCTGAGGAGAGAGATATGGATCTGCATCGTTTTTCCGCTTTTGATTACATGAAGCTGGTCGTCGGCTCGGCGCTCGTGGCTGCGGCGTTCCAGTTCTTCACGTTCCCGAACAGCATCGTTTCCGGCGGCGTGACCGGCATCGCCCAGATCATCCGCCTGCTGACCGGAATCCCCGTCGGCGTGCTGTCGATCCTGATTAACATCCCCATTTTTTACCTCGGCTGGCGGCACCGCCTCGGCACACGTCGGCTCATTCTGGCGCTGTGCGTCATGGCGCTCATCTCCGTGCTCATCGACGCGCTCGCGCTGACCGGCCTCGTCGTGACGGACGAGCCGATGCTCGGCGCGGTCTACGGCGGCGTGCTCAACGGCGCGGGCTACGGCCTGATCTATACCACCGGCACGACCGGCGGCGGCACGGACATTGTGGCCAAGATGCTGCGCCGGCGCTATCCGTACATCAACTTCGGCACGCTGCTGTTTGGCATGAACGTTGTCGTCGTGCTGACGTTTGCCTTCCTGTTCAAGAAGTACGACAGCTGCATGTACACCATGATCGAGATGTTCATCAGCTCGAAGGTCGTCAACCTCGTGCTCTACGGCCCCGGCGTGTCGGATGTGTGCTACATCATCACCAACAACGTCGGCGCCATCAAGAGCGCCATCACCTGCACGATGGGCCGCGGCGTCACGCTGCTGCGCGGCGAGGGCGCGTGGTCCGGCAAGGAGATGCAGGTCATCCTCTGCGTGGTCAAGCGGCCGGAGATCGCCCAGCTGCGCGAGGTCGTGCGCTCGGTGGACGAGCACGCATTTGTCATCGTGTCCGAGGCCAAGGAAGTCTTTGGCCGCGGCTTTGGAAACATCTACGGCGACGATTGAAAGGAGCGGGGTATGCACAAACGCTGCATCGCCGGCGTCCTGCTGGCGGCACTGCTGGTGTCGCTGTGCGGATGCACGTCCGTGTTTGACAAGGAATATCTGTCGGTGCGCCCGTATGAGGAGCCGTCGAACCTCCTGACGGACGCCGACACGACGCAGATCCGCAACTATGCGGGTCTCATGCGCGCGCTCAACACCATGGCGGCGCAGTATGAGCACTCGTTCGTGCTGGCCTTCGGCGACTACGACGGCATCATTGCCGACGATCTGGCCGCCGCCTGCGAGGAGCTGCGCACCGGCACCGCCATCGGCGCGTACTGCATCGAGAGCGTCAGCTACGAGACCGAGCAGGTGATTGCCTACTGTGAGGCGAGCATCACCATCACCTACAACCGGCCGGAGAGCGAGGTGCGCTCCATCTACAGCGCCCAGACGCAAAAGAGCATCCTCGACTGCGTGGTCGATGCGCTCGACCGGCAAAAAACGCAGTTTGCCATCCAGATCAGCACCAGTACGCTGGAGCCGGACGATGTTGCGGCGCTCGTGCGCTCGGCGTGTCTGAATCAGCCGCAGCTCGTGGTGGATTTCCCGGCCATCGACGTGACGGTCTACAGCGGGGACGGCAGCCAGAAGATCTTCGGCGTTACGCTGCAGTACGGCGCCAGGGAGTCCACGGTCAACGACCGCCGCACGCAGCTCGACGGCCGCGTGCGCACGCTCACATCCACGCTCACGGCGGGCGAGCAGGAGACGCCCCTGCAGGCGGCACTCATCGTCATGCGCGCCTGTGAGCAGCGGATAACGACCGTGAGCACGGCGTATGATGCGCTCGTGAGCGGTGCGGCCGACAGTTATGGCCTGGCCATGGCCTACAAGGCGGTCTGCGACGCGCTGAATATCCCGTGCCAGGTCGTCAGCGGCCGCTTTCAGGGGGCGGAGCGCTGCTGGAATGTTGTGCAGGTCGGCGGGAATTACTATCATCTCGATCTGTCCATGCAGACGGAGACGCTGTGGCTGCGCAGTGATGAGAGCATGCGCACTACCTATCAGTGGGATGCTGAGAGCTGCCCGGCGTGCACGGAGCAGTCGTTCATCTGGCGTGAGGGACAGAAACTGTAATGCCAGATTCGCAAAAAAGATCAAAAAAAGCTTGACAAGTCGACTTTTTGTGGTAAAATAACGCTTGCATTCACGAAATGCGGGCATAGCTCATTTGGCAGAGCGCCACCTTGCCAAGGTGGAGGTAGCGAGTTCGAATCTCGTTGCCCGCTCCAGATTGAGAACCACACACAGCAAAAACACCGCACGCAGTGCGGTGTTTTTGCTGTGCTTTGCTGCGCTCAGCAGCGCGTTTTTGGTCAGAGACAGAGATAGAAAACACGATCGCAGAATAAGGAGGAACCCTACATGAACGCAGATGTTGTCATTGTCGGCGCGGGCCCTGCCGGTATCTTCACGGCACTGGAACTGCTGCGCCGCGGCTCCCCGGAAAAAATCGTCATGATCGAGCAGGGGCAGGCCATTGAAAACCGCCGCTGCCCGAAGGCCAAGACCGGCAAGTGCATGAACTGCAAGCCGTATTGCCACATCACGACCGGTTTTTCCGGCGCGGGCGCATTCTCGGACGGCAAGCTCTCGCTGTGCAGCGACGTCGGCGGTGATCTGCCCACGCTCGTCGGCGAGCGGCAGGCGCAGGAGATCATCAACTACGCCGACAGTATTTACCTCGAGTTCGGCGCCGACGAGCATGTCGAGGGCCTTGAGAATACGGAGGAGGTCAAGCGCATCCGCACGCGCGCCATCCGCGCGGGCCTGCGCCTGGTCGACTGCCCGATCCGCCACCTCGGCACCGAGAAGGCGCACGAGGTGTATCTCGGTATTGAAAACTACCTGCGCGAGCACGGCGTGGAGATGCTCTTCGGCTGCACGTGCGAGGATGTCATCGTGCGCGACGGGCGCTGCTGCGGCGTTGTGGCGCACGACGGGCATCAGGACTATACCATCGAGGCCAGGCACACCGTCATCGCCACCGGCCGCCGCGGTGCCGACTGGCTGGAGAAGGTTTGCCTCGAGCACGGTGTGGAGCACAAGCCCGGCACGGTCGACATCGGTGTGCGCGTCGAGGTGCGCAACGAGGTCATGGAATCCGTCAACCGTGTGCTGTATGAGTCCAAGCTCATTGGCTACCCGGCCCCGTTCAAGAACAAGGTGCGCACGTTCTGCCAGAACCCCGGCGGCTTCGTGTCGCAGGAAAACTACGACAACGACCTCGCTGTCGTCAACGGCCACGCGTATAAGGAGCTCAAGTCGCCCAACACAAACGTGGCCATTCTCTGCTCGCACAATTTCTCCGTGCCGTTCAACCAGCCGATCGCCTACGCGCAGAAGGTCGGCGAGCTGACGAACATGCTCGGCGCGGGCCATATTATGGTGCAGCGCTTCGGCGACATTCTCGACGGCAAGCGCACCTGGCAGAAGGAGCTCATGCAGTCGAACGTCCGCCCCACGCTGCCGGACGCCGTCGCGGGCGATATCACGTCCGCCATGCCGTACCGCGCCATGCTCAATATCATCAACTTCATCAAGGCCATGGACGAGGTCGTGCCCGGCTTTGCCGCCTATGAGACGCTGCTGTACTCTCCGGAGCTGAAGTTCTACAGCAACCGCATCGCCATGGACGAGGACCTGAACACGAACGTGCCCGGTCTGCACTGCCTGGGCGATTCCTCCGGCTGGACGCGCGGCCTGATGATGGCCTCGGCCATGGGCGTGCTCATGGGCCGCAAGCTCGCCGGGATGCTCTGAGCCGCGGCGGGGAGCTTTGTCAGCTTTTACACAAAATGCTTGACAAATTTCCGCAATTCGGTACTATTAAAGGGATGGAAAACGGATATATCCGCCCCCGGCGGAGGGAAGGAATCGTTTATGGATGGACTGAAAAAAGCATATTACCGTACTTACCAGCAGGTGTTTGACATTGGCATGCGCTGCCTGCACTGGCGCAAGCCGATCGTGATCTCCGGCGCCGGCTGCATCCGGCAGGTCCCGGACGTGCTGAGCAAGAGCGGCGTGACGAAGGTCATGGTCGTCACCGGCTCGCACGTGGTCAAGTCGCTCGGGCCAAAGCTGTTTGCCGCGCTCGAGGACGCCGGCATGCCTTACGAAGTGTTCAGCGAGGTCGAAGCCAACCCCTCGGTGAACACGGTCGAGAAGATCCGCGCGCAGTACACGGAGACCGGCTGCAGCGGCTTTGTCGCCCTCGGCGGCGGCAGCCCGATGGACGCGACCAAAGGCGCGGCCGCCCGCGTTGCCTGCCCGAAAAAGAGCTGCGACGATATGGCCGGTGTCATGCGCGTCGGCAAGACCGTGCCGCCCATCGTCGCCATCCCGACGACGTCGGGCACCGGCAGCGAGACGACAATCGCTGCCGTCATCACCGACAGTGAGACGCACCACAAGTACGCGCTCATGGACCTCAAGCTCATGCCGCTGTACGCCATTCTGGACCCGGAGCTGACCGTCGGCCTGCCGCCGCGCACGACTGCGACCACCGGCATGGACGCGCTCACGCACGCGATCGAGGCGTACATCAGCTGGACATACAACACCAAGGAGAGCCTGCGCCTCGCCGAAGAGGCCGTCAAGCTCATCTTCGATAACCTCGAGCAGGCGTATCAGCACGGCGAGGATCTCAAGGTGCGCGAGAACATGATGATCGCCGCCTTCAAGGCAGGCTTTGCCTTCTCCCGCGCCGGTGTCGGCAACGTGCACGCCATCGCGCACACGCTCGGCGGCCTGTACAACACGCCGCACGGTCTGGCCAACGCGGTCATTCTGCCGATCGTTCTTGAGGACTACGGCGAGGCCGTGTATCCGAAGCTCGCGCGCCTGTGCGAGATTGCCGGCGTCAAGACCGACGGTACGGACGCCGAGAAGGCGCAGGCCTTCATCGCGGAGATCTATGCCATGAACGCGCGCATGGGCATCCCGAAGGGCTTTGACTTCATCAAAGAAGAGGATATTCCGCAGATCATCACCTGGGCGCTGGCCGAGGCCAACCCGAACTATCCGGTGCCGGTCGTGTACAACGCCGCGCGCTGCCGCAAGGTCATCGATACCATCCGCGCCAAGGCTGCGGAGAACCCGCCCGCCGAGGCATAAGAACAAAAAAGCCCGCTTCGCACGGCCGTGCGAAGCGGGCTTTTTTGCCCGGCAGACTCATGCGGCCTGCCGCTCTTTTTTGCTGCCGATGCCGCCGTGGAGCACAAAGCGGCAGAAGCGATTGTCCGGGTGCGCCGACACGATGCGGTAGATCAGCAGCGTGATCGCATAGGCGATCGTGGCGGCGATCAGCCCCACGATCATGCCACCGAGCACGTCAGACGGGTAGTGCGCCATGAGGTAGTTGCGCGCTGCGCCCATCGCCGCTACGAACAGGTAGGCCCACCAGCGCGCGGGCTTTTTGCCCGCGAGCACAAGCGCGGTCACGCCGGCCATCGCGGCCGTCACATGGCCGGAGGGGAAGGAGTACTCGCTCTCGGCATACGCGCCGGCGGCCTGCCACCAGGTGCGGAAGGGCTCCACCGTCAGCGGGCGCGGCCGGGCGACGAAGTCCTTGAGCCAGAAGTTTGTGATGAGTGCGCCGCAGCACACGGCGCCGAACATGCAGATGCCCACCCTGCGCGTTTTCGGAAACAGCATCAGCACGATGCCGAGCGCGAGAAAGAGGATGCCCTTCTCGCCCAGCAGCGTGATGGCCCGGCACAGCGGCGTGAAGAAGCCGCCCGCCGCCCCGGCCAGGTTGTGCAGTGCCTGCAGAATGGCGTAGTCATAGCCCGCAAAGGCCGTGTTGAGCCACTGCGCGATCGCAGTCAGTTCCATAAAGAATCACCGTCCAGGTACAAAGGATATCTATAGAAAAGGCGAAAAGGTTCGCCGGAATGTAAAATGTATTTAAAATCTTTGTAAAGCGACTTTGTCATCTTACACCCCGCGCATGCGTTTTGCAACCGGCAGCGCCTGAATAGACCCTTAAAGTTTTGGATGAACATTTTTCAATGAAAACGAAAATGGAACGTTTTCTGCGTTTTGGGCGGGATATGCGGCCGGAGGACTTGACTTTGCCGGGAAAAATCAATATGCTGGTAATGAAAATTCTCATATCAGAATAGGAGCGATGTTTGCATGATTCTCGATTGCAGCAAATATGTCGGCCCGTGCCGCTGTGGCCGTGAGCACACACTGGAGACGAAGAAGGTCGTCGTGGAATATCACGCGCTCGACAAGTTCGACCAGTACATGGACGAGGTCGGTCTGACCGGCAAGCGCGCCGTCATTTACGATACGAACACCTACAACCTCCCGACGCTCAAGCATGTGCGCGCCGATCAGGAGATCGTCCTCAACGCCGAGGGCCTGCACTCCGAAAAGGGCATGATCGAGGACATGATGCGCCAGCTCGACCATCCGGACGTCATCGTCGCGGTCGGCTCCGGCACGATCATGGACTTCGGCCGCTACCCGGCCTACCATCTCGGCATCCCGTTCGTCGCGGTGCCGACGCTGGCGAGCTCCGACGGCTTCACGGCCAATATCTGCTCGATCATCATCGACGGGCAGAAAAAGTCCATCCCCATGCAGGCGGCGGCGCTCGTCGTCTGTGACCTGAACGTCGTCTCCGGCGCGCCCCTGTGGCTGACCGTGAGCGGCATTTCGGACATTCTGGCCAAGTACATCTCGCTGGCGGACTGGAAGATCGCGCACCTTGTCTCGGGCGAGTATTACTGCCCGATGGTCGCCGACCTTGCCGAGGAGGCGCTGACCATCATGCGCAAAGCGGCTGACGACATGGCAGCCGGCGGCGCGCCGGACTTCGAGGCCATGACCATGGCGCAGATGATCTCCGGCCTGACCATGCAGCTGCTCAACCACTCCCGCGCAGCCTCCGGCGCCGAGCATCTGATGGCGCACCTGGTGGAGATGAAGCCGCCGCGGTTTGAATCCGCGCACGGCATGCACGGCCAGTGTGTCGGCGTGGGCACGTACCTGTGCGCGAAGGAGTATCACTACCTCGCTTCGCTCCCGACGCCGAAGGCCAAGCCCTTTGAGCCGCTGACCCGCGCGTGGGTGGACGAGAAGTTCGGCCCCCTTGCCGACGGCATCATGAAGGAGAACGAAAACGACGTGCTCGGCACGTTCGATGCGCAGAACATCGTCGACCACTGGGACGAGATCCGCGCCATCATCGCCGAGATCCCCTCGGCCGAGGAGCTGGCCGCGCTGTGCGAGAAGCTCGGCGCGTTCTACAAGCCCGAGCAGATCGGCATCGACCCGGCCCTGTCGGAGGACATGCTCAGCGTTTCGGCGGCCATCCGCAACCGCCTGACGCTCATCCGCATGCGCCGTGTGCTCGATTTCGGCGAATAATTGCAGACATGTGTGCGCCCGGAAGCAGCCGCTTCCGGGCGTTTTCTGCTTGTGAAACGGGGCGCATGGTGGTATAATATTCTGATTTGATTTTTTGCAGAGGAGGCCGTTTCGTGCCGGATTTTGAAGTCATTTCGCCCTATGAGCCGTCGGGCGACCAGCCCGAGGCGATCGACACGCTCGTGCAGGGGCTGGAAAACGGCATCGACGAGCAGGTGCTGCTCGGCGTGACCGGCTCCGGCAAGACGTACACGATGGCCAAGGTCATCGAGCGCGTTCAGCGGCCGACGCTCGTGCTCGCGCACAACAAGATCCTCGCGGCACAGCTGTGCAGCGAGTTCAAGGAGTTTTTTCCGAACAACGCCGTGGAGTATTTCGTCTCCTACTACGACTACTATCAGCCGGAGGCGTACATCCCGCATACGGACACGTTCATCGAAAAGGACGCTTCCATCAACGATGAGATCGAGCGTCTGCGCCACTCGGCCACGTCGAGCCTGTTCGAGCGGCGGGACGTGATCGTCGTCTCGTCCGTGTCGTGCATCTACGGCCTCGGCGACCCGATCGACTATGCCAACATGGTCATCTCCCTGCGCACCGGCCAGCAGCGCGACCCGGAGGAACTCATGCGCAAGCTCATCGACATCCGCTACGAACGCAACGACATCGCCTTTGCGCGCAACATGTTCCGCGTCCGCGGCGATACGATCGACATTTTCCCGGCCTATTCCTCTGACCACGCCGTGCGCGTGGAGTTTTTCGGCGACGAGATCGACCGCATTTCGGACATCAACGTCGTCACCGGCGCGCCCATCCGCACGCTCAGCCATGTGGCGATCTATCCCGCGTCGCACTACGTCACGACGCACGAGAAGATGGAGCGCGCCATCGGCGAGATCCGCGCCGAGTGCGACGCGCGCGTGAAAACGTTCGAGCAGCAGGGCAAGCTCCTCGAGGCGCAGCGCATCCGCCAGCGCACGGACTATGACATTGAAATGATGCAGGAGCTTGGCTACTGCTCCGGCATCGAGAACTATTCGCGCATCATCAGCGGCCGCGCTCCCGGCAGCGCGCCGATGACGCTGCTGGACTATTTTCCGAAGGACTTTCTGCTCTTTGTCGACGAGAGCCACGTCACGCTGCCGCAGGTGCGCGCCATGTACCGCGGCGACCGCGCGCGCAAGGATTCGCTCGTTGAGTACGGTTTCCGCCTGCCGAGCGCGTATGACAACCGCCCGCTGAAGTTCGAGGAGTTTGAGCAGCGGGTGAACCAGGCCATTTACGTCTCGGCCACGCCGGGCGACTATGAGCGCGAGCACGCGGGCCAGATCGCCGAGCAGATCATCCGCCCGACCGGCCTGCTCGACCCGCAGATCTTCGTGCGGCCCATCGAGGGGCAGATCGACGACCTCATCGGCGAGATCAACGCGCGCATCGCCAAAAACGAGCGCACGCTCGTGACCACGCTCACGAAGAAAATGGCCGAGGACCTTTCGGCCTACCTCACGAACGCGGGCATCCGCTGCCGGTATCTGCACCACGACATCGGCGCAATCGAGCGCATGGAGATCATCCGCGACCTGCGCACCGGCGCGTTTGACGTGCTCGTCGGCATCAACCTCCTGCGCGAGGGACTGGACCTGCCGGAGGTGTCGCTCGTGGCGATCCTCGACGCGGACAAAGAGGGCTTTCTGCGCAGCGAGACGAGCCTGATCCAGACGATCGGCCGCGCGGCGCGCAACGCTGAGGGCACGGTCATCATGTACGCCGACAAGGAGACGGCCGCCATGCACGCGGCCATCATGGAGACCAACCGCCGCCGCGCCAAGCAGGCGGCCTACAATCAGGCGCACGGCATCGTGCCGAAGACGATCGTCAAGAGCGTGCGCGAGCTGCTCGAAATTTCGAGTGACGTCGAGGCACCCAAGCGTGCCGACGGCGTGAAGATGACGGAGGCCGAGCGCCGGGCCGAAATCGCACGGCTCGAGGCCCAGATGAAGAAGGCGGCCGAAATGCTCGAGTACGAGTATGCCGCTGTGCTGCGCGACCGGCTCATTGAACTGCGCGGCCAGTGACGCGCAAGGAGGACACCCGAATGAAACTCATGATTCTCGACGGCAACAGCATCGTCAACCGCGCCTTTTATGGCATCCGCATGCTCAACGCGCCCGACGGCACGCCGACGAACGCGGTCTACGGATTTCTGACCATTTTCCAGCGCATCCTCGAGCTCGAGCAGCCGCAGGCGGTGTGCGTGGCGTTCGACGTGCACGCGCCGACGTTCCGCCACGAGCAGTACGCGCGCTATAAGGCCCAGCGCAAGCCCATGCCGGAGGAGCTCGTCGTGCAGATGCCGCTGCTCAAGCAGACGCTCGACTACATGGGCATCCGGCGGCTGGAACTGGCCGGGTGGGAGGCGGACGACCTGCTCGGCACGGTCGCCAAGCGCTGCGAGGCTGCCGGCTGGGCGTGCGAGATCGTCACCGGCGACAAGGACAGCCTCCAGCTCATCACGGACACCACCCACGTCTGCCACGTCAAGACCCGCATGGGCCAGACGGAGACGATCGAATACACGCCCGAGGTGTTTCGCACCGAGTACGGGTTTGACCCCATCCATATGATCGACCTCAAGGCGCTCATGGGCGACAGTTCGGACAACATCCCCGGCGTGCCCGGCATCGGTGAAAAGACGGCGAAGGATCTGCTCGTGCGCTTCGGCACGGTGGCGGATATTTACCGCGATCTGGACACGCTGGACATCAAGCCCGGCGTACGCAAAAAGCTCGCGGAAGGGCGCGAGAGCGCGCAGCTGTCGTTCGACCTCGCCACGATTCACACGGACGCGCCCATTGATTTCGCACCAGAATCGGCAGCCTGGAATCGGGACTACCTCCCCGAGCTCTATGACTGGTTCCGGCGGCTTGGCTTTTTGAAGCTCTCGGAAAAGTGGGGCCTGCAGCCGGCCGACGGCGCGGCTGCGCCGGAGGGCGCGCTGCCGCAGCTGCCGACCGTGGATGTGACGGATCAGGACGCCCTGCACACGCTCGAGCAGGCGGTCACGGCGGCGCCGTATGTCGCGGTGCTCGCGCCCGACGGGCTCGACGCGCTCACGCTCTGCGACGGCAAGGCGTGCTATGCGCTCGCATGGGCGCAGCTCAGCGATGATTACAACGCATTCCTGCGTCTGCTGTTTTCTGACCGCGTGCACAAAGCGGGGCACAACATCAAAGACCTCATGCGCGCGCTGCTCGCCGAGGGCCTGCCGACGGACGGATTTGTGTTTGACACGGCGCTGGCGGCCTACCTGCTCGATGCCACGGCCGGAAGCTACGACCTGCCGCGTCTTGCGCAGGCGTACCTCGGCGGGGAAGCGCCGGATGTGCAGACTGTCTGGGCGCTGCAGCCGGTGCTGCGGGAAAAGATGGACGCGCTCGGCATGCTGCCGCTTTATACGGACATTGAGCTGCCGCTGTGCCCGGTGCTGGCGCGCATGGAGCACACGGGCTTTCTCGTGGACCGCAAGGCGCTGTATGATTTCGGCGAGAGCCTTACAAGCGCCATCGAGCACCTGCAGCAGAGCATCTGGGCCTGCGCGGGCGAGCCGTTCAACATCCAGTCGCCGAAGCAGCTCGGCCATGTGCTGTTTGATCAGCTCATGCTCCCGGCCGGAAAAAAGACCAAGACCGGCTGGAGCACGAATGCCGCCGTGCTCGAAAAGCTGCGCGGCAAGCACCCGATCATCGACCAGATCCTCGACTACCGCATGCTCACGAAGCTCAAGTCCACCTATGCCGACGGGCTGCTCAAGGAGATCTCGGCCGACGGGCGCATCCACACGAACTTCCAGATGACCGTCACGGCGACGGGGCGCCTGTCATCCACGGAGCCAAACCTTCAGAACATCCCCGTACGCCGCGAGCTCGGCGCGCAGATCCGCAATATGTTCGTGGCCTCGCCCGGCAAGGTGCTCGTGGACGCGGACTACAGCCAGATCGAGCTGCGTCTGCTGGCGCACATCGCGGGTGACGAGACCATGATCGCGGCCTTCCGCAGCGGGGAGGACATCCACGCCGTCACGGCGTCGCAGGTGTTCGGCGTGCCGCTCGACGAGGTCACGCCGCTGCAGCGCTCGCACGCCAAGGCCGTCAATTTCGGCATTGTCTACGGCATCTCAGCCTTCAGCCTTGCGCAGGACATCGGCGTGTTCCAGAGCGAGGCCAAGGCGTATATGGACAGCTATTTTGCCAAGTACCACGGCGTGCGCGCCTATATGGACCGCATCGTCGCGCAGGCCAAGGCCGACGGCTATGTCACGACGCTCTTCGGCCGCCGGCGCGGCCTGCCGGAGCTGAAATCGTCGAATTTCAACCTCCGCAGCTTCGGTGAGCGCGTGGCGCTCAACATGCCCATTCAGGGCACGGCGGCGGACATCATCAAGGCCGCCATGGTGCGCGTAGACGCGCGCATGCGCGCCGAAGGACTCGAGGCGCAGCTCCTGCTGCAGGTGCACGACGAGCTCATCGTCGAGTGCCCGGCGGAGGAGGCCGAGACGGTCCGCGCCATCCTCATCGAGGAGATGGAGCACGTGGTCGACTACCGCGTGCCGCTGCTCGTGGACGCGAAGATCGGCGCGAGCTGGGCGGAGGCGCACTGATGGACTACACGATCTGCGACGCTGGGGCGGCGCACCTGCCGCAGCTCGAGGCGCTCGAGCGCGCGTGTTTTTCCGCGCCGTGGACGCGCGCGCAGCTGGCGAGTCAGCTGCCGGACGACCGGCACGTGTTTCTTGTTGCGGCAGCGGGGGAGACGGTGCTCGGCTACGCAAACTTCCTGCACGTGCTCGACGAGGGCGACATCGGCAATGTCGCCGTTGCGCCGGAGTACCGGCGGCAGGGCATCGCGGACGCGCTGCTCGATGCGCTGTGCGCGCGGGCGGCGGCGCTCGATCTCGCATTTTTGACGCTGGAGGTGCGCTTATCGAACGCGCCCGCCATCGCGCTGTACCGCAAGCACGGGTTCCAGACCGTCGGTCAGCGCCGAAATTACTATCAGAAGCCGGACGAGGACGCGCTCCTCATGACCTGGTTCCGGAGAGAGGCAGAGACGATATGATTATTCTTGCGATTGAATCCTCCTGTGACGAGACGGCCGTCGCCCTCGTGCGCGATGGGCGCGAGGTGCTGACCGATCAGGTCTTTTCCCAGGCCGATCTGCACGCGATTTACGGCGGCGTCGTGCCCGAGATCGCGTCGCGCTCGCACGTGGAGGTCATCTCCCAGCTGGCTGACCGCGCGTTGGCGGTGACCGGCCTGACCCGCGGCGACATTGACGCCGTGGCCGTCACCTGCGCGCCGGGGCTCATCGGCGCGCTGCTCGTCGGCGTGAACTTTGCCAAGTCCGCCGCGCTCGCGCTCGGCGTGCCGCTCATCCCGGTGCACCACGTGCGCGGCCATATCGCGGCCAACTACATCGCCTACCCGGAGCTGGAGCCGCCGTTCGTGTGCCTGGCCATCTCGGGCGGAAACACACTCATCTGCGACGTGCGCGACTATACCGACCTGCGCATCCTTGGCGCCACGCGCGACGATGCGGCCGGCGAGTGCTTTGACAAGACCGCGCGTGTACTCGGCCTGCCGTACCCCGGCGGCAAGCCCATTGACGACCTGTCCAAGACCGGTGACGACCGGAAGTACAAGCTCCCCATCGGCCACGTGGACGGCTGCCAGTACGACATGAGCTTCAGCGGCCTGAAAACGGCCGTCATCAACCTCGCCCACACGGCGGAGCAGAAGGGCGAGCCGCTCGATAAGGCGTCGCTCGCCGCGTCGTTCTGCCGCGCCATGAGCGAGAGCCTCGTGCCGCGCACGATGGCGGCGGTCCGGGAGCTCGGCTATGACAAGCTCGCCGTGGCGGGCGGCGTCGCGGCCAATTCCCGCATCCGCGGCGATTTTCAGGCCGCGTGCGACGCGGCCGGCATCCGCCTGTTCGTCCCGCCGCTGAAGCTCTGCGGCGACAATGCCGCCATGATCGGCTGCCAGGCGTACTATGAGTATCTGCGCGGCGCACGCGCCGGCAGCGAGCTCAACGCCTGGGCGAATATGGAGATCTCTGAGGTGCCGTTTTATGGGCGTGCATGACGGCCACCGCGCCCGCATGAAGGCGCGCTTCGTGCGCAGCGGGCTCGATAATTTTGATGACCACAGTGTGCTCGAACTGCTGCTGTTTTACGCCGTGCCCCGGCGCGACGTCAACGAGCTCGCGCACGCACTGCTGGACCACTTCGGCACGCTCGACGCCGTCTTTGAGGCGAGCTTTGAGGACCTGATGCGTGTGCCCGGCGTGGGGGAGAGCGTGGCCACACTCTTCACGCTCATCCCGCAGGTCGGTCGCCGGTACCAGATGGCCAAGCGCCGCCAGCAGACGATCCTGCGTTCAAGCGAGGACGCCGGGAACTATCTTGTGCCGCTTTACATGTACGAGCGCACGGAGGTCGTCTACCTCCTGTGTCTGGACGCAAAGGGCGGTCTCATCAGCTGTAGGGAGGTCGGCCGCGGCGTGGTCAATGCCGCGGAGGTGTCCGTGCGCGCCATCGTGGAGACGGCCCTGTCGCAGAAGGCGGTGTCCGTCATCCTCAGCCACAACCATGTGGACGCTTATGCGCTCCCGTCGCGCGAGGATGAGCTCACGACCCGCCGCATCCGGGACGCACTTTTGCTCGTAGGAATCACGCTTGCGGATCATATCATCGTCTGCGGCGAGGATTATGTGTCGTTTGCCGACAGCGGCCTGCTCTGAATCATCACCGGCGGCACAAATCCTGCATTTTGCCTGTCAAGCATTTTTTCAAATCTCTCGCGGCTGCGAGAGATTTTTGTTATGGTAACAAAATCGATGTTTGCAAAATCCACAAAGTCCGTTTCCGGCGTTTCCTGATTTATGCAGAAATAAAGCAAACGATTGAAATGCAAAAGAAAATCTCGTGTTGAAAAGTCGGTTGAAAATGTTGATAACTCACAGCAAACTGGAAGCAGAAAAATAATTATGTAAACATATTGTCACGAAAATGTAAGAACTTTGATCCCCTCCGCGAGCGGGAAAGCCTGAAACAGCGCGTGTTTTTCGGATGGCCGTAACAGTGCAAATTCTGCACAACCGACAGAAACCGAAGAAAATCGACAATTTGTGCAGGAATGCAACATTTTTTCATGCATGAAAACAAATAGTAATCGTCGAACTTTTTTGTTGACATCCCTGGAGACATGTGATAGAATGTGCAAGCTGTAAGAAATGTGCTAGTGTAGCTCAGTCGGTAGAGCAGCTGATTCGTAATCAGCAGGTCGTGTGTTCGAGTCACATCACTAGCTCCAGAAACGCCCTGTAGCCTCCGTAGCCGCAGGGCGTTTTTGTACTATGCCGCTTGACGCGGCGGCGGGGGCACGGTATCATGAAGTATCCACGGAGCCGTTCGGAGCGGCGCTTTTATTTCTCTGCCGATTAGATACATCTAACTATAATACAGGAGGTGCGGCGCAATGGCCACAGCAAAAAAGGAACTTTCAGCGGACACGCAGGCGACAGTGCTGCATCAGGATGCGGAGCACACGGTCTACCGTCTCGACGGCACCGACGGGGAAGTGGTGCAGACGGTCTACCCGGTTTTCCCGGGCATCGAGATCGCGTATCACGATGTGCATGCCACGGCCTGCGCCATGCAGCGCACGCGCGCGTCCGGCTGCCTCGAGATCCACCACTGCCGCGAGGGGCGCATCGCCTATCCGTATGGCGGGTCCTGCTTTTTCCTCGCGCCGGGCGACCTGGCGATCGTGCAGCGCTCAGCGGCGGCGGCTCTGGCGCGCTTTCCGACCGGGCACTACCACGGCATCACGGTATCGATCGACCCGGCGCGCGCGCCGGACTGCCTGTCGTGCTTTCTCGAAGACGTTGAGGTGTGGCCGAGTGCGCTCATCGAAAAATTCTGCGCGGACGCAGCCTGCTTCGTCACGCGCTCGTCACAGGGCGTAGCGCACATTTTCTCCGAGCTCTATTCCGTGCCGGAAGGCATCCGCAAGGGCTATTTCAAGGTCAAAATTCTAGAGCTGCTGCTGTTTTTGAGCGCGTTCCCCATGCAGGCGGCGCAGCCGCAGCACAGTTATCCGCAGTCGCAGGTGCAGCTTGCCGAGCAGGTCGGCGCGTACCTGCTGGAGAACACGGAGCGGCGGCTGACGGTCGCGGAGCTCGCGCAGCGTTTCGGCGCCTCGGCCACGCTCATCAACAGCAGCTTCCGCGGCGTGTACGGCATGTCGCCGGCGGCGTTTCTGCGCGCGCAGAAAATGCACGGCGCGGCCCGCCTCCTGCGCCAGACCGACCGCACGGTGCTGGATATTGCCGGCCAGTTTGGGTATGATAACGGCAGCAAGTTCGCCAAAGCGTTCCGGGACGTCATCGGCGTCCCGCCCAACGCTTACCGCAGCGGCATCGACTGCGACAGCTGCGCGCCGGAGGCCCCGGCGGTCTGACGGCGGGCGCGCAACTTTTTCATTTTGGAGCCATGTTCCGATGATTTGGAGCGGATGCCGGGGGTATCATGCAGTATCATAACACCAGAAAGCAACGAAACGCGCAGCTTTTCACACATGAGTTAGACGGTTTTAACCAACAACCGCGCAGCATTGCTCACTGCGCGAAAACCGGTAAACCACCACAGACAAGGAGGCAAGCCATGTCGGAGGAAAACGTCGTACGGCTCTGTGCGCCGACACTGGCCGGGATCAAGACCGGCAGCCTGTTCCCCTGTCCGTTTGAAAACCGGGAGACTTTGCTCATGGAGATCCGCCAGTATAACCAGGTGCTGGTTCCCAAAGGACTCTGCCTCCTCCCGCTGCGATTCACGGACAAGAGCGCGCTGCTGTATCTGTACCGCCCACGCGATCTGGAGCGGGATCTGCAGGACCGGCTGGCGACGGAGATTCTGCGGCACGCAGGCTATGTCTGCGGCAGCAGCGAGCAGTGCCTGATGAAGCTCATCGAGCGTCTGCGCGCGTACGACGAATTCCCCCACGAGATCGGCCTGTTTCTGAGCTACCCGCCGGAGGACGTCAAAGGGTTTATCGAGCACCACGCGGCTGATTTCAAGTACGCCGGCCTCTGGAAGGTGTACGGCGACGAGCAGCGGGCGCGCGACCTCTTTGCCAAATACCAGCGGTGTACGGAGATCTACTGCGAACGTCTGCACGCGGGCTCGAGCATTGCGCAGCTCGCCGTGAACGTGCAGCAGCGAAATACAGCACAAAAGGAAAGGATGTTACCATCATGAAAAAAGCAGCAGTCATCTATTGGAGCGGCACCGGCAACACCGAAGCCATGGCCAACGCCGTCCTCGAGGGCATGAAAAGTGCCGGCGCGGACGCGGTGCTTCTGACTGCCTCCGATGTGGATGTTTCCGCCGTCGGCGGATATGACGCCGTGGCGCTCGGCTGCCCGGCCATGGGCTCCGAAGTTCTGGAGGACATGGAGTTCGAGCCGATGTTCGACGGCTGCAAGGCCGGCCTGAAAGGCAAACGTGTCGCCCTGTTCGGCTCTTACGGCTGGGGCGGCGGCGAGTGGATGCACAACTGGGAGCGCGACTGCCGCAGTTCCGGTATCCAGCTCGCGTGTGACAGCGTGATCTGCAACGAAGCGCCAGATGACGCGGCCCTCGCGGCCTGTCAGGCGCTCGGCAAGGCGCTCGTCGACTGATTTCTTTCGATCGTACCCGGAGCCTCTCCGGTTACCGATACCAACAACAGACGCATCAAGCCAAATCACCTCACCTCTCTTCTCTTCCCCCATTCCCTGCAGCGGTGTGACACCACGCACTTTGCCTGTGCGTGACCGCTGTCCCCAACAAAGAATCGTCCGCCGGATTCCCCTTCCGGGCGGACGATTTTTTGCTGCCCGCGCTTGACAACGCGGCGTGTATCTGCCTATCATAATGCAAAATCGACACGCGGGAGGCTCGTCCATACGCATACATGAATTCGGAACCGAACACGAAAAGACTGTCCTGCTGCTGCACAGCGCCTGCCTGAGCTGGCGCATGACCCGGACGAAAAGACGCCCTACACGAGCGTAGAGGACATCGCGGCCGAGGTGAGCGGCTGGCTGGCGCAGCGGGGCATCGGCGCGCTCTGGGGGCTATACGGCGTGTCCATGGGCGGCGCGGTCGCGCTGCGGCTGCTGGCGGACGGGAAGATCCCGGTGCGCACGTGCGTGCTCGACGCGGCCATCACGCCGTACCGTGCGCCGCGGTGGCTGACGCGGGGCTTTTCCCTGCGCAACTATCTCGTCATTCACTTTGCGCAGCGGCATCTGGCGCTGATCCGCCGGGCGTTCCCGTCGCAGCGTTTCGGTCAGGCGGCGGTGGAGGATGTCTGCACGATCTTGGGGCGGATGGACCGGCGCGATGTCTGGCACGTGTTTGATTCCTGTTTTAACTACCCGCTGCCGAAGCAGCTTTGCACGGCGGCACGGGTGTCGTACTGGTACGGGAGCAAGGAGTATTCCCAGCGCGCACTGGACATCCGCCATGTGCGCCGCCTGCTGCCGAAGACGGTGTTTGTCCCGTTTCCGAACTGCGCGCACGCGGAGTTTGTCTCCGGGCAGCCGGAGGCATTCGCCGCGCGGCTGGCCGAGACGTTCGAGCAGGACTGAATCGATAAACCAGCGCCCTGTACAGGACATTCTCCTGCACAGGGCGCTGCTTTTTGCTTTTCATTGCGCCGTGATGGCGGCCGCGATCTGCTCGGCGCCGTCCCGCGGCAGACAGGCAGATTGCGCAGCCAGCATGCGTTCGGCGCACGCCGGGTCATAGATGAGCCGGTCGGCAAAGCGGGCTGCCTCGTCCACGCTGCGCGCGAAGAACGACAGGCCGTGGCGGGCGAAGAACGCGGCGTTTTCCGTCTCCACGCCGGGGATGGCCATCGTATGTACGAGCGGCACGCCCAGCATGGCGGCCTCAGAGCTGGAGATGCCGCCGGCCTTGCTCAGCAGCACGTCGGCCGCGTGCATGTAGGCCGGTACCTGATCCGTAAACGGCACGGTCAGCACGCCCTGCCCGTGGTAGGTGTCCTCGAGCGCCTGCCGCAGCGCCTCATTCCGGCCGGGCAGCACACACAGCAGCGCGTTTTCATCCGGCACGCGGCGGATCGCGTCGCACAGCGACACGGCGTCGCCGCAGCCGATGCCGCCGGTCATGATGAGATAGATCTTCTTGTCCGCCGGCAGCCCCAGCGCTGCGCGCGCGGCGGCTTTGTCCATCGGCGCGAGAAAGCGCGCCGCCACCGGCATGCCGGACACGATGAGCTTTTCGGCCGGCATCCCGGCCTGAATACACAGCTCCCGCACCTCACTGTGCGGCAGGAAGTAAGCATCCAGATCGGTCTCGGCGAGAAACGGGATGCACGTATAGTCCGAGAGGATGCCGTAGCATTTCACGTCGCAGCGCTCCCACCGGCGCAGGAACGTGAGCGTTTCCATCGGGAACAGGTGCGAGCAGACGACGGCGTCATAGCCGTTGTCGCGGATGAAGGCGTTGAGCTGCCGCGCGTGGCGGATGTTGGCCATGTAGACCGGCGAGGTGACGCCGGTCGCGCTGTACATTGCACCCGCGTGGTACATCATGCCGAACACGTCCGGCGCCTTGGTCGAGATGCGGTTGAGGATCTTGTCGAAGCTCAGCGGCCCGGGGTCGCCGAACATGTGCAGCATATCGAGGAACGATGTCTCGTGCCCGCGCGCATCGAGCGCCTCCTTGACAGCGAGCGCGCAGTGGTTGTGCCCCTCGCCGGTGCTGCAGCTTAAAAGCAGGATTTTCATGCCGGTCCCTCCTGTGTGTTGTAAAGTGTCCGCCGTCAGCGGTCGGCGCAGCCGGGATCAGCTGCGGAAATGCGCAGTACAGAGGCGGCGAGCTGCCTGCCGCTCGCGGTTTTCATGATCGTGTTCAGGAAATGTATGACGCTTTCCTTGGCATATCCATTCTCTGAGGCGTTTGCGATGTAGTCCGCCTCGATGAGGATCTGGTAGTCCATGCCGTGAATGTCGCGCAGTGTGTGGTGATGCCCCACGAGGTAGGCCACGCGCGCGATCTGCGTCTCCGTCATGCCGGTGCCGGCGAGAAACGCGCGCACCAGCACAGCGCCCTCCAGCTCCTGATATTTCCCGTTGGTGTTGCCGTATTTCTCGCGGCAGAGCGGGCAGGCAATGTCGTGCGTGATGGAGGCGACCTCCAGAAGGTACTGCGTCTCCGCGTCCAGCCCTTCCAGCTCGCCGATCGTTCGGGCGTAGGCCCAGACGCGCAGGAGGTGGTCAATGTCGTGGATGTTGCTATTGGATGCGGCAATCATTTTGTTCAGAATTTGTGCGATGGTCATGGATACCTCCGTTGGCTGTCAGTTAAAATGCCCGTCGTTGGCGGCAAAGAGCCGCGCACACTGGGCGCGCAGCGCCGCGTGCTCGGGCGCAGAGAGCACCGGGTCGGCGGCGAGCACCGTGCGGGCCGCGTCGCGCGCGTCGTTGACGGCGGTCATGTTCGTGCCGAGGTCGGCGATGTGCAGCGCCGGCAGACCGTGCTGCCGGTTGCCGAAGAAGTCGCCCGGGCCGCGCTGGCGCAGGTCGGCCTCCGCGATCTGAAAGCCGTCGGCCGTGTCGCACAGCACCTTCAGCCGCGCACGCGCTTCCTCCGTGTGTGCGTCCGACACGAGCACGCAGTACGACTGAAACGGCCCGCGCCCGATGCGCCCGCGCAGCTGGTGCAGCTGCGAGAGGCCGAAGCGCTCGGCGTTCTCAACAATCATGAGCGCCGCATTCGGAACGTCCACGCCGACCTCAATGACCGTCGTCGAGACGAGAATATCCGTCTCCCCGGCGGCGAAGGCAGCCATGCAGGCGTCCTTGTCCTTAGCCTTCATGCGGCCGTGGATGCAGGCCACGCGGTGCTGCGGAAACGTCCGCTGCAGCACCTGCGCATGCTCTTCGGCGGACTTGAGATCGGACGGGACGTCGTCCGTCTCCTCTACCTTCGGGCAGACGACGAACACCTGCCGCCCCTCGCCGATGAGCTTGTCGATGAAGGCGTTGAGCCGCGCGCGGTAGCGCTCGTCCACGCACACGGTCTGCACCGGCTGGCGGCCGGGCGGCAGCTCGTCGATGATCGACACGTCCAGATCGCCGTACACCAGCAGCGCCAGCGTGCGCGGGATGGGCGTCGCACTCATGACGAGCGTGTGCGGCTGCTCGCCCTTGCGCACGAGCGCGGCGCGCTGCTCGACGCCGAAGCGGTGCTGCTCGTCCGTGATGACAAGACCGAGACGGAAAAACGTCACCGAGTCGCTGATGAGCGCGTGTGTGCCGACGACGACATCGAGCAGGCCGCCGGCGAGCGCCTCTTTTACTTCCCGCTTCTGCCGCGCGGTCATTGCGCCCGTTAAGCGGCCGACGCGGATGCCGAACGGCTCGAGCAGCGTGCGCAGCGTGTGCTCGTGCTGCTCGGTGAGGATCTCGGTCGGCGCCATGAAGGCGCTCTGGCAGTCGTTTTCGTGCGCAAACCAGATGCACGCCGCGGCGACGAGCGTCTTGCCCGAGCCGACGTCGCCCTGCACGAGGCGGCTCATCGGCACGCCGGAAACCATGTCCTGCACGGCGGCGGCGACGGCGCGCCGCTGCGCCCCGGTGGGCGAGAAGGGGAGCGTGCGGTAAAATGTCTCGAGGTCGGCCGGGTGCATACGGATGCCGCCCTCGGCACGCCGCTGCGAGCGGATGCGCGCCATGGCAGTCGAGAGCACGAACAGCTCCTCAAACACCAGCCGCTTGCGCGCCGTGTCGAGCGCCTGCGCGTCGGCCGGTTGATGGATATTCTGCAGGGCATAGTCCTGCTGCGCGAGCTGATAGGCGCGCGCAATGTCCGCCGGGATCACGTCCTGCAGCTGCCCGATGCAGGCGTGCAGCGCGGGCGTCATGGCCTTGCGGATGTCGTTTTGCGTCACGCCGGTCGTCAGCGGGTAAATGGGGTAAAAGCAGTTGGTCACGGTGCCGCAGCGCGCCGCCTGCTCGCAGACGGGGTTCGTCATCGTCTTGCGAAAGCCGTTGGCCTCCACCTTGCCGTAGAAGATGTACGTTTCGCCCGCGTGCAGACTGTTCTTGCGGTAGGGCTGGTTGAAGTAGGTCACGTCCAGCGCGCCGGTGTCGTCCGCGATGCGCACTTTCACGAGCGTGAGCCCGCTGCGGACATACTGCGCGCGCGGCTCGGCCGCGACCACGGCGCGGATGCACACGGCCTCGCCGGGCTGCGCGGCCGCGATCGTGCGAAACTGCGTCCGGTCCTCGTACCGGCGGGGGTACAGACCCGCCAGATCGCGCAGTGTGGCCACGCCGAGCTTTTGAAATGCCTGCGCTTTCTTCGGCCCGATGCCGGCCAGCGCCTTGAGCGGGGTATCCGGTGTGTAGGTCATGTGCATCCCTCCTGTGCGCCGCATTTCCAGCGCCAGAGCCGCGCCTGATCCCCGGGCGCGGCATAGCCGATGCCGACGCGCGTGTCGGTCTCGAGTGCGAAGCGCAGCCCGTCGTCCTCGATCCAGAGCTCGGGGCAGGCCGTGATGTCGCCGTCATTGAACGCCTTGTCGATCTGCAGGCGCTTGGTCAGCTTGCCGGGGCCGCCCGCACCGTCCGCGCACGCGCGGATGAGCACGGCCTGCGGCTCGTCCACGTGCCCGGTTACGATGTTGAGCATCCAGTGCATGCCGTAGCAGAGGTAGACGTAGATCGTACCGCCGTCGTGATAGAGCACCTCCGTGCGCTTTGTCCGGCCGTGGCAGGCGTGGCAGGCGGTGTCCTGCGCGCCGCGGTAGGCCTCCGTCTCCGTGATGCGCGCACGCAGCAGCGTGCCGTCCGGCAGCCGGCGCACCAATATGCGCCCAACCAAGTCCGGCGCGACGCACAGCACGTCGCGCCGGAAGAATTCCCGATCTTGCAGTTTCATGTTTCTCAGCTCTCATACTGGACGACATAGTTGTCGCCGTTGGGGGTGAATTTTCCGTACAGGCCGTTGGTGAGCACCACGTGGCCGTCGGACTTGACGAGCACCATCTCAAACCCGCCGTAGGTGCGCCAGTAGTTGAGCGCCGCCTGCGGGCCGAGCACGAACATCGCGGTCGACAGGCAGTCGGCCATGGTGCCGTCCTCGCACACGATCGTCACAGACAGGAGGCCGTTATTCACCGGCCGCCCGGTCTTGGGGGAGAGGATGTGGTGGTATTTCTGCCCGCCCTCGGTGAAAAAGCGCTGGTAGCTGCCGGAGGTGATGACGGCCGTCTCGCCCACGGTGAGGTAACCGAGATAGCTGCCGGTGTCGTTCGGGTCCTGCACGGCGATGTTCCAGTCGCTGCCGTCCGGTTTCTTGCCGAGCGTCTGCACGTTACCGCCGAGGGACACCACGCCGCTCGTGACGCCGGCGGCGCGCATGGCCTGAATGGCATAGTCCGACGCGCAGCCCTTGGCGACGGCGCCGAAGCTCAGCGACATGTCTGCCGGCATGGTCACGAGCGAATTTGCGCTGTCGTCCGTGCTCGAGAGCTGTACCTTGCTCATGTCCACGCACGGGAGCAGGCGCTCGATCTCCGCGTCCGACGGCACACGGTAGTTCTGGTCGATGAAGCCCCAGAGCTTGCTCAGGGGGTAGGTCGTCAGGTCGAGCGCGCCGTCCGAGCGCTCATACACCGTCTGCGCCGTGCGCAGCATCTTGGCGATCTGCTCGTTGACGACGACGGAGCCGCCCATGGCGTGATTGATCTCGTAGGTCTTGCTGCGCTCATTTTCCGGGTCGAGCAGCGCGTCCATGCTGTTGATGATGCTGATGGCGGCGCTGATGCCGTCGTCCGCCTTCTTGCCGTAGGCGGTCAGGTCCATGACGGTGTCCATGGCAAAGATCTGCTGCGTGGTGCTTTTTGCCTCGCCGCAGGCGCTCAGCGGCAGCACGAGCGCGCAGCACAGCAGCAGCGCGAGCAGGCGGGTGTGCAGACGTGTATGGTTCATAGAGGGTGTGTCCTTCCGATACAGGTTTCTTGCGACCAGTATAGCATATCTGCCGCCAAATGGGAACAGAAAATCCTGCTTTACATTTTGCCCGGACTTTGCTATAATATCTCCTGCTGAATATGCGCCCGTAGCTCAGCTGGATAGAGTGACAGACTCCGACTCTGTAGGCCAGCGGTTCGAATCCGCTCGGGCGTACCACGAAAAACCCTGTAGTTTCAATGGCTACAGGGTTTTTCCTTTGCCCCAGCGCTGTAAAAATTTAGGCGCTATTTAGGCTGCTTTCGGCTATAAAATGCCCTGTGATGTTGCACCAATGTTGCACCAAAAACTAACCTCCCTCGGTTCGGAAATGCACCGGCCCCAGGTTTTTGCGGGATTGGTAGAATCAAGGTGCAACCGGCGACGGTGAAAACTGTTGCACCTTGGCGGCGCCGGTGGCGGATAGGTTCGTACTCGCTCGAATTTTAGAGGCGGTGTTCTCCAGCCGGACGCGCTGGTCGTAGTGGGCGTAGACCCGCAAGGTCATGTCCGGGGTCGAATGCCCAGCGAGATACTGCACCTCTTTCAGGTCAAACCCGGCCTCGAGCCAGCGCGTAATGCAGGTGTGGCGCAGCAGATGCGGGTGCACGTGAAAGTCCAGCGTATAGATGACGTTCGGGTGGCGGGCAGAAACGGGCGTTCCGATCTTTTCCAGATCATCCGTTGTCCGTGCTTTGATGATGCCCCATAACCGCCCGAATGAAGATTCGGTCAAGGACTCGCCATTGCGCATAGCCAGCACGAAAAGAGAGTTTGTTTTCGAGTGTTCTCCCCGCAGGATCTGGAGAAGCCAAGCCGGAATCGGAATTGTCCGGTACGCCGCTTTGCTCTTGAGTTGGTCGGTGACTTCTCCTTTGCCGTGGTGGAAAGGCTTCGCGTGCCGGACGTGGATATACCCGTTCTTCAGGTCGATGTCTTCCCACATCAGACCAACGGCTTCCTCCTTTCGCAGACCCGCGCCGAGCATGATTGCCACGGCCGGATACGCGCGCGTACCGGCGGTCGCGTCAAGCAGGCGCTGAGATTGCTCGGGCGTGAGGGGGTACTTTTTCTTTCGCAGTTTCGCCGCCAGCCTTCAGTGCTGATGAGACCGGAGAGCGCATGATGAGGTGATTCTCTACGGCGGCGTTGAAGATCGAACGCAGGATCTGCACGGCTTTTCCTTGCACAGAGCGGCTGTACCCGGTTAGGCTCGACATGACGCCACGGATATGCACAGGCTTAATGTCGCGCAGGCGCATGGCCGAGAGAGGCGGCAGGATATGATTGTTCAGGATATAGAGACAGTCCTCCTTACTGTTCTCGCGCAGGTTCGGCCGCTTATAGGTGTTAAACCAAAGCTGGGCGAACTCGCCGAAAGTCGTGGCGTCAGTGATGTCTACGCCCGCGCCGATCTCGAGCTTCGCCTGCTGATATTTTCGCTCCAATTCCTCCTTTGTTGCCGCGCGGATGTACTTCCGTTTTCCGGTGGGTGTTGTGATGGTTTTGGTGTAGAGTTTTGACATCCCACATGGGCTCCATGCACTTATATTTCCCGAAAGGGCGGATGCCGGCATGGCGTCCGCCCTTGATGCGCTTATTCCTCGTCTATATACTCCATCACGTCCTGCACACGGCACTGCAGCAGCCGGCAGAGCTGGTTGATGGTGTGGGTCGATACGTTGCCGCCGTGCTTCATGGCGTAAAATTTCGACAGCGGGAAGCACAGCTTTACTGTTGGACACAGACACGGGCGTTGTTTATTTTGAAGACAAGAAGCCCCGCTATGACGCTGATGGGCGGGTCATGGTCATCCCCAGGGACCAGCTGCCCGGCGTCATTGCCCGGGCCAGAGCACAGATTTCTGCAAAGGCAGCGGAAGAGGAGAGAAAGCACACCTTCACGCAAGTCTGACGCCCCCCGGCAAGCAGCGCCGGAATCGCCCCGGCCGGGATGGCCGCGGGGAAGCCCGGAGCAAAATAGCTGTTGCCCCAAAAGAAAGGATTCCCATTTATAACAAGCAAAAACCCGCACACGGTCAGCCGTGTGCGGGTTTTGCAATGGAAAGAAGGGATGTACTCGGTTTACATAACGCAATCAATTGGTTTACATAATCGAAATCTTGATCTTCAGATCGCTCAGCGGATAGGCCGAGCAGGCGTGGAACCGGGCGCACTTCCCGCTCAAAGCGCGGCAGGGAAGTGAGGGCGGCGGGCGATTGTTTTCGCTCTTTTCACAAATACCCCCTTTTCATCCGGGCGGTTTTATATTACAATAAAACGACGAATATGAAAAAGTGAGGGGTAGTTTTATGGGAACAGAACCCAAATATAAACGCATCCTGCTCAAGATCAGCGGCGAGGCGCTGGCCGGTGAGCAGAAGACGGGGCTGGACTTCGGCGTCATCGGTCAGGTGTGCGACGTCATCAAGACCTGCACCGAACTGGGCGTGCAGGTGGGCGTCGTCATCGGCGGCGGCAACTTCTGGCGTGGTGTGAAAAACGGCGAGGGCAAGATGGCCCGCTCGCGCGCCGACCACATGGGCATGCTCGCCACGGTCATGAACTGCCTGGCCGTGTCCGACGTCTTGGAGCAGAAGGGCATCCCCGTACGCGTGCAGACGGCCGTCGAAATGTCGACGTTTGCCGAGCACTATACCTGGGAGCGCGCCGTGGCGCATCTGGAAGAGGGCAAGGTCGTGCTCTTCGGCGCCGGCAGCGGCTGTCCGTATTTTTCGACCGACACGGCCGCCGTGCTGCGCGCCGCCGAGATCGGTGCGGACGCGATCCTGCTCGCCAAGAACATCGACGGCGTTTACAGTGCCGACCCGCACGTCGATCCCGGCGCCGTGAAGTATGACGCCATCACCTATGACGAGGTGCTGGCAAAGCATCTGGCCGTCATGGACCTGACGGCGACGTCGCTCGCGATGGAAAACGACATCCCGGTCGTCGTCTTTGCATTGGCCGATCCGCAGAATATTGTCCGCGCCGTGACGGGCGAGCCCGTCGGCACGGTCGTGACGAAATAACATCAAATTTGAAAACCCGATAAGGAGGATACACCATGTCTACCGATTATACCGAGTTTGAATCCAAAATGAAAAAGACCGCTTCGGTCCTCACCGAGCAGTACGATTCCGTCCGCGCCGGCAAGGCCAACCCCGCCGTGCTCGACCGCATCACGGTCGATTACTACGGCTCGCCCACGCCGATCCAGCAGATCGCGTCGATCAGCACGCCGGACGCCCGCTCGCTGCTCATCCAGCCGTGGGACGCTTCCGCGCTCAAGGGCATTGAAAAGGCCATTTTGGCGTCCGATCTGGGCCTGAACCCCCAGAACGACGGCCGCACCATCCGTCTGGTTTTCCCGGCACTGACCGAGGAGCGCCGCCGTGACCTCGTCAAGCAGGTCAAGAAATACGGCGAAGAGGCCAAGGTCGCCGTGCGCAACATCCGCCGCGACGCGATGGACAAATTCAAGGCGCAGAAGAAAAAGTCCGAGATTACCGAGGATGACCTCAAGATCATCGAGAAGGATCTGCAGAAGCTGACCGACGATTATATCAAGGAAGTTGAGCGCATCGCCGACGAAAAAGAAAAGGAGCTCATGGAGATCTGAGCTCCCGCACCCGCAAATGCGATACGGGGGGATTTTTCATCCCCCCGTTTGAATATCCTGTCTACAGGCGCCGCCCATCCGGGCAGTGCAGGAGGAACTATGGCAAACAATAAGATGACTGCGCCGCAGGTGGATCTCTCGCGCCTGCCGCGCCACGTGGCGATCATCCTCGACGGCAACGGCCGCTGGGCCAAAAAGCGCGGCCTGCCGCGCACGGCCGGCCATGCCTACGGTGCCGAGGCGTTTCGCCGCATCGGCAACTACTGCAAGGCCATCGGCATCGAATACCTCACGGTCTACGCCTTTTCCACGGAAAACTGGCGCCGCCCGCCCGAGGAAGTGCGCACGATCATGAGCATCTTCGATAAATATATGAAGGAAGCGCTCTCCATCATGGAGCGCGACCGGTTCAAGATGCGCTTTTTCGGCGAGCGGTCCGGCCTTTCGCCGGAGCTGCAGCGCCTCATGGCCGCGGCCGAGGAGAAGAGCACGCACTATGACGGCTGCCAGATGAATCTGTGCATCAATTACGGCGGCCGGGACGAGATCCTGCACGCCGTGCGCCGGTATGCCGAGGCCTACAAGGCCGGTACTGCGCCGGAGCTCACGGAGGACGTTTTCAGCAATTACCTGTACTCGGCCGGAATTCCGGACCCCGACCTCATCATCCGCACGAGCGGGGAGCAGCGGCTGAGCAACTTCCTGCCCTGGCAGGGCGCGTACTCGGAGCTGTACTTTACCGACGTGCTCTGGCCGGACTTTACCGAGCGCGACATGGACGCGGCCCTGGCGGAGTTCCAGCGGCGCGACCGGCGCTTTGGCGGCGTGAAATGACCGCCGCACCCGAGAGAAAGACAAACGGGAGGAACCAAGCATGAAAAACAGACTGATCGTTGCGGCCATTGGCATCCCGGCGCTGCTGGCTGTGATCTTCTTCACCCCGATCTGGGGCTGGGGCATCGTGGTGGCCATCATGGCGTCGTTCTGCGCGTGGGAGCTGCTGCACACGACGATGCCGAAGTTCGTGCCGCGCTTTGCGGTGTATGCCGGTGTGTGCGGCGCGGCCATCGTGCTCGGCGCGGCGTTCGGCCGGTCCGAGCTCGTGTTCAAGATCGCGGCCTATGTGCTGTTCGTGACCATGTTCGTCGAGATGATGATCTCGTTTCACAAGCCGGAGCGCATCCCGTTTCAGGATCTGGCGCTCGTGTTCACGGCGGGCATCGTCATCCCATGGATGCTCTCGTCGCTCGTGCGCCTCGGCCTGAACGACCCGAAGGCACCGTATCTGCTGCTGCCGTTTGTCATCACGTGGCTGAGCGATTCGGGCGCGTTCTTCGTCGGCCGCAGCATGGGCAAGACCAAGCTCGCCCCGGCCCTGAGCCCGAACAAAACGGTCGAGGGCTGTGTTGGCGGCTTTGTGTGCGCCATTGCGGCGGCCATGCTCTATGGACTCGTGCTGCACCTGTGCGGCTACCGCGTGCAGATCGGCCTGCTCGCCATCTACGGCTTCTTCGGCAGCCTTGCCGGTCAGGCGGGCGACCTGGCGTTTTCCGCTATCAAGCGCGAGCACGGCGTGAAGGATTACAGCAATCTGCTGCCCGGTCACGGCGGCATGCTCGACCGCTTTGACAGCACGATCTTCACGGCACCCATGCTCGAGCTGCTGGTGCTCCTGGCACCGGCCATCTCGGTCGCGGCACAGTAAAGGAGCGCAGCTATGGTACATTCGATTTCAATCCTCGGCTCCACCGGCAGCATCGGCCGCCAGACTGTTGCCGTCGCGGAGCATCTGGGCCTGAACGTTCGCGCACTGACGACGAACCGTAATATTCAGCTCGCCGAAGAGCAGGCGCGCCGCCTGCACCCGGCGTTCGTCGCCGTGACGGATGAGGCGGCGGCCAAGGCGCTGCGCATCGCGCTCGCCGACACGGATATTGCCGTCGGAAGCGGGGAAAACGCCCTGTGCGAGGCGGCGGTGCTCTCGGACACGGACGCCGTCGTCACGGCGGTGTCCGGCGCGGTCGGCCTGCGGCCGACGCTCGCGGCCATTGAAAAGGGCCGCCGCATCGCGCTGGCCAATAAGGAGACGCTCGTGTGCGCGGGCGACATCGTCATGCGCCGCGCCAGGGAATGCGGCGCGGAGATCGTGCCGGTCGATTCCGAGCACTCGGCCATCTTCCAGTGCCTGACCGGCCGGGAGGGCGAGCTGCGCAAGATTCTGCTCACCGGCTCCGGCGGCCCGTTCCGCGGCTGGACGCGCGAAGAAACGCGCGGCGTCACGCCCGAGATGGCCGTCCGCCACCCGAACTGGAGCATGGGCGCGAAGATCAGCGTGGACTCCGCGACCATGATGAATAAGGGCCTGGAATTCATTGAGGCCATGCACCTGTTCGGCGTCACGCCGGACGATATTCAGGTGCTCATCCATCCGGAGAGCGTCGTGCACTCGATGGTCGAGCTGCTCGACGGCACGGTCATCGCCCAGCTCGGCGTGCCGGATATGGGCCTGCCCATCCAGTACGCGCTCACGTATCCGGAGCGCAAGCCCAGCCGCAGCGACCGGCTGGACTTCACGGCCTATCCCGGTGGGCTGCATTTTTACGCGCCCGATCTCGAGGCGCTGCCGTGTCTTGCGCTCGCCATGCAGTGCGCGCGCACCGGCGGCACCGCGCCGACGGTCATGAACGCAGCCAACGAAATTGCCGTTGGCCTGTTTTTGGGCCACAAGATCGGGTATCATTCTATTTATGAAAGCGTTGCGGCGGCGGTGGATGCCATCGCGCCGGCCGCAGCGCCGGATCTGGACGTCATCCGCGCGGCCGATCAGGAGGCGCGCGCCTTCGTCCGGTCATATTTCCATTTCTGAAAGGACACCTGCATGTATATTCTGCTCGCAATTCTCGTCTTTGGGATCCTCATCGCCGTGCACGAGCTCGGCCACTTCCTCGTGGCCAAGGCGTGCGGGGTGCGTGTGGATGAGTTCGCCATCGGCATGGGCCCCGCCATCTGGAAAAAGCAGAAGGGGGAGACGCTCTACGCCGTCCGCTGCCTGCCGATCGGCGGGTTTTGCGCCATGGCGGGCGAGGACGAGGCGATCGACGACCCGCGCGCGTTCACGAGCCAGCCGGCGTGGAAGCGGTTTCTGATTCTCTGTGCCGGCGCATTCATGAACTTCGTGTTCGGTCTGCTGCTGCTTCTGCTCGTGTTCGCGCAGGCAAAGAGCTTCTCCACGCCGACGCTCACGGACTTCATGGACGGCTGCCCCTATCAGGGCGAGGACGCCCTGCAGGTGGGCGACACGATCTGGAGCATCGACGGACACCGCATCTATTTCACGACCAATGTCAGCGAATATCTCGCCCGCGGGGGCGACACGCACGACATCGTCGTAAAGCGTGACGGCGAAAAGGTCGCGCTCAACGATTTTTACCTCGTCGCGCGCGAGTACCCGGGGCAGGACGGTAAGATGTACGGCTTCTACTTCGGCACGAAACCGGCGACGTTCGGCGCCAAGCTCCAGACGACATGGTACAGTGCGATGGACTTTGTGCGCATGGTCTGGATGGGGCTGAGCGATCTGCTCGCGGGTGCGGTCGGCGTCAAGGATCTGTCCGGCCCGGTCGGCATCGTGAGCATGATGAACGAGGTCGGCAAGGAGTCGGCCACGAAGGCGGCCGCCTTCTCGAACATCGCCTATTTCTCGGCGTTCATCGCCGTGAACCTTGCGGTCATGAACATGCTGCCGCTGCCGGCGCTCGACGGCGGGCGCGTGTTCTGCCTGCTCGTCACATGGGTGTTCGAGCGGATCAGCCGTCGGAAGATCGACCCCAAGTATGAGGGGTATATCCACACGGCAGGACTCGTGCTGCTGCTGGCGCTGATGGCTTACGTCTTGTATAACGACATTTCCAAACTTGTCACCTGAGCCGGGGCGGATTTGTCCGCCTCGGTTTTTTACGGCTTCGGTCACCTTGGAGAGAGATAGGAGTGCTTATGAACAGAACGCAGACAAAACAGATCCATGTCGGCTCCGTCGCCATCGGCGGCGGCGCGCCGGTCGCGGTGCAGTCCATGTGCAACACACACACCTCGGACGCGCGCGCGACCATCGAGCAGATCGCCCGGCTGCATGATGCCGGGTGCGAGATCATCCGTCTCGCCGTGCCGGACCAGGCCGCGGCGGACGCCCTGCCCGAGATCGTGCATGCCTCGCCCATCCCGGTCGTGGCCGACATTCATTTTGACTACCGGCTCGCGCTCGCGGCGGCGAAGGCCGGCGTGCACAAGATCCGCATCAACCCCGGCAACATCGGCGAGCCGGACAATGTCCGCAAGGTGGCCGAGGCCTGCCGGGAGCGCGGTATCCCCATCCGCATCGGCGTCAACGGCGGCAGCCTGGAAAAGCGCCTGCTCGAAAAGTATGGCCACCCGACGCCGGAGGCGCTCGTCGAGAGCGCGCAGGGGCACATCGACTTGCTGCACCGGTATGATTTTGACGACATTGCCCTGTCGATGAAGAGCTCCACCGTGCCGCTGACGATCGCGGCCTACCGGCTCGCGGCCGAGCGGTTTCCGTATCCGCTGCATGTCGGCGTCACGGAGACCGGCACGGCCTATAACGGCATCATCCGCTCCGCCGTCGGCATCGGCACCCTGCTGTCCGAGGGCATCGGCGATACGATCCGCGTCTCGCTCACGGCTGACCCCGTGGAGGAGGTGCGCGCCGGCATCGCCATTTTGAAGGCGGCCGGGCTGCGCCGCGAGGGCGTGCGCTTTGTCTCGTGCCCGACATGCGGCCGCACACAGATCGACCTCATTGCACTTGCGCAGGAGGTCGAGCAGCGGCTCCAGGGGCTGGAGCGCGACATCACGGTCGCCGTGATGGGCTGCGTCGTCAACGGCCCCGGCGAGGCGCACGAGGCGGACTACGGCATTGCCGGCGGCAAGGACTGCGGCCTGCTGTTTCGCCGCGGCGAGATCCTCGGCAAGTACCCCGCGGACAAGCTGGCCGATGCGCTGGTGGACCTGATCCTGAGCGAAAAGTGAGGAAGCTATGAGCGAAAAGATCCCGTTTCTTGATATGTTCCCCGACTGCGCGTCCCTGCAGGATACCTGCGGCGGGCTCGACAAGGCCGAGGTGCTCGACGTGCTCATCGAGCGCGAGAGCATGACGATGCAGCTGCACACGTGGTTTGCGCGCATGCCCGCGCCCGTCGAGCGCACGAATATTGAGCAGCTGCTCGCGGCACAGTTCCGGCTGCGCGGCGTGCAGATCCAGGCGGAATATCCCGCCCCGGAGCAGAAAAAAGAGGAAAAGAAGGCGAAAGCCAAGGTCCTCATGGGCAAGCCCATCCCGAAGCGTGCGGACATCACGCCCATGAACGAGCTCACGCTCGAGAGCGGCAACGTCACGCTTGAGGGGCAGGTGTTTGCCGTCAACAGCCGCGAGATCGCCAAGTACGGCTCGGCCGTGCTCTCGTTTGACATGACCGACAGCACGAGCAGCGTGCGTGTGTCGCGCTTTCTGCGCTCGGACGACGATCAGGGCATTATCGGCCTGATCCATGAAGGCATGTGGCTGCGCGTGCAGGGCAAGATCAACTACAGCAAATACGATGAGGATATGGTGCTCGAGCCGCGCAACATCGTGCAGGGGGAGAAGGTCATTCGCCCCGACAACGCGCCGCAAAAGCGCGTGGAGCTGCACTTACATACCCGCTACTCGGCACTCGACGCCATCTCCGACCCTGCCGACCTCGTGGCCCGCGCGGCCTACTGGGGCCACCCGGCCATCGCCGTGACGGATCACGGCGTGGCGCAGGCGTTCCCGGATATGTGGAAGGCGTCGAAGAAATACGGCGTGAAGATCATCTACGGCGAGGAGGGCTACCTCGTCAACGACGTGGACGGTACACTCGCCGTGCATGGGCAGAGCGATCTGCCGCTCGATGCGGAGTTTATCGCCTTCGACATCGAGACGACCGGCCTGCACCTGGACACGAACCGCATGACGGAGATCGGCGCGGTGCTCTTCTCCGGCGGCGAGATCAAGGCGGAGTTTGACACGTTCGTCAACCCACACATGCCCATCCCGGCCGAGATCACGCGCCTGACCGGCATCACGGATGCCGATGTGGCCAATGCGCCCGACGAGGCGGAGGCCATGCGCCAGTTTCTCGACTTTGCGGGCGGGCGGCCGATCATCGCGCACAATGCCGACTTTGATACCGGCTTCATGAGCGCGGCCTGCCGCCGGGCGGGCATCCCGTTCGAGCCGGTGTATCTCGATACGCTGGTGCTCGCGCAGTACCTGCTGCCGGACCTCAAGCACCACAAGCTTGACCAGGTCTCGAACCGCCTGAGCCTGCCGGACTTCAACCACCACCGTGCGTGCGACGATGCGATGGTCGTGGCGCGCATCATGGACAAGTTCCTGCCCATGCTCGCGGCCAGGGGCGCAAAGACGATCGGCGACTTCAACGACCTCGTGCGCGGCGGCCTGAAAGAGAAGCGCCGCACGCACCATATCTCCATTCTGGTGAAAAACAAGACCGGCCTGAAAAATCTCTACGAGATCATTTCCCGGTCGTATCTGAAGTATTTTAAGCGCAACCCCACCATCCCCAAGAGCCTGCTCATGGAGTACCGCGAGGGCCTCATCATCGGCTCCGCCTGCGAGGCGGGCGAGGTGTTCGAGGCCGTGCTGCGCGGCAAGAGCGACACGGAGCTCCGACGCATCGCGTCGTTTTACGACTATCTTGAGATCATGCCGCTGGCCAATAACCACTTCCTGCTCGACAACGGTACCGTGCGCAGCGAGGAATCCCTGCGCAACCTCAACCGCCGCATCGTGCAGCTCGGCGAGGAGCTCGGCAAGCCCGTTGTGGCGACGTGCGACGTGCACTTTCTCGATCCCGAGCAGGAGATTTTCCGCCGCATCCTGCTGGCGGCCAAGAAATTCTCCGACGCGGACAAGGCCATGCCGCTCTATTACCGCACGACGGAGGAGATGCTCGACGAATTTGCCTATCTCGGCCCCGAAAAGGCGCAGGAGGTCGTCGTCACGAACACGAACGCCATTGCCGACAGTGTCGAGGTGTTCGAGCTCCTGCCGAAGGATCTCTACCCGCCGAAGATCGAAAACTCCGCCCAGCAGCTCAAGGATCTGGTCTATGGCAAGATGACGGCCATCTACGGCGACAACCCGCCGAAGCTCATCACCGACCGCGTCGAGACTGAGCTGCACGACATTCTCTCGCGCGGGTACGACGTTATTTACATGAGCGCGCAGAAGCTTGTCGCCAACTCCCTCGAGCACGGCTATCTGGTCGGCAGCCGAGGCAGCGTCGGCTCGTCGCTCGTGGCGTACTTCTCCGGCATCACGGAGGTCAACTCGCTCCCGCCGCACTATGTCTGCCCGCAGTGCAAGTATACGGACTTTGACTCCGGTGCGGGCTTCGGCTGCGGTGCGGACATGCCGGACAAGGTGTGCCCCAAGTGCGGCGCCAAGCTGCGCAAGGACGGGTTCGATATTCCGTTTGAAACGTTCCTCGGCTTCGGCGGCGACAAGGTGCCCGATATCGACCTGAACTTCTCGGGCGAATACCAGGCCAAGGCGCATAAGTACACCGAAGAGCTCTTCGGCTCGGACCACGTGTTCCGCGCCGGGACGATCGGCACGCTGGCGGAAAAGACGGCCTACGGCTATGTCCTCAAGTACCTTGAGGAGCGCGGCAAGACCCTGCCGAAGGCGGAAATGAACCGCCTCGCGCTCGGCTGCGTCGGCGTCAAGCGCACGACCGGCCAGCACCCCGGCGGCCTCGTCGTCATCCCGCAGGATAAGGACGTCACGGATTTCTGCCCCGTGCAGCACCCGGCCGACGATCCGAACAGCGACATCATCACCACCCATTTTGAATACCACTGCATGGAGGCAAACCTGCTCAAGCTCGACGAGCTCGGCCACGATGACCCGACCATGATCCGCATGCTCGAGGATATGACCGGCGTCAACGCGCGCGAGATCCCGCTCGACGATCCGGAGACCATGGGCATCTTCTGCAGCGCGGCGCCGCTCGGCCTGACGGACGACGACCCGATCGTCGGCAAGACCGGCACGATCGGCATCCCCGAGTTCGGCACCGGCTTCACGCGCCAGATGCTCGTCGACACGCAGCCGAAAGGGTTTGACATCCTCGTGCGTCTGTCCGGCTTCTCGCACGGCACGGATGTGTGGCTCGGCAACGCGAAGGACCTCATCATGTCCGGCACGGCGACGGTCAACCAGACGGTCGGCTGCCGCGACGATATCATGCTCTACCTCATCAGCCGCGGCATGGACGCCAAGCTCTCGTTCAAGATCATGGAGAGCGTCCGCAAGGGCAAGGTCAAGCGCGGCGGCTTCCAGGACGGCTGGGTCGAGACGATGCAGGAGCACGGCGTGCCGGAGTGGTACATCACGTCCCTGAGCAAGATCGCCTACCTGTTCCCGAAGGCGCACGCGGTGGCCTACGTCATGATGGCATTTCGCATCGCGTGGTTCAAGGTGCACGAGCCGCTGGCGTTTTACAGCGCGTATTTCTACCGCCGCAGCCAGAAGGACTCGTTCGACGCCGACATGATGACCCGCGGCCTCGATTACACCCGCCGCAAGATCAACGAACTGCGCAACAAGCCTACGCTCACGGCCAAGGAAGAGGACCTGCTCGTGACGATGGAGGCCGTGTACGAATTCAACCTCCGCGGCTTTGAATTCGCGCCCATGAGCCTCTATGAGAGCGACGCGACGAAGTTCCTCATCCGCGACGGGAAGCTCCTGCCGCCGTTCGTGGCCATCTCCGGCCTCGGCGAGAGCGCGGCGTGGAATCTCGTGGCCTGCCGCGCCGGCGGGCGCGAGTTCGTGTCGGTCGAGGAGCTCTCGGCTGCCTGCCCGAAGGTCAGTCAGACGCATCTGGAGCAGCTGCGCGCCATGGGCGCGCTCGGCGAGATGCCGGACAGCAGCCAGATGAGCCTATTTTGATTTCGTCACTTTTTTGCAATTTCTGTTTGCAACATGCGGCGATCCTTGGTATGATAAAACCGTATCCCTGTACAATTCGGCGCGGCCGAAAGAGGAGGTAAATGCAATGAAACGTTTTCTGGCGCTGCTGCTGACGCTGGTCATGCTCGTGTCCGTCTGCGGTCTGCAGGCGTTTGCCGCCGACGGTGACATGACGGCGGGCACCGGTGATGAGCTGGTCGTGTACACGCGCTCCGGCGCAACGCGGACATTCCATGTCGGCGATACTTTTTCGTATACCTACTGGTTCCGGCTGACGACCAAAGGCAGTTCCGTCAACAAGATCACGGGCCATGTGCTGTATGACAGCCAGTGCCTGACGGTCAATGCCGACGGCTGCAAGTTCCCGAACATGACGTCCGCGTCGACGAAAAACAACGCGGGCGACTTTGAGTTCCACGATACGTTCACGACATCGCAGGGCGGCGAGTTTGCCACCACGTCGCCGCAGACCATGGCGAACATTTCGTTCACCGTCACGCGTGGCGGCACGGCGTATCTGACGACGCTGCTCGAGGAATTGGAGATCAAGAAGTCCGACGGCGACAAGTCCGAGCTCGTCACGAATTTCAAGAACAAGAACTGGTCGCCGACGATGTACTCCACGTACGACTATCTGCAGGATGAAAAGCCGTCGCTGGCCTCCACGCCGCTGAGCGCCTCGTCCGACGTCGCGTGGTACTATGCCGTCGACGCGGAGACCGGCGCGCCCATCCCGGCCGGGGTGACGTTTGAACTCACCGGCACATCCGGTAATGGTGAGCATATCGAGCGCACGGCAACGTCGGACGCTTATGGCTTTGTCGGTTTCGGCACGGTGCCGTATGGCGAATCGTATTACATCCAGACGCGCACACCGGCCGGCGCCGAGGTGGCGTATATCATCAGCGACGGTGCGCGGATTCTGCCCGATGTGGAAAACGGCAAGCTGCAGCTGAACCATACGCTGCACTACAAAACGGCAGCGCCCAGCGAGCTGCGCTCGATCACGGTCACGTTCGAGTGGACGAACGAGCAGATCGCGCCCGACGAGGTCTACACCAAGGACCGGCCGACGAGCGTGTACATGGAGCTGAGCCGCAACAGCGATTCCACGGTCGTGGCGCACCATTCGTCCGATCCCGAGGACGGACAGGCCGTCTTTGACAACCTGCCCATCCATGATGACAACGGCAATGAGATCACCTATGTCCTGACCACGTCGACGCTGCAGCATTACGATGCGCAGATCATGCGCACGGACACGGGCTTCCACATCAATTTCGTCTATCTCAATGACCACACCTGGGAGACGACCCGCACTGAACCCACCTGCACGGTGGACGGCTCCATCGTCTCCGTGTGTCAGGACTGCGGCGCGACAGACCGTGTCGTGCTGCCCATGACCGGGCACAAACTGGCCTATTCCGGCCACGCGGCCACCTGCACGCAGACGGGCTATGAGCGCTATATGTGCACGCAGTGCTCCTACTGGTATCAGAAGGAGGTCCCCGCACTCGGCCATGACTGGAGCGACTGGGATGTCGATCTCGAGGCGACCGCCTACACCGACGGTATCAAGCACCGCACGTGCATGCGCTGCGGCGAGGTGGAGACGTATGCCATTCCGGGCGAAAACCACCAGCACACCATGAAAAAGCGTGTCGTTGAGCCGACGTGCACCGAACAGGGCTATACGGAATACTACTGCGTCAACAAGGCGGGGCTGCCCTGCGGAGAGCGCTACATCGTCGAGGGCAGCCGCACGCCGGCGCTCGGCCATGATTACGGCGGCGACAGCGGCGCCCACACGATCGTGGAGCCGACCTGCACCACGACCGGTCTGGTGGAGTATAACTGCATCTACTGCGGCTACACCTATACGGAGATCGTCAAGCAGCTGGGCCACAACTATGAGCGCGACCCGAACAAGAGCCGTGAGCCGGACTGCACACAGCCGGGCCTGAATTATTATAAGTGCGGCCGCTGCGGCGACGTGCATCAAGTGCGCGTTGAACCGCTGGGCCACGACTGGGGCGACTGGATCATTGACCAGCAGGAGACCGATCTGACCGACGGCGCCAAGCACCGCATCTGCAAGACCTGCGGCGAGCGGCAGGATGCCACGATCCCGAAGCTGGACCATGTACACAACCACATCCCCACGGTCGTTGAGCCGACCTGCGAGCAGCAGGGTTACACGCGCTACACCTGCGCCTGCGGTGATACGTATATTGAAGAGAGCAGCTACGTGCCTGCGCTCGGCCACACCTGGGTCGAGACCGAGCGGCAGGAGCCGACCAATAAGACCGTCGGCGTCATCACCTATACCTGCCAGCGCTGCGCGAGACTGCGCTATGAGTACATCCCTAAGACCGAGCCGATCGAGACGTGGAAAAATCCCTACCGCGACGTGCGCAGCACCGCGTGGTATTATGAGGACGTGGCCTATGTCACACGCAGCGGCCTCATGGTCGGCACCTCGGCGATGACGTTCTCGCCCGGAGCCGAGATGAGCCGCGCCATGCTCGTCGCGGTGCTCTACCGAATGAGCGGCTCGCCGAGCGTGGCGGGCATGACCGCACCGTTCACGGATGTGCCGGCCGACCAGTGGTATACGGACGCCGTCATCTGGGCGTATAACTGCGGCGTGGTCAGCGGCACGAGCGCGACGACGTTCGCACCCGGGCAGAACATCACGCGTGAGCAGATGATGACGATGTTCTACGGCTATGCCAAATTTATGGATTACAACACGGTGGCGGTCGCCGACCTGAGCGTGTTCCCGGACGGCGGGAGCGTCTCGCCCTGGGCGCAGACCGAGATGGGCTGGGCCGTTGCCAACACGCTCATCAGCGGCGTGCAGGAGGGCGGCGCGACGTATCTGCGTCCGCAGGGAAATGCCACGCGCGCCGAGGCGGCAGCGATCCTGCACCGCTTCGACCAGTGGCGCGTCAACGCCGTTGTCACGGTGAAATGAAAACAGGAGGAGATCATACCATGGCCAATCTTGTCATTACGATCGGAAGAGAAAACGGCAGCGGCGGCCGGCAGCTCGGCAGCGAGCTGGCAGCGGCGCTGGGCGTCAAGTGCTACGACTCGGAGCTCATCAATGAGACGGCGAAAGCGAGCGGCTTTGCCAAGAGCTTTGTCGAGACGCATGAGGAGCACCGTCCGGGCAGCTTCCTGTATTCGCTCGTGACGGGCGGCGGCGTTGTCGCCGACGAGCAGCCGTTCCCTGTGCAGATCTTTCAGGCGCAGTCGGAAGTCATCCGCACGATCGCGGCGCGCGAGTCGTGCATCATCGTCGGCCGCTGCGCGGACTATGTCCTGCGCGACGATCCGAATGTGGCGCTCGTGAACCTGTTTGTCCACGCGCCGATGGACGCCCGCATCCGCCGCGAGAGCGCGCGCACGAACACCACGCCCGCGGAAGCGGAAAAGCGCATCCGTCAGGTGGATAAGGAGCGCGCAGCGTACTATAACTTCTTCTCCTCCAAGCGCTGGGGCGATGCGCAGGCCTATGACCTGTGCGTCAACACGGACGGGCTGGAGATCAGCGACGTTGTCCAGCTCGTGCTCCGCTATCTGGAGCTGCGCGGCCTGCGCTGAATCATAGGCAGGCAAAACCGGCAGACGCTCAGGCGTCTGCCGGTTTTGCCGTGTCGGGGAGATAGTCTGTGAGCTGCGCGTCCGGCACTGGCCGGATGTCTGCTCCTGCCAGAGCGGGGCAGAGGTCGGACAGGCGCGCCGGGTCTGCGATGAGCGCATCTTTCTGCGCGCGTGTCAGGCGCTTGATGCGCGCCTCCAGCTGCCGGGCGGTCGTGGCGGTGTCGGTCGTCAGCAGCAGCGCCAGCGCCGTGACCGGATGACTGCGCGTATACTTCGAGCAGCCGGGCAGACGCGCGACGTGCTGCCGCAGGCGGCGCGCAATGTCCGGCGTCATGCCCGTGTAGAGCGAGCCGTCTGCGCAGCGCAGAAGATAGACATAGTGGCGCTTATCCATGAAAAAGTCCCCGTTTCCCGTGTAAAATGCGTGAAAAGAGCATAGCACAAAACTGTCAATTTTTCAAACGCGCGCCACAGCCGCATTGTGCAAAAGCGCGAATTCGGCTGCGAATATTCATTAATTCTCTGAATATTCGTGTGTTTCGTGAATATTCAGGTGAAAACCCGAATATTCATGCACGAAAATGCTTGACAGCCCTACTTTAGCGTGCTATCATACGACCATACCAAACGGGGCGCGAGCCCCAATCTATTTTGTTTGAGGAAGAGGCTAATAAAATGAAGAAATTTGTTGCACTGCTTCTGGCAGTCCTCATGGTCGCATCTCTGTGCGCCTGTGGCCAGAAAGACACTCAGACGGGCTCGGACATCAAGACCGTGACCGCCGGCAAGCTCACCATGTCGACCAACGCGCAGTTCCCGCCGTACGAGTCCGTTGCGGACGACGGCAAGGGCTACGAGGGCACCGGCTTTGAAGGCATCGACATCGAGATCGCTTACGCTCTGGCGCAGAAGCTGGGCCTGGAGCTGGTCGTCGACGATATGGACTTTGACTCTGCTCTGAGCGCCGTCCAGACCGGCAAGAGCGACATCGTTGCCGCCGGCGTGACCGTCACGCCCGAGCGTCAGAACACCATGTGCTTCACCGACAGCTATGCCAACGGCGTGCAGGTCGTCATCGTGAAGGAAGGCTCCGACATCAAGAGCATTGATGATCTCGAAGGCAAGCAGATCGGCACCCAGCGCGGCACCACCGGTTATATCTACTGCACAGATGATTACGGCGAAGACAGCGTGGTTCCCTTTGACGACGGCGCCACCGCCGTGCAGAACCTGCTCGCCGGCAAGGTCGACTGCGTCGTGATCGACAGCGCTCCGGCTCAGGAGTATGTCAAGGCAAACGCCGGTCTGACCATTCTGGACACCGAGTACGCCAACGAGGATTACGCCATTGGTCTGGCGAAGGACAACACCGCGCTGCAGGCAGCCCTGAACAAGGCGCTGGCCGAGCTCAAGGCGGACGGCACCATCCAGTCCATCATCGACAAGTATATCCCCAGCAAGTAATTGCAAAATTCATAAGCATGCAAAGGGCGGCCAACTGCCGCCCTTTGCGCGTAGAAAGAAAGAGGTACCTACATGGGTAATTGGGCGCAGCTTTATGCGGACCTGACGGCGCAGCTGCAGGCCGGGCAGGCCCTCGGCTTCTGGGACAACGCCTTCGTCGGCTTTTACCAGAGCTTCGTGGCCGCCGGGCGCTGGAGACTGTACCTCAGCGGCCTGCTCACCACGCTCGAGGCGACAGTCCTTGCACTGCTGCTGGGCGTTGCACTTGGCGTCATCGTCGCGGTCATCCGCACGGCGCACGACCAGCAGCGCGCCGGGCACAAGAATGTGATCCTCGGTGTGTTCAACGCCATCTGCAAGATCTATACGACCATCATCCGCGGCACGCCGATGATGGTGCAGCTGCTGATCATGAGCCTCGTGATCTTTGCCAGCAGCCGCAACTATACCATGATCGGCATCCTGGCCCTCGGCATCAACTCCGGCGCTTACGTCTCGGAGATCGTCCGCAGCGGCCTCATGTCGGTCGACCCCGGCCAGATGGAGGCCGGCCGCAGCCTGGGCCTGAACTATTTCACGACCATGCGCTTTATCGTTATTCCGCAGGCGGTCAAGAACATCCTGCCGGCCCTCGGCAACGAGTTCATCACCCTGCTCAAGGATACGTCCCTCATCACCGTCATCGGCGGTAAGGAGATGACGTATGCGGCCAAGGCGGTCATTGCCAAGACGTATCAGGGCCTGTTCCCGCTGTTCGGCATCGCGCTGATGTACCTGCTGCTGGTCATGCTGTTTTCCAAGCTGCTCGGTGTGCTTGAAAGGAGGCTGCGTCAAAGTGATCGACGTTAAACACCTGTCCAAATCGTTCGGCGACCACCTCGTGCTCGATGACATTTCCGAGCATGTCAGCCCCGGTGAAAATGTGGTCATCATCGGCCCCTCCGGCTCCGGCAAGTCGACGTTCCTGCGCTGCCTGAACCTGCTCGAGCAGCCAACGGCCGGCACCATTACCTTTGCCGGTACGGAGATCACCGACCCGAAGGTGAATATCGACGCCATGCGCCGCCAGATGGGCATGGTGTTCCAGCACTTCAACCTGTTCCCGAACATGACCGTGCGCCGCAACATTACGCTCGCGCCCGTGCAGACGAAGCTCATGTCGCAGGCGGAGGCGGATGCGGAGGCGGACAAGCTCCTTGCCCGCGTCGGTCTGGCCGACCGCGGCGACAGCTATCCGTCCGCGCTCTCCGGCGGGCAGAAGCAGCGCATCGCCATCGTGCGTTCGCTCGCCATGCACCCGAAGGTCATGCTCTTCGACGAGCCGACGAGCGCGCTCGACCCCGAGATGGTCGGCGAAGTGCTCGACGTTATGAAGGAGCTGGCGCACGAGGGCATGACGATGGTCGTCGTCACGCACGAGATGGGCTTCGCCCGCGAGGTGGGCGACCGCGTGCTGTTCATGGCCGACGGCAAGATCGCCGAGTCCGGCACGCCGAAGGACATCTTCGAGCACCCGCAGTGCGCGCGCCTGCAGGACTTTTTGGCCAAGGTACTGTAAGTGGACATGAAAACCGCGCAGCCTGACCGGCTGCGCGGTTTTCTGCGGAAAGGAGCCAGAATGTCGGAACTGACCTGTCCCGTCTGCGGCGGCGCGCTGCACCGGGAGGAGCGATCCCTGCGCTGCGGCGCGGGACACTGCTATGACCTTGCGCGGCAGGGCTATGTGAATCTGCTGCGCACGAACCGGTCCAAGGATAAGCGCCACGGCGACGATAAGCGCATGGTGGCCGCGCGCACCGCGTTTCTGGACGCGGGCTATTACGCGCCGCTGCGCGATGCCGTCGCTGCCGCTGCGGCGGAGTATACCTCTGGAGACGCGGATGTGCTCGATGCCGGCTGCGGCGAGGGGTATTACACCGCCCACGTCCTGCACGCGCTGCAGGCGCAGGGGGCAAGCCCCTCCGTGTGCGGCGTGGACATCTCGCGCGACGCGCTCATCTGCGCGCACCGCCGCGCGCCGGAGCTGACGCTGGCCGTGGCCAGCATCGCGCATCTGCCGGTCGCAGATGCGAGCTGCGACCTTGTGCTCAACGTGTTCGCGCCGCACGACGCGGCCGAGTTTGCGCGCGTGCTGCGCACCAATGGGGTGCTGCTGCGCGTCATCCCGCTCGAGCGCCATCTCTGGGGCCTCAAGCAGGCGGTGTATGACCGCCCGTATGAAAACACCGTCCCCGACCCGGCGCTGCCCGGCTTCACGCTCGCGGAGCAGCGGGCGCTGCGCGGCACGATCACCCTGCGCACGAACGCAGATATCGAGGCCCTGTTTTGCATGACGCCGTATTACTATAAGACCGGCGCGCGCGACCAGGCCAAGCTCCACGCGCTCGATACGCTGACCACGGAAACCGAATTTGCCCTCCTGATCTATCGGAAAGCGTGAAAAACGTTAGCACTCAAATCGAAAGAGTGCTAACATTTACATTTTGTTCACGATATATACTTTATTTATTCACAATTGTATAGTAATTTATATATCGTAAAGAGCGAGAGAAATAAATCGAACGCTCGAGAAAATCATTACCGTGTATAGAATTCTAGGAGGAATATAAAATGTTCGAAATCATGCCTTTTGACCGCAGAAGCTATCGTATGAGCTACAATCCGTTCCGCGAGCTGGAACAGATGGAGAAGAATTTCTGGGGTGACCAGCAGGTCAATCCGTTCCGCACCGACATTTCCGAGACGGCGGACGGCTACAAGCTCGAGGCTGACCTGCCGGGCTTCCGCAAGGAAGATATCCACATCGACATCGACGACGATATCCTGACCATCCAGGCCGAGCGCAAGGACAGCAAGGACGAAAAGGACGACAAGGGCGATTACATCCGCCGCGAGCGTTACTATGGTTCTTACTCCAGAAGCTTCAACGTGTCCGAAATCGACGTCGAGAGCATCAAGGCCGCCTATGAAAACGGCGTCCTGACGCTGACCATGCCCAAGAAGGCCCCGGCAAAGCCGGAGTCCAAGCACCTCGAGATCGAATGATCGAGGGGCAAAATCGTTAAATCCTCTCATCTCTCATTTTCCTTTTATCCCCCTATCGAAAAGGCGTCCGGTGTCCGGCCGGGCGCCTTTTCCGTACTCTGCGCGGCTTGACAGTGCGGCAGTGCGTTGTATAATAGATTGACTTTGTAAGAATTGAGAGAACCGTTATGCAAAAACTCAGTCAAAAAACGCAGGGCATCGTCTATGTCCTCATCGCGGCGTTCGGCTTTTCGCTCATGTCCATGTTTGTGAAGCTGGCGGGCGATCTGCCGGCGTTTGAAAAGGCGTTTTTCCGCAACTTTGTTGCGCTCATTTTCATCGTCATCCTCATGCTGCGCAGCCGCACGTCGTTCCGGCCGGAGCGGCGCAACCTCCCGGCGCTGTTTGGCCGGTGCTTTTTCGGCACGCTGGGCCTGCTGTGCAATTTCTATGCCATCGGCAGGCTGAATCTGCCGGATGCAAATATGCTCAACAAGCTCTCGCCGTTTTTCGCCATCCTGTTTTCGATTTTCCTGCTGCGCGAAAAGCCGAACCTTGTGCAGGTGCTCGGCGTGCTGGTCGCCTTTGGCGGCAGCGTGTGCATCATCAAGCCGAGCTTCGATAATCCTCAGATGCTCCCGGCGCTGGCCGGCGTGCTCGGCGGGCTGGGCGCCGGCGCTGCGTACACGTTCGTGCGCTATCTCGGCGCGCGGGGGGAAAACGGCAGCCGCATCGTGTTTTACTTCTCGTCGTTCTCCTGTCTGGTCTGTCTGCCGTTTCTGCTGCTGGACTATGCGCCGGTGAGCGCGCGGCAGCTCGTGTATCTGCTGCTGGCGGGCGTGTTTGCGTGCGTCGGGCAGCTCGGTATCACAAAGGCGTATGTCTGTGCCCCGGCCAAGGAGATCTCGGTGTATGACTATACGCAGGTGCTCTTCGCCGCCGCGCTGGGCTATTTCGCCTTTGGCGAGGTGCCGGACGGGCTCAGCGTTCTGGGCTATGTGCTCATCTGCGGCGCGGGCGTCGGCATGTTCCTTTATAACCGGCGGCACGGCGCTGCCCATCCCTGAATCATCGGCTGGCGCCGGATGCATTTTGCATCCGGCGCCAACTTTTTTGCGTTTTTCATCACGGAGAGCAAATGTGTTGAGCAATGTATCCCCCCAGGGAGCTTGTGCAGGAAGCGACTGGTGCGTTATAATCTTGTCATAAGAAACGAAGGGAAAGGGCGGTGCATTCCATGCATATGGCAGATGCGTTGCTCACGCCGGCGGTCGCTGGTGTGATGTATGCCGCTTCTGCGGTCGTTGCGGGGGCCTCGATCGTGGAGCTGCACAAGGAAGAAAAGCAGGATCTGACCTCGGCAGCCAAAAAACTGCCGACCATGGCCGTCATGTCGGCGCTCGTGTTTGCGGGGCAGATGATCAACTACACCATCCCCGGCACCGGCTCGTCCGGCCATCTGTGCGGCGGTCTGCTGCTCACGTCCGTGCTCGGGCCGTGGGCGGGATTTTTGTCCATGATCGTGATCCTCACGATCCAGAGCCTGTTCTTTGCAGACGGCGGCCTGATGGCGCTGGGCGCGAACGTCTGGAACATGGCGTTTTACGGCTGCTTTGTCGGATATTTTCTCATCTATCGGCCGCTGATGCGCAGCCGCTGCTTTGCGCGGCGCGGTGAGCGGGCGGCGAACCGCCTCAAGATCACGCTCGCGTCCGTGCTTGGCTGCGTGCTGACGCTGCAGCTCGGCGCGTTTTCGGTCGTGCTGGAGACGACGCTCTCCGGCATCACGGATCTGCCGTTCGGCGCGTTCTGCGCCATCATGCAGCCCATCCATCTGGCCATCGGCCTGATTGAGGGCCTCATCACGGCTGCGGTGCTGCTGTTCCTCTATGAGGCGCGGCCGGAGCTGCTGCGCGATGTGCGCACGGGCGGCGAGACTGCCGGCAAGGTCTCGTTCAAGGGCACGATCGCGGTCATCGCCATTGCGGCGGTGCTCGTTGGCGGCGGCCTGTCGCTGCTGGCCAGCGGCAACCCGGATGGTCTGGAGTGGTCGCTGTTCGGCAACAGCGACGCCGGCTACACGCAGAACATGGGCCTCGATGAGGACAGCTACGGCGTGCAGAGCAGCGCGGCCGACAAGGCCGGTGCCGTGCAGGAAAAGACGGCATTCCTGCCGGACTATTCCTTCGCCGGGAGCGATTCCGCAGCTGGCACGTCCGTGTCCGGTATTGCGGGCGCTGCCATCGTGGCGGCGGCAGCGGCGCTCATCTGCGGTGTCGGCGGGATCTGCCGGCACAAGAAGCGCCATCAATCCTAATCTCGATACCAGATATCCAGATACGACCCATGCGGCAAGCTCCATTCGGAGCTTGCCGCAATGGGCGTTTTTGCACCAATGGGGGAGGTGAGCACACGTGAACAAAGCGCAGCAGGCAAGTGTCGAGCTGCGGGCCATGGACGAGCTGGCGGCGCAGGATTCGCCGATGCACCGGCTCAGTCCGCTGTCCAAGCTCTTTGTGACCGTGCTCTACATCGTCGTGACGGTCTCGTTTCATAAGTACGACATCTCGGGCGTGTTCGTCATGGTGCTCTTCCCGCTCGTTGGCTATCAGGTCAGCATGATTCCGGTGCACACGTGCTTTCACAAGCTGCGCGTGGTCATGCCGCTCGTGTGCGCGGTTGGGCTGTTCAACCCCTTCTTTGACAAGCAGATCGTGCTGTATCTCGGTGCGGTCGGTGTCAGCGGCGGCGTGATCTCCATGCTGACGCTGATGATGAAGGGTATCTTCTGCCTCATGGCGTCGTTCCTGCTCGCGTCGACGACGAGCATTGAGGACATCTGCCGCGCGCTGCGGCAGCTGCACGTGCCGAAGGTGCTCACGTCGCTGCTGCTGCTGACGTTCCGGTACATCTCCGTGCTGCTCGACGAGGCGGCCATCATGACGGATGCCTACCGCCTGCGCGCGCCGGGGCAGAAGGGCGTGCACATTTCCGCCTGGGGCTCGTTCCTGGGGCAGCTGCTGCTGCGCAGCATGGACCGCGCGACCGCGCTCTACGAGAGCATGGAGCTGCGCGGCTATCACGGAGAGTTCCATTACGCGCAGGGCCGGCCGTCGAGCCGGGCCTCGTGGCCGTTTGCCATTGGGTGCGCGGCGCTGATCGTTCTGGCGCGGCTGTACAATCTGCCGGCGCTGCTGGGCGGACTTTTTGCCTGAGGAGGGGCATATATGCTGAGCTTTGACCATGTTTCGTTTGCCTATTCGGGCGAGCGCACGATTCTGAATGATTTGACGTTTTCCGTTTCCGAGGGCGAGCAGGTCGGCCTGATCGGCGCCAACGGTGCGGGCAAGTCCACGCTCATGAAAGCGGCGCTGGGGCTCATCACCGTCACCGGCACGATCACGATCGACGGTCTGGAGATGAACCGCGGCAACCTCGCGGATATCCGCCGGCGGCTGGGCTATGTTCTGCAGGATTCGGACAACCAGATGTTCATGCCGACGGTGTTTGAGGACATGCTCTTTGGCCCGCTCAACTACGGCATGCCCCGCCCGGAGGCGGAGGCGCTCGTGGATCGGACGCTCGCGGAGCTGAACCTCACGCACCTGAAAAACCGCCGCAACCACAAGCTCTCCGGCGGTGAAAAGCGCATGGCCGCCATTGCGACCATTCTTGCCATGCAGCCGAAGATCATGCTCATGGACGAGCCGTCCACGGCGCTTGACCCGAAAAACCGCCGCACGCTCATCCGCACGCTCAACGCGCTGCCGGTGACGAAGATCATCGCGACGCACGACCTCGACCTCGTGCTCGAGACGTGCGACCGTGTTCTGCTGCTGCACGACGGGCAGATCGCGGCCGACGGCCCGGCGGGGGAGATCCTGCGCGACCGGGCGCTGCTCGAGCGGCACTCGCTGGAACTGCCGTTTTGCCTTGCCGGTGTGCCGGAGCGGGCGAAAAAATCGTGAAAAACAGCGCTTGAAGCGGGGAACGCCGCCTGCTATAATAACGCGTATTCCGATGGAGAGCGAGGTCGATGTTTGTGATGAGCCGACAGCTCAAGGGCGCGCTGATGGCAGCGGGCGGCGGTGTGTGCTGGGGCATTTCCGGCACGATGGGGCAGTATCTTTTTACGCATGAGGCCATGCAGACCACGTGGCTGATCCCGATCCGTCTGGGCCTGGCGGGCCTGATTTTGTTCGTCTACTGGCTGGTAAAGGACCGGCGGCTGCTGTTCGCCCCGTGGCGGCAGCGCAGCAGCGCGGTGATGCTGGTGCTCTACGGCGTTTTCGGCATCAGTCTGAGCCAGTTTCTTTATTTTCTTACCATTCAGTTTTCCAACGCGGCGATCGGCACGATCATGCAGGATCTGTCGCCGGTGATGGTGCTGCTGGTCGCCTGCGCGGGCGCGCACAGAAAGCCGCGTGCGTATGAGATTGCCAGCATCGTGCTGGCGCTGCTCGGCGTGACGCTGCTGACCACGCACGGCGACCTGACTGCGTTTGCCGTGTCGCCGGTGGCGCTGATCGCGGGCGTTGCGTGCGCGGTGTGCGTGACAGTGTATAACTGCCTTTGTCCGCGCCGGGAGCTGCGCGATTATCCGGTCAGCATGCTGCAGGCATGGGCGTTTTTGATGGGCGCCGTGCTCTTTGAGCTGACCATGCACCCGTGGACGCTCGGCTACACGCCGTCGCTGCGCGGTGTCGGCGGCATTTTGTTCGTGGTGCTTTTCGGCAATCTGTTGGCCTTCAACCTCTACATGACGGGCGTGAAGCTCATCGGCCCGGAAAAGAGCGTGCTCTACGGCTTTGCTGAGCCGGTCACAGCGGCCATCCTGGCCGTGACGCTGCTCAATACGCCGTTCACGGTCTGGGACGCAATGGGCTTTGCCGCTGTGTTTGCCATGCTGGCGGTGCTGTCCGCCGGCGGAAAGAAATATGCCGAGCGGCTGGAAGTGTGAATTTTAAAAAGAAAAACGGAGCAGATACGGGGGGATGTATCTGCTCCGTTCCTGTTTATGAGGGATGGTCTTTCCACTCATAACGGTTGTCCCACGCGGTGTACCCCACAGCACCGGATGTACCTACGTAGTACAGGTTCATTATTTCACAGAAAATTTGCCGTGTCAACAGAAAACTGCTGCCTTTTTACGCTTTTCTGTCACAAAAAGCGCTAAGGAAATAGTGCATTTATGCAGAGGCCGCCCGGCAGGCGTAGTATTCTCCTGCGTCTCTTTTTTGCCTCAAGGGCGTGTGGTCGCTACGAAATTTACCCTCTCGGGCGGCGACTGTTCAAATTAACAGGCCGTACTGGGCGCACAGGGGCAGCAGCGCCGCCTCCGGGAGCGCGCCCTCATACAGCGCGCGGCCCTGATAGACACGCAGCGCGGCCTCGAGCAGCTCCGCGTCGTCGCAGACGAGGCACAGCGGCTTGCTCAGCAGGTACTGCACGTCGGTCAGCGCGTCGATATCCTCCCAGGCACCGATGCGCAGCGCGACCATGGGTTCGCTGCCGTCGAGCGCGTCCGCCAGCCGGTCCTCCAGGTCCGGCCCGGCGGTCAGCACCGGGCCGTGTCCGGCGTTTGTCGGCAGGTAGCAGGGGAGCTTCTCCGTCGCGGCCGGTAGCAGATCGGTGTGCTTCGGTGCGGGCGGGACGAATTTCGCGTCTTTCAGAGCGGTGTGCAGCGCGGCGATGTGCTCCGCCGTCGTGCCGCAGCAGCCGCCGAAAACGGCCACACCGGCATCGAGCATCGGCTGCACGAACGCCGCGAATTCCTCCGGCGTGCAGTCGTACACGGTCTTGCCGCCGACGGTAATGGGCATGCCGGCGTTGGGCTTTGCGATCAGCGGTACGCGGGCGTATTCCCTCAGGCGGCGCAGCTGCACGAGCATCTGCTCCGGCCCGGTCGAGCAGTTGAGCCCGAACGCGTGGATGCCCATGCCCTGCAGCACGGTCAGCGCGGCGGTCACGTCTGTTCCGGAGAGGCTGCGGCCGCTCTCGTCGCACGTGAAGGACACAAAGATCGGTTTGTCGCTCACGCTGCGCACGGCCAGCACGGCGGCGCGTGCATCCGAGAGCGTCATCATCGTTTCGATGACATACAGATCGACGCCGGCCGCCTCGAGCCCGGCCGCCTGCTCGGTATAAATATCGACCAGATCCTCGAACGACGCCTCGCCGAGCGGGGCGAGAAACAGGCCCGTCGGCGCAAGATCGCCCGCGATCCACGCCTTGCCGTCCGCCGCTTCGCGCGAGAGCGCGGCGAGGCGTTGGTTATAGTCCACCGTTTGGTTGAAGATGCTGCGCTCTTCGAGCTTCTGCCGGTTGGCGCCGAAGGTCGGCGTGTAAAGCACCTGACTGCCGGCGGCGACATAGCCGCGCTGGATGTCCACAATGACGTCCGGGTGCGCGAGCGTCCACTGCTCGGCGCTCACATCGCCGGCGTAGCCGTGCTTTTGCAGTTCGGTGCCGGTCGCACCGTCCAGGATGAGGGGAAAACGGATCTCCATATTGTGACCTCCGTGAAATGTTATGGTTGCGGAAACGACAGATTGTCGGTAAAAGCTGCGGCAAAGTCCGCGCGGCCGGACAGCTCCGAATAGCTGCATGCCCGGGAAATATCCCCGATGCGCTGCCACTGCGCGGGGTCGAGCGTGAGCGCGGCCGCACCGGCGAGCGCCGTGTTGCCGAGCGTGTGCAGCTTGCCCGCACATGCGCGCGGGAGCATGCCGATGGTCATGGCGCTCTCGGGGTCGAGATAGCTGCCGAAGCCGCCGGCGAGATACACGCCGGCCACTTGTTCCGGTGAAATGCCGCGCTGCTGCAGCAGCACGCAGATGCCCGCCGCGACGGCGGCCTTGGCCAGCTGCAGATTGCGCACGTCCGCCGCCGTGAGGCACACCTCCGGCGTCAGGTGAAAGCGGCCGTTGCCGTCATCATCGCGCGTCAGACAGCGGCGCAGGGGCATAGGTGCGTCCTCCGGCGGCAGCAGCCGTCCGCCGGGCGCGATGGCACCGAGGCGCAGCAGCACCGCCGTCAGGTCGAGCAGGCCGGAGCCGCACAGGCCCTTCGGCTCACCGCCGCCGATGACGTCGTACAGAAAGCCGCGGTCATACCGCACGCGGCTGACGGCACCGTCCACGCCCGGCATGCCGCACGTGATGCCCGCACCCTCGAAGGCCGGGCCGGACGCCACGGCGCAGCAGACGAACCCGCCGCGCCCGCCGAGCGCCATCTCGCCGTTGGTGCCGATGTCGAGAAAGAGATTTTCACCCGGCAGCTCCGCCAGCCCGGCGGCCAGAAGTCCGGCCGTGATGTCCCCGCCGACGTAACCCGCCACGCAGGGGGCGAAGCGTACCGGCACGCCGTGCAGCGTTTCGCCTCCGGGCACTGCAAAGAGCGTCTCCGGCCGGAACGGCGCCGCGGCGATGCCGTCCACGGAGTAGCCGGCGAAGAGGTGCTGCATGACGGTGTTGCCGGCGAGCGTGATCTCGCGCAGGGTATCCGGCGCACGGCCGCTGCGCGCGAGCGCGTCCGACACCAGCGCCCAGACCTGCGCGCGGATGCGCTGCGATAGCTCCGGCAGACCGTCCGGCTGCTCGAGCGTATACTGGATGCGGCTGATGACGTCGGCCCCGTAGGGGGCCTGTGCGTTCCAGCCGCTGCAGGTTTCGAGCTCCGCGCCGGACGAGAGATCGTACAGCCGCACGACGACGGTCGTCGTGCCGAGGTCGACGGCGGCGGCGCAGCCCGTGCGCCCCGGCCGGCAGGCGGGCAGCGGCACGGTGCCGGTCAGGATCGTGCCGCCGGCAGCCTCCGGCAGCGTGACGGTGTCGCCGTCCGCCGGATAGACCCGGCAGGCGAGCCGGGGCACGCCGTTGACCGGCACGCGGCACTTGCCGCAGCGGCCCTTTCCGCCGCAGGCGGCGGGGATGGAATAGCCCGCGCGCCGCAGGACGGACAGCAGCGTCTCACCTTCCGGCAGGGGAATGGTGCGGCTCCGGCCGTTTTGTTCAATTTGAATGCTTGACATGGCCGCCGCCCCCCGATAAGATATAGGCACATTCTAAGCGGCGAAACTTTGCTTTGTCAAGAGGCTTTTCATATGAACGATCCCGAAACGCTGGCCGCACAAAACGGCTTTTCCCACTGGGTACAGCTGAATATGGCGGCGGCGGTGCCGCTCGAGGCGGTGCGCGCCATGTGCGCGGACGGCCGCTGCGGCCGTTACGGGCACAACTGGGCCTGTCCGCCCGGCTGCGGCAGCATCGAGGCGGCCGCGCGCCGCATCGCAGGCTTTGACGCCGGTATCCTCGTGCAGACGACCGGGATGCTGCGCGATGATTTTGACTACGAGTCCATAGCGGCCACCGAGCGCGCACACAAGCGCCGCTTTGCCGACTTTGCCCGCCAGATGCGGCGGCTCCATCCCGGCTGCCTGCCGCTGACGGCCGGCAGCTGCACACTCTGCGCCCGCTGCACGTACCCTGACCGCCCGTGCCGGTACCCGACCAAGCGCCTGTCGTCCATGGAGGCGTACGGCCTGTTCGTGAGCGACATCTGCACGCGCTCGGGCCTTGCCTACAACTACGGCCCGCACACCATGACGTATACATCCTGCGTTTTGTACAACAAGGAGTGAAAACCATGTCCACACCGAAAGAGATCTTCCTCGAGCTCATCCGGCCCGACGGCCAGCCGGAGCGCCAGCTGCGCCAGTATGAGGCGCTGCACATGTGCCTTACCGACCCGTGCAACACCTACCTGCGCGGCAACCGCAAGCGCGGCACGACGAGCGTGGACCGCTGGGGCACGACGATCCTGTTCCCCGAGGACGCGCCCGGCCCGATGCCGGACACGCGCCCGGGCCTTGCCGTCTGCCCGGACATCACGCGCTGGCGCGAGACGGTGCACGCGCCCGATCTGGAGGCTGCCTGCACGGAGGGGTGGGAGGCCTGCCGCGCCGAGGCGCGCGCCGCCTGCGGGCCGGATCACCTGCTGGCCGGGTTCATGGGCACGGGCATTTTTGAGCAGTGCCACTTTCTCATGGGCTTTGAGGACACGCTCACGAACCTCTATGCACACCCGGACGAGATGCACGCGCTCATTGACTACATCACGGAGTACCGTCTGACGTATGTGCGCATGCTCATCGACAACCTGCAGCCGGACGTGATCTTCTCGCACGACGACTGGGGCACAAAAAACGCCCTGTTCATGAAGCCCGAGATGTGGCGGGAATTTTTCAAGGAGCCGTACCGCCGGTTTTATGGCTACATCCGCTCGCGCGGCGTCATCGCGATCCACCACGCGGACTCCTATCTTGTGCCCATCGTGGACGACATGGCCGAGATCGGCATCCAGGTCTGGCAGGGCGTCCTGCCGGAAAACGACATTCCTGCTCTGCAGGCACACTTAAACGGGCGGCTCACGCTCATGGGCGGCTTCGGCGCGGCTATCGACCGCAAGGACGCCACACCCGAGGACATCCTCACCTATGCCCGCGACGTGCTGCGGCGCAACTGCCCCGGCGGGCACTACATCCCGTCGATCACCTACGGTTTGGCTGGCACGGTCTACCCGCACGTGGATACCTATCTCAATCAGGCAGTCGATGAATACAATACAGCTCTGCATGTGCCGGTGACGCACCTGCCTCCCGTGCCGCGCCGGAGCGTGCATACCTCGGCGGCGCCGGCCAGGAGTGCGCCCGAGACTGAGCAGCCGCAGGGCGATGTGCTCTCGCGCATCGCGTCCGCGCTCGTGCGCGGACAGCAAAAGCGCGTGCTGCAGCTCTGCTCCGAGGCGCTCGAGAGCGGCCACGGCGCGCAGGAGATCCTCACGGACGGGCTCGTGCGCGGCATGACCATCCTCGGCGAGGATTTCTCGGCCAACCGCGCCTTCGTGCCGGAGATGCTCATCGCGGCGCGCTGCATGGCGGCGGCGACAGAGCTGCTCAAGCCGTACATGACGGGGGAGAGCAGCGAGACGATCGGCCGCGTCTGCCTCGGCACGGTGCGCGGCGACATGCACGACATCGGCAAAAACCTCGTCAAGATCATGATGGAGGGCAGCGGACTGGAGGTCGTGGACCTCGGCGTGGACGTCACGGCGGAGCAGTTCGTGGACACGGCCATCGAGCAGCACTGCGACATCATTGCCTGCTCCTCGCTGCTGACGACGACCATGACGGAAATGCGCGACGTGGTGGAGCTGGCAAAGGCCCGCGGCATCCGCGACCGGGTGAAGATCTTTGTCGGCGGTGCGCCCATCACGCCCGGCTACAGCGACGAGATCGGCGCGGACGTCTACTGCCCGGACGCGGCCACGGCCGCGCGCTCGGCCGTGGCGCTGCTGCGCGGCGCGTAAGCGTATAAAAGACATAATACGAGAATGTGTCTCTGACGGGCAAACATACGCCGGTCGGAGACACTTTCATTTTCTGGGAGCAAATTCAGCGAAATGGATAGAGAAAAATCGAAAGGGCGGAATTATTTCAGGTTCTTGAATAATTGCTTTTCAGTGCCGCCGGATTTATAATCAAGGCGTTCCAACAAGTGAACACAGACACTTTCAGGTATAGGCGGGGAAGTCACATGGGCCCCGCGTCTCTACCGGGCGGCCCTTGAATTGCCCGACTACCGGAATGCAGCACGCACAGCGCAAAAACCGCTGTGTGAGTTTTGCCGTTTCGGTGGAGGGTCGCAGATCGCGGCACTCCGCCGTTTTTATTTGGATAGAAAGCGGAAATGCTTTTTATGGTTGACAGCAGCTTATGATTTCAGGGAGGGATTTTGATGCGTACACGCAAGGCAAAGGATCGCTCGCGCCTCATTCAGGCGGCCATGGGTCGGATCCCGTGCGATCTGACGATCGGCAACGTGCAGTTTTTCAATGTCATTACGGGAGAGATCTATCCGGCCAGTGTCGACATACTGGACGGATTTGTCGTTTTGGTGCGTGAAGAAGGGCAGAAGGCCATCCTGCCGTCTAAGACGTACTACGACGGTCAGGGCCGTTACCTGATCCCCGGCTACATCGACACGCACATGCACATCGAGAGTACGATGATGATCCCCGAGAATCTCGCCCGCGCCATCCTGCCGTGGGGCACGACGACCATCTGCACCGACCCGCACGAGATCGGCAACGTCATGGGCCTTGACGGTGTGCGCTTCATGCTCGAGAATGCGAAAAAGTCCAAGCTCCGCCAGTACGTGCTCGCTCCGTCGTGCGTTCCGGCCGTGCCCGGCATGGAGAACGCCGGCGCGGAGTTTCTCGCCAAGGAAGTCGGCGAGCTGCTGGACATGGACGACGTCATCGGTATCGCCGAGATCATGGACTACGTCGGTGTCATTCAGGACAGCGAGCGTATGCGCACCATCATCGATGAGGGCCTGCGCCGCGGCGTGTTCCTGCAGGGCCATGCGCCGTACTGCTTCGGCCGTGAGCTCGCGGCCTACCGCATCGGCGGCCCCGTGTCCGACCACGAGAGCGTGAACGCCGACGAGGTGCGCGCCAAGCTCCGCGCCGGCATGCACATCAACCTCCGCGCCAGCTCCCTCATTGATAACCTCTCCTTCCTTGTCGACGGCTGCAAGGATCAGCCGTGGCGCGATTTCGTGTCCGTCTGCACGGACGACGTCCACGCCAAGGATCTGCTCACCGTCGGCCATATCAACAACGTCGTGCGCAAGGCGGTCGCTTCCGGGCTCGACGGCCGCGAGGTCGTCAAGATGGCGACGTTCAACGCCGCGCGTGAGTACGGCTTTGACGATCTCGGCGCGATCGCGCCGGGCTACATCGCCGATATTCAGCTCGTCGACGCGCTTGACGGCAGCCGGCCGAAGGCCGTGTTCACCGAGGGCGTGCTCGTCGCGGAGGACGGCAAGTATCTCGGCGGTGACTGCAAAACGGCTGACTATGACCTGCCGAACACGGTCAACATGCCGCAGATCACGGGCCCCGCGTCCTTCGAACTTCGTGTGCCGGAGGGCTACACCGGCGATACGATCCGCGTCAACGTCATGGTGTCCGAGGACGGCAACCGCATCCTGCGCCATGTCGAGCCGGTGGAGCTGCCGGTGCGTGACGGCGTGGTCGACATCAGCGGCGATCCGACGCTCGTGTTCGTCTGCTGCGCCAACCGCTACGGCCGCGGCGGCAAGACGATCGCCGTCTACCGCGACTTCGGTCTGCGCAGCGGCGCGCTCGCGTCCACCATCTCGCACGACAGCCACAACTTCACCGTCAGCTATCATGATCCGAAGGACGCCTTCCGTGCCGCCGAGATCCTGCGCGCGTGCGGCGGCGGTGTCTGCGTGATCGACGGCGAGCAGGAGACGCACATCGCCCTGCCGGCTGCCGGCCTCATGAGCCAGAAGCCCTGCGCCGAGGTCGCCGACGAGATCGCGGCCGTGCAGTCCGCGCTCGATGCCATCAGCGACGGACAGCTCACCCTGCTGGCGACCGCCATCATGGCGCTGCCGGTGCTGCCGAGCGTGGTCATTACGGATATGGGCCTCGTCAACGGCGCCAACCAGACGTTCGTACCCGTGTTTGCGGATGCGGAAGCATAAATCAACCAGAGACAGAGAAAGGATAAGGAGCTTTTGATGGAGAAATTCTTCAAACTCGGCCTGCGCGGTACGGATAAGAAAACCGAGATCATCGCAGGCCTGACCACCTTCATGACCATGGCGTATGTGCTGGCCGTCCAGCCGGCCGCGATCTGCGGCGGCGAGGCGTACATCACGGATGTCAACGGCGTTGTCATCACCAAGTCCGCCATCATGATCACCTGCGCGCTCGTGTCCGGCCTCATCACGCTGCTGATGGCCTTTTACACGAACTTTCCCTTCGCGCTCTCGACCGGCATGGGCTCGAACTTCATTCTCGGCGCGCTCATCCAGTCGCAGGCGCTGAGCTTCGGCGCCGCCATGGCGATCACGCTCATTTCCGGCATTGTGTTCGTGCTGCTGACGGTCTTTGGCCTGCGCGATCTGATCGTGCGCGTCATTCCCAAGAACATTAAGATCGCCATCTCCGCATCCATCGGCTTCTTCATCGCCTACCTCGGTTTCAAAAACTGCGGCATCGGCTCGTTTGAAAACGGCATCGCCCTCGGCAACCTCACCGATCCCGCTGTGCTGCTGGCTATCGGCGGCCTGCTGCTCATCATCGTGCTCAATGCCCTGAACGTTAAGGGCGCCATCCTCATCAGCATCATCGCCACCACGCTCATCGGCATCCCGCTCGGCGTCACGACGCTCAACGGCGTCGCCGCCATGCCGGACTTCGGCGATCTGGGCAACGTCATGTTCAACCTCGACTTCAAGGGTGTGTTCACCGCGAGCGGGCTTATCCTCGTGTTCGTGTGCTTCTTCGGAGATTTCTTCTCCACGCTCGGCACGGTGCTGGCCGTCGCCAACCGCGCCAACATGCTCGATGAAAACGGCAACCTGCCCGGTATCGAGCGGCCCTTCCTCGTCGACGCCATCGGCACCTGCCTCGGCGCGCTGACCGGCAACACCACCATCACGACCTTTGTCGAGTCCACCTCCGGCGTGGAAGCCGGCGGCCGCACCGGTCTGACCGCGCTCGTCGCAGGCATCATGTTCCTGCTGACCATCTTCCTTGCGCCGCTGTTCGTCGCCATCCCGTATGCCGCGACCGGCCCGGCGCTGATCTATGTTGGCTTCCTCATGCTCAAGGGCTTCACGGAGATCGACTTCACGGACTTTGACGACGCCATCGGCCCCTGCGTCATGATGATGTTTACGGCCTTCACCGGCAACATCACCAACGGCCTCGGCGCCGGCATCATCGTGCACGTGCTCGTCAAGCTCGTGCGCGGCAAGGCCAAGGAGATCCACCCGATCATGTACCTGCTGTGCGCGCTCATGGTCCTGTACTTCATCGTTGGATAATTTGCGTCTCTCTCACAAAGCAGCCGCCGGCAGATTTTCTGCCGGCGGCTGTGATGCTGTGGGATGGATGCTGTGTGCGGGATCAAAGAGCAGCGGGGGAGCTCGAGGGGGCAAGGCCCGCCTCGAATCCGATCTGCTTTGCGTTTGCAAAAAGAGCCGTCGGCAGATTTTCTGCCGGCGGCTGTGCTATTAAATCGTGAAGAGGTAAGAGTGAATAGTTAAAAGGTAAGAGTAAGAGTGAAGAAGTAAAAATCGGCAAGCATCGTATGATGCTTGCCGATTTTTGGTGCGGGAGATGGGACTTGAACCCACACGTCTATGGTTGGACACAGGCACCTCAAGCCTGCCTGTCTACCGATTCCAGCACTCCCGCATATGCACTTTTCAAACGCATGAGTTATTATAACAGAAAAGCACGGAATGTCAACAGCAAATTTTCGACTCAGGTCGATTTTTTTATTTTCCCGTCAGCGGCGATCTCTGCCGCAGTTCCAGCGCCAGAACAGCCGCCAGAATCACAAGCGCTGCGATGAGCGCGAGCGCGCCGTCGGCCATCGGCAGCAGGTAGCGCATGCGCAGGTAGGCGTGGTAGCCGAGCAGGGACGCAAACTCGCACAGCACCGCAGGCAGCGTCAGCTGCGGCCACGCGGTTGCCAGCGCGAGCGTGAGCGCATCGGCGGCAAAGAAATACCGGTCGTGCATGTGCGGCAGGAAAAACGGGATCGCGACCGCGAGCAGCGCCGCCGCCAGCACGAGCGCCCGGTCAGAGCAATCGTCCCGGTGCAGCCAGAACCAGACGGCCAGCAGCGCGATCACGAGCGCGGCCGCGCCGATGCCGAGCTTCGCGGCGAGCTCGGGGTCGCGCACATCCGTGACGAGCGCAAAGACGGACGAGGCGTTGTAGTTCAGCCCGGTGCCGATGCTGCCCGTCTGTTGAAACGGGACGGTCAGCGCGTCCCACAATCCGCGCCCGGCGATGACGGCCGGGAGCACCATGACCACGCACGTGGCGGGGAAGGCCAGCGCGTGCCGCAGTCTGACGCGCCGCGTGAGCCAGAAGAGCAGAAACACCGGCGTGATGAACACGGCCTGCAGCTTGAAGGCGAACGATGCCCCGATGCTCACGACGCCGAGCACGGGGTGCCCGGCCAGCACGAGATAAACGCTCAGCACGGCGAGGGCGGCATACACACTGTCACACTGGCCCCAGAGCGCGCCGTTGAGAACGACCGTCGGCCAGAAGAGCACGAGAAAGAACGCCGCGAGCTTCCACGCCGCTTCCCGCCGGAACAGCCCCACGAGCTGCATGACCGACCATGCGAGCACGACATCAAAAAAGATGCTGAACAGCTTGATGAGGTGCAGATCGGACAGGGAGCTGCCGCTGATGAGCGCCAGAAACGTCAGGTACGGTACATTATAATTCCCCACAGGCTCCCGCAGCGCGGCAAGCCCGACGTGCGTGCGGAAAAAATCGACCCACACGGTCAGAAACTGCGTGTAGTCGCTCGTCTCGTAATTCAGGCACAGCCCGCGCAGCACGAACGCCGCTGCCAGCAGCAGCGCCGCGCACAGGACGTGCGCCGGTTTCCGGAGCACGCCGGCGCTCCACAGCAGCACCAGCGCCAGCCCGGCCTCGGCGGCCAGCAGCAGGCAGATCCGGACATCCATGGCCATCCCTCCGAAGATACAAAAAAGCGGCAGGGCGACGCGCTCCTGCCGGCGGAAAATTCACAAAATAGTGCTTGACAACCTATGCGTTGAAATGGTAAAATATCACGCTATGTGTCTTTGGGAGCGGGAGAGACTACTCCCGCAACCTACAAGCACATTTTACCGGATACGCTGCGAAAATGCAACAGGTCAAAAAAGTATTTTACAACCCCACCGGGTGTTCGCAATCTCAAAAGAAGGAGTGTTCGCCATGCCAAAGGCAGTCACCTATGGAAAAACCGAACGAATGAGCTTTGCCCGTCACGAGGAGATCCAGAGCATGCCGAATCTTCTGGAGATCCAGAAGAATTCGTACAAGTGGTTCCTCGAAGAGGGCCTGCGCGATGTGTTCAGGGATGTGGACGTCATCACCGACTACTCCGGCAACCTCGAGCTGCGCTTCGTGGACTATTCCATGGATGAGAACCCGAAGTACACCGAGGAAGAGTGCAAAGCGCGCGACGCCACGTATGCGGCCCCGCTGAAGGTCAGCGTCCGCCTGCGCAACAAGGAGACCGAGGAGATCAAGGAGCAGGAGATCTTCATGGGCGATTTCCCGATCATGACGCCCAGCGGCACCTTCGTCATCAACGGCGCGGAGCGTGTCATCGTCTCGCAGATCGTGCGTTCCCCCGGCGTGTACTACGATAAAAAGACCGACAAGGCCTACAACTCCACCTACGGCACGACCGTCATCCCGTACCACGGCGCCTGGCTCGAGTATGAGACAGACCTCAACGACATCTTCAACTGCCGCATCGATAAAAACCGCAAGCTGCCCGTGACCTGGTTCATCAAGGCCATGGGCGCCTACAAGGCGGACAACCCGAACACCTGGCTGTCCTGTATCCCGGATATGACGACCGGCGTCGTCACGAACGAGCAGATCAAGGAAGTGTTCGACAACGACGCGCGCATCGTCGCCACGCTCGACAAGGACACCTGCAACTCCCGCGAGGAGGCGCTCGTCGAGATCTACCGCAAGCTGCGCCCGGGTGATCCCCCGACGGTCGAGAGTTCGGAGTCGCTGCTCGAGGGCCTGTTCTATGACCGCCGCCGCTACGACATTTCGAACGTCGGCCGCTATAAGTTCAACAAGAAGCTCGGCCTGCGCGGCCGTATCGCCGGCTTCGCGCTGGCGGCCCCGGTCGCCGATCCGATGACCGGCGAGATTATTGCCGAGGCGGGCGAGGTGCTCACGCGCGAGCGCGCCGAGGAGATTGCCGAGGCCGGCGTCAACGACGTCTATCTGGACGTGGACGGCAAGTCCGTCCGCGTGTTCGGCAACGGCATGGTCGACATGAAGCACTATGTTGACTTCGACCCCGCCGAGCTCGGCGTCAAGGAGCTCGTGCGCGGCGTGATCCTGCGTCAGCTCATGGAGCAGTACGAGGGCGACGCACTCAAGGAAGCCATCGAGGAGAACCTTGACCTGCTCATTCCGAAGCACATCATCGCGGACGATATGTTCGCGTCCATCAACTACCTGTGCTGCCTGGCACACGGCATCGGCGAGCCGGACGACATCGACCACCTCGGCAACCGCCGCGTGCGCAGCGTGGGCGAGCTGCTGCAAAACCAGTTCCGCATCGGCTTCAGCCGCATGGAGCGCGTGATCCGCGAGCGCATGACGCTGCAGGATCTCGACGTGGTCACCCCGCAGTCGCTCATCAACATCCGTCCCGTGACGGCCTCGATCAAGGAATTCTTCGGCAGCAGCCCGCTGTCCCAGTTCATGGACCAGACCAACCCGCTGGCAGAGCTGACGCACAAGCGCCGTATCTCCGCCCTCGGCCCCGGCGGCCTGTCGCGTGAGCGCGCGAGCTTCGATGTCCGTGACGTGCACTACAGCCACTACGGCCGCATGTGCCCGATCGAGACGCCTGAAGGCCCGAACATCGGCCTCATCAGCTACCTCGCGTCCTACGCCCGCGTGAATGAGTACGGCTTCCTCGTGACGCCGTTCCGCCGCGTGGAGAAGGGCACCTGCCGCGTGACCGACGACGTCGAGTACATGACGGCGGACGTTGAGGACCGCTACATCGTCGCGCAGGCGAGCGAGCCGGTCGACGAAAACGGCTGCCTCATCAACGAGCGTATCACCTGCCGCCACCGCGACGAGATCGTCGAGGTCGACCGCGACCGCGTCGACTACATCGACATTTCCCCGCGCATGATGGTCTCCATCGCAACGGCCATGATCCCGTTCCTGGAAAACGACGACGCGAACCGTGCCCTCATGGGCGCGAACATGCAGCGTCAGGCCGTGCCGCTGATGGTCACGGAGGCGCCGATCGTCGCTACCGGCATCGAGCACAAGCTGTGCGTGGACTCCGGCGTGGTCATCCTCGCCGAGGACGACGGTCTGGTCATGGCCGTCTCGGCCGACAGCGTCAAGGTGCGCTACGACAGCGGCGAGATCAAGGACTACAAGCTCATCAAGTTTGCCCGCTCCAACCAGGGCACCTGCATCAACCAGCGCCCGATCGTCGCCGTCGGCGACCGCCTGAGCAAGGGCGACGTCATTGCCGACGGCCCGGCCACCTCGCAGGGCGAGATCGCGCTCGGCAAGAACCTGCTGGTCGGCTTCATGACCTGGGAAGGCTACAACTACGAGGACGCCGTGCTCATCAACGAGCGTCTGGTCATGGAGGACGTTTACACCTCCATTCATATCGAAGAGTTCGAGTGCGACGCGCGCGACACGAAGCTCGGCCCCGAGGAGATCACCCGTGACATCCCCGGCGTCGGCGACGATGCGCTCAAGTATCTCGACGACCGCGGCATCATCTGCGTCGGCGCGGAGGTGCGCAGCGGTGATATTCTGGTCGGCAAGGTCACGCCGAAGGGCGAGACCGATCTGACCGCCGAGGAGCGCCTGCTGCGCGCTATTTTCGGCGAAAAGGCGCGCGAAGTCCGCGACACCTCGCTCAGGGTCCCGCACGGCGAGGCCGGCATCATCGTCGATGTCAAGCGCTTCACCCGCGAGAACAGCGATGAGATGTCCCCCGGCGTCAACGAGGTCGTGCGCGTCTACATCGCGCAGAAGCGTAAGATCTCCGTCGGCGACAAGATGGCCGGCCGCCACGGCAACAAGGGCGTCGTGTCCCGCATCCTCCCGCGCGAGGATATGCCGTACCTGCCGGACGGCACGCCGCTCGATATCGTCCTCAACCCGCTGGGCGTGCCTTCCCGTATGAACATCGGTCAGATGCTCGAGGTGCATCTGGGCTACGCGGCCCAGGCCCTCGGCTGGAAGGTCGCAACGCCGGTCTTTAACGGCGCCAATGAGGAGACCATCCGCGAGACGCTCAACAAAGCCGGCCTGCGCGAGGACGGCAAGAGCGTGCTGTACGACGGCCGCACCGGCCAGAAGTTTGATAACGACGTCACGGTCGGCTGGGTCTACTTCCTCAAGCTCCACCACCTTGTCGATGATAAGATCCACGCCCGCAGCACCGGCCCCTACAGCCTCGTTACGCAGCAGCCGCTCGGCGGCAAGGCGCAGTTCGGCGGCCAGCGCTTCGGCGAAATGGAAGTCTGGGCCCTCGAGGCCTACGGCGCGGCGTATACGCTGCAGGAGATCCTCACGGTCAAGTCCGACGACGTGACGGGCCGCGTCAAGACGTATGAAGCCATCGTCAAGGGCCACAACGTCCCGACCCCGGGCGTGCCCGAATCGTTCAAGGTTCTCGTCAAGGAGCTGCAGTCCCTGTGCCTGGACGTCAAGATCCTCGGCGAGGACGGTGAAGAGGTCGACCTCAAGGACGACGATGACGATGATTCCATCTACGGCGCAGGCGGCAAGGTGCTGCCCGACGACGAGATCACGATGGACGACGATCTGCCGAACGGCAAGGACGTCGACGCCGACGAGGCGGCCGAAGCAGGCTTTGAGATCCAGGACGAGGACAACGTCTTCGGTCTGCTGAACGACAGCTACACCATGGACTCCGATGATTCGGAGAACGTATAAGAAGGAGGCGGCAATACAATGAGTCATGCAACATTCAGCGCAATCCAGATCGGTATTGCTTCCCCGGAAAAGATCCGCGAATGGTCCTACGGAGAGGTCAAGAAGCCGGAAACCATCAACTACCGCACCCTGAAGCCTGAGCGCGACGGTCTGTACTGCGAACGCATCTTTGGCCCGACGAAGGACTGGGAGTGCCACTGCGGCAAGTATAAGAAGATCCGCTACAAGGGCAAGATCTGCGACCGCTGCGGCGTCGAAGTCACGCGCGCAAAGGTCCGCCGCGAGCGCATGGGCCACATCGAGCTGGCAGCGCCCGTGAGCCACATCTGGTACTTCAAGGGCATCCCGTCGCGCATGGGCCTGATCCTCGATCTGACCCCGCGCGTGCTGGAAAAGGTGCTATATTTCGGTGCGTACATCGTCACCGACCCCGGCATGACGCCGCTGCAGCGCTGCCAGATCCTGTCCGAAAAAGAGTACCGCGACATGCGCGAGAAGTATGAGGACGATTTTGAGGCCGGCATGGGCGCCGAGGCCATCAAAAAGCTCCTGCAGCAGATCGACTGCGCCAAGCTCTCCGAGCAGCTGCGCGCCGAGCTCGAGGAGGCCAGCGGCCAGAAGAAGGCGAAGATCGTCAAGCGTCTGGAGGTCGTCGAGGCCTTCCACCGCAGCGGCAACCGCCCGGAGTGGATGATTATTGACATCCTGCCGGTCATCCCGCCAGAGATCCGCCCCATGGTCCAGCTCGACGGCGGCCGTTTCGCCACGTCCGACCTCAACGACCTGTACCGCCGCGTCATCAACCGCAACAACCGTCTCAAGCGCCTCATGCAGCTCAATGCACCGGACATCATCGTCCGCAACGAGAAGCGCATGCTGCAGGAAGCCGTCGACGCCCTGATCGATAACGGCCGCCGCGGCCGCGCCGTCACCGGCGCCAACTCCCGCGCGCTCAAGTCCCTGTCCGATATGCTCAAGGGCAAGCAGGGCCGCTTCCGTCAGAACCTGCTCGGCAAGCGTGTCGACTACTCCGGCCGAAGCGTTATCGTCGTCGGCCCGGACCTGAAGCTGTATCAGTGCGGCGTGCCGAAGGAAATGGCCATTGAGCTCTTCCGCCCGTTCGTCATGAAAAAGCTCGTCGAGGACGGCGTTGCCAACAACATCAAGTCTGCCAAGAAGATGGTCGACAAGCAGCGCACCGAGGTCTGGGACGCACTCGAGGTCGTCATCAAGGACCACCCGGTCATGCTCAACCGCGCGCCGACGCTCCACCGTCTGGGCATCCAGGCGTTCGAGCCCGTGCTCGTCGAGGGCCGCGCGCTCAAGCTGCACCCCCTGTGCTGCACCGCATTCAACGCCGACTTCGACGGCGACCAGATGGCCATCCACGTCCCGCTGTCCGCAGAGGCGCAGGCCGAGGCGCGCATCCTCATGCTCTCGGCCAACAACCTCCTCCGCCCGCAGGACGGCCACCCCGTCACCGTGCCGACGCAGGATATGATCCTCGGCGCGTACTACCTGACCTACGTCCGCCTCGGCAAGGCCGAGAAGGGCGCCGAGCAGGTGTTCGTGACCGACGCCGGCGATACCGACCTGCCGGTCGATGAGATCGTTGACGCAGACGATTTCGTCGCCGCGCAGAAGAAGGCCGAGGCCGAGGGCGGCAAGCTCCCGAGCTATAAGCCGCTCAAGGTCTACCGCGACCCGAACGAGGCCATCATGGCCTACAACTATGGCGATGTCGGCCTGCATGCGCCGATCCTAGTGCGCGTCGCGCGCGAGGTCAACGGCGAGACGCTGCACCGCACGATCGAGACGACCGTCGGCCGCATCATCTACAACGAGCCCATCCCGCAGGACCTCGGCTATGTCGACCGTACCGATCCCGAGCACATGTTCGACCTTGAGGTCAGCTTCAAGGTCGGCAAGAAGCAGCTCGGCAAGATCATCGACCGCTGCATCGAGAAGCACGGCTTCACCATCGCAACGGAAGTGCTCGATAACGTCAAGGCCCTTGGCTACAAGTACTCCACCATCGGCGCCATTACGATCTCCATCGCGGACATGACCGTCCCGGAGGAGAAGAAGACCCTCATCTCCGCCACGGAGAAGAAGGTCATCGCGATCGAGAAGAAGTACAAGCGCGGCTTCATCACCGAGGACGAGCGCTACCGTCTGGCCGTGTCCGAGTGGGAAAAGACCACGAAGGACGTCACCTCGGCCCTGCAGAACTGCCTCGATGAATTTAACCCCATCTATATGATGGCGGACTCCGGCGCCCGTGGTTCCATGGCGCAGATCCGTCAGCTCGCCGGCATGCGCGGCCTGATCGCGAACACCGCCGGTAAGACCATCGAGATCCCGATCAAGGCCAACTACCGTGAAGGCCTGTCCGTCCTCGAGTACTTCATCTCGTCCCGAGGCGCGCGCAAGGGCCTGGCCGACACCGCGCTGCGTACCGCAGACTCCGGTTACCTGACCCGCCGTCTGGTCGACGTCTCGCAGGATGTCATCATCCGCGAGGAGGACTGCGGCACGACCGACGGCATCATGGCCCGCGCCGTGTTCGACAAGGGACAGGAAGTCCAGAGCCTTGGCGAGAGCATCCACGGCCGCTACCCGGCCGAGCCCGTCGTGTCGCCCAAGACCGGCGAGGTGCTGTTCGATACCGACCATATGCTCATGCCCAACGACGCCAAGGTGCTCGCCGAGCACGGCATCGAGGAGGTCAAGATCCGCAGCGTCATGACCTGCGAGGCGCGCAGCGGCGTCTGCGCCAAGTGCTACGGCATCAACCTGGCCATCGGCCAGCCGGTCAATGCCGGCGAGGCGGTCGGCGTTATCGCCGCTCAGTCCATCGGCGAGCCGGGCACGCAGCTGACCATGCGTACGTTCCACACCGGCGGCGTCGCCGGCGACGATATCACGCAGGGTCTTCCGCGTGTTGAGGAGCTGTTCGAGGCGCGCAAGCCGAAGAAGATGGCCACCCTCGCCGAGATCCCCGGCATCGTCAGCGTCGAGGAGACGAAAAAGACCTCCATCTACGCCGTCACGATCACGAACCCGGTCGACGGCGAGACCGTCACGTACAACCTGCCGTACTCTGCCGGCATCCTCGTTGCCAACGGCGACACGGTCACGAAGGGCCAGCCGCTCTCGAGCGGCGCATACAGCCCGCACGACGTGCTGCGCATCTGTGGCGTGGACGCCTGCCAGCAGTATATCATTCAGGAGGTCCAGAAGGTCTACCGTCAGCAGGGCGTTGACATCAACGATAAGCACATCGAGATCATCGTCCGTCAGATGATGCGCAAGGTCCGCGTCGATGATTCCGGCAGCACGGACCTGCTGTCCGGCGCCATCGTGGACCTGCACGAGTTCCGCGCGGCCAACCGCGCCATCGCCGAGCGCATCGCAGCAGGGGAGACCGACCTCGTGCCCGCAACGGCCGAGCATGTCCTCATGGGCATCACGAAGGCGTCGCTCGCCACGGAGAGCTTCCTGTCGGCCGCGTCCTTCCAGGAGACCACGAAGGTGCTCACCGACGCTGCCATCAAGGGCAAGATCGACCACCTCGTCGGCCTGAAGGAGAACGTCATCATCGGCAAGCTCATTCCTGCCGGCAGCGGCCTTGCCTGCTACCGCAACTTCGAGACGAATGAGGAGCCGGCGGCTCCCGCAGAGCCCGAGGACGACGGCGTGGATCTGTCCGATCTCGCCAACATCTCCAACGCGCTTTAAACGGCCAAATACCAATCGTTTCACCGGGATATGCCTGCATATCCCGGTGAAATTTTCGCTTCCGACTTGAATAAAAATGCTTGACGAATCTTGTGCAATATGCTAAAATCCTATTTTGCGTGGGCGTGCACCCACGGATTTGTCATGCCTGTGTAAAAAGCACAAAAATGGCCGGGATTTCCTGAAAATTTTCCGGCAGAATCACGGTTTATCCGGTGCTGTTTTCTGGCATCGTATAAATAGATCCATTTTCGAGGAAAGGAGGAAAACCATGCCTACTTTTAACCAGTTGGTGAGAAAGGGCAGAGAGAAAGTCACCTACAAGTCCACGTCTCCCGCCATGCAGAAGGGCCTCAACACCCTGAAGAACCGTGAGACCAATCTGAGTGCTCCTCAGAAGAGAGGCGTCTGCACTGCCGTGCGTACCTCTACCCCCAAGAAGCCGAACTCCGCGCTTCGTAAGATCGCCCGTGTGCGTCTGACCAACGGCTACGAGGTAACCGCCTACATCCCGGGCATCGGTCACAACCTGCAGGAGCATAGCGTCGTTATGATCCGCGGCGGCCGTGTCAAGGACCTTCCTGGCGTTCGTTACCACATCATCCGCGGCACGCTCGATACGCAGGGCGTTTCCGGACGTATGCAGGCCCGTTCCAAGTACGGTGCCAAGCGGCCGAAGGCAGGAAAGAAGTAAGTTCCAACAGCAAATTTTGCCCTGTTGTTAACTGATATATATGTATTCGTTAACCCCGGGGCGCAGACGGAGATGCACCGCATCTTCGAGTACCTGTGAAGTCATTTTTTAATGAAGGAGGGAAGTATAGTGCCCAGAAGAGGTAACGTTCCCAAAAGAGAAATTTTGCCGGATCCGATGTACAACAGCGTTCTGGTGACCAAGCTCATCAACAGCGTGATGCTCGACGGCAAAAAGGGTGTTGCTCAGAAGGTCGTGTACGATGCTTTTGACATCATCAAGGAAAAGACCGGCAAGGAGCCGCTCGATGCGTTTACCGAAGCCATGAACAACATCATGCCGAGCCTCGAAGTCAAGGCCCGCCGCGTCGGCGGCGCGACCTACCAGGTTCCTATGGAAGTGCGTCCTGAGAGACGCCAGACGCTCGGCCTGCGCTGGCTGACCGGCTATGCCCGCAAGCGCAGTGAAAAGACCATGAAGGAGCGCCTCGCAGGCGAGATCATGGATGCCTGCAACAACACCGGCGCTGCTGTGAAGAAGCGCGAAGACACGCACAAGATGGCCGAGTCCAACAAGGCGTTCGCACACTTCCGCTGGTAATCTTCCGACTAGGAGCTATCAATTATGCCCAGACAATATTCCCTTGAAAACACAAGAAACATTGGCATCATGGCGCACATCGACGCCGGTAAGACGACCACGACGGAACGTATTCTGTTCTACACGGGCGTCAACCACAAGCTCGGTGAGACCCATGAAGGCACCGCCACCATGGACTGGATGACGCAGGAGCAGGAGCGCGGCATCACGATCACGAGCGCTGCGACCACTTGCTTCTGGAAGGGCAACCGCATCAACATCATCGACACCCCGGGCCACGTCGACTTCACCGTTGAGGTCGAGCGCAGCCTGCGCGTGCTTGATGGCTGCGTGACGGTCCTTTGTGCCAAGGGCGGCGTGGAGCCGCAGTCCGAGACGGTCTGGAGACAGGCTGACCACTACAATGTTCCCCGCATGATCTACATCAACAAGATGGACATCATGGGCGCGAACTTCTACAACGTTGTCGACATGGTGCACGAGCGCCTGCGCTGCAACGCTGTTCCGATCCAGCTGCCGATCGGCTCCGAGGCGGACTTCCGCGGCATCATCGACCTGATCGAGATGAAGGCGGACGTCTACTACGACGATCTTGGCAAGGATATGCGCGTCGAGGAGATCCCCGAGGACATGCGCGCCGAGGCTGAAGAGTACCGCACGCAGCTCCTTGAGGCCGTCGCCGATTTCGATGACGAGATCATGGAGATGTATCTGGAAGGTGAGGAAGTCCCCACCGAAAAGATCAAGGCGGCCATCCGCAAGGCCACGACGCAGGTCAAGTTCGTCCCGATCGTGTGCGGCACGTCCTACAAGAACAAGGGCGTGCAGAAGCTGCTGGATGCCATCGTCGATTATATGCCGTCCCCGCTGGACATCCCGCCGATTACCGGCACGGTGCCCAAGACGGATGAGGTCGAGCACCGCGCCGCGGACGATTCCGCGCCGTTCTCCGCTCTGGCCTTCAAGATCATGACCGACCCGTACGTCGGCCGTCTGGCGTTCTTCCGTGTCTATTCCGGCACGATCGAAGCCGGCAAATCCGTCCTGAACTCCACCAAGGGCCAGCGCGAGCGTCTGGGCCGCATCCTTTTGATGCATGCCAACCACCGCGAGGATATCACGCAGGTCTATTCCGGTGACATCGCGGCGGCGGTCGGCCTCAAGAATACGACGACCGGCGATACGCTCTGCGACGAAAAGTACCCAATCGTGCTCGAGTCGATGGAGTTCCCGGAACCGGTCATCCGCGTAGCAATCGAGCCCAAGACCAAGGCCGGGCAGGAGAAGATGGACATCGCCCTCGGCAAGCTTGCCGAGGAAGACCCCACCTTCAAGGCCTACACGGACGAGGAAACGGGCCAGACCATCATCGCCGGCATGGGCGAGCTCCATCTGGAGATCATCGTCGATCGCCTTCTGCGCGAGTTCCGCGTCGAGGCGAATGTCGGCAGACCTCAGGTCTCCTATAAAGAGACCATCACCAAGGCCGCTACGGTGGACACGCGCTACGCGCGCCAGACCGGCGGCAAAGGCCAGTTTGCACACGTCAAGCTCATGGTGGAACCCAACGAACCCGGCAAGGGCTACGAGTTCATCAACCAGATCACCGGCGGTGCGATCCCGAAAGAGTTTATCCCCTGTGTGGATCAGGGCATCCAGGGCGCGATGCAGGCCGGCGTGCTTGCGGGCTACGAGGTCGTGGACGTGAAAGTCACGCTGCTCGACGGCTCGTATCACGAGGTCGACTCGTCCGAGATGGCGTTTAAGATCTGCGGCAGCATGGCATTCAAGGAGGCCTGCCAGAAGGCTGGCCCGACGCTCCTCGAGCCCATCATGAAGGTCGTCGTTACGGCGCCGGAAAGCTATATGGGCGACGTCATGGGCGATATCAATGCCCGCCGCGGTCAGATCGCCGGCACGGACATCCGCAACGGTGCGGCGATCGTCACTGCAAACGTGCCGCTGGCATCCATGTTCGGCTATGCGACCGACCTGCGCAGCAAAACGCAGGGCCGCGCGACCTACAGCATGGAGCCCAGCCACTTCGTAGAGCTGCCGAAGTCTCTTCAGGAGAAGATCATCCACGGCAGCAACTGACCTGCGCAACCGGCACAATGTGCCTTATAAGAGAGTAAGTCACGACATTATTTTAGAATTAGGAGGATATTCTAATGGCAAAGCAGATGTACAATAGAACCAAGCCCCATGTCAATATCGGCACCATCGGCCATATCGACCACGGCAAGACCACCCTGACCGCTGCGATCACCAAGGTTCTGTCCCTGGCTGACCCGAACAGCGCCGAGTTCGCCGCCTACGACCAGATCGATAAGGCTCCGGAAGAAAAGGCTCGTGGCATCACGATCAACACCGCTCACGTTGAGTACCAGACCGACGACCGCATCGGCGCCGACGGCACCGAGATCAAGGGCCGCCACTATGCGCATGTTGACTGCCCGGGCCACGCCGACTATATCAAGAACATGATCACCGGCGCTGCTCAGATGGACGGCGCGATCCTCGTTATCGCTGCTTCCGACGGCCCGATGGCTCAGACCCGTGAGCACCTGCTGCTCGCCCGTCAGGTTAACGTTCCGTACGTGCTGGTGTTCCTGAACAAGGTCGACCAGGTCGACGATCCCGAGCTGCTTGAGCTCGTTGAGATGGAAGTCCGCGAGCTGCTCGACAAGTATGACTTCCCGGGCGACGACACCCCGATCATCAAGGGCTCCGCTCTGAACGCTCTGATCTCCGAGTCCACCGATCCGAAGGCCCCCGAGTATGCCTGCATCTGGGAGCTCATGGACGCTGTTGACACCTGGATCAAGACTCCGGACCGCGCTGCTGACAAGCCGTTCCTGATGCCCATCGAGGACGTGTTCACCATCTCCGGCCGCGGCACCGTCGTTACCGGCCGTGTCGAGCGTGGCACCGTCAAGGTTGGCGATAAGGTTGAGATCGTCGGCATCAAGGAGACTCAGGAGACCACCGTCACCGGCACCGAGATGTTCCACAAGACCCTCGAGTTTGCCGAGGCTGGCGACAACGTCGGCTGCCTGCTCCGCGGCATCGACAAGAAGGGCGTCGAGCGTGGCCAGGTCCTCGCTGCTCCGAAGTCCATCCACCCCCACACCAAGTTCAAGGGCCAGGTTTACGTCCTGTCCAAGGAAGAGGGCGGCCGTCACACCCCGTTCTTCAACAACTACCGTCCCCAGTTCTACTTCCGTACCACCGACGTGACCGGCGTCATCAACCTTCCCGAGGGTGTTGAGATGTGCATGCCCGGCGATAACGTCGACATGGACGTCGAGCTGATCACCCCGATCGCGATCGAGGTCGGCCTGCGCTTCGCTATCCGTGAAGGCGGCCGTACCGTTGGTTCCGGTGTTGTCATCGCCATCAACGAGTAATTCCAGCTTTCTGAATTCCTCTCCGGCTTCGGCCGGGGAGGAATTTTTTGTTTTTCGATAAAAATGCGTTTTTAATAATTGCTTCCTATATTTCGTGGTGAAAAAAGACTCCGGGCACCGCGCCGATGGGATGTGGGCGCCCATGTCCGACATTTTGCCGGCACCTTTTCCATGTATGCTTGCTTGGAACGCAAAGGAGGCAAAATCCTATGAAACAAATGCGCAAGACGTTGAGTCTGATATGGCCCTCGTGCTGGTATTCAGTCTCGCTGCGGTCCCGGCTTTCGCGGCAGACACGGAAGCGGAGAGCAGCACATCCGACACGGCCTATGGCCAGCAGCACAACGGTCTGCTCAGCGAGATCCTGAGCCAGATCGGCATCGCGAACGACGATAACTTTATCCACGGCATCGTCGGCGTGAACATCAAGGACCTGGTCGATCACATCGGCAGCGACAGCAATTTCACCCACGGCATCGTGCGCGTGACGGTCGGCGATCTGTTCAAGAACATCGCCAGCAACAGCAACTATACGCACGGCATTGTGACCGTGGTCGATAACCGCATCAACATCAATTTCGGCCTCGCCTTCCAGGATGCGCAGCAGAACGCGAGTGGGGAGACCGCTCGCACGTTCCTGACCGAGCTACTCACGGATGCCGGCATGACCAAGATCCAGAGCAGCGGCATCGTCAGCGACATCGCGGCCGGTACGCTCAGCGAGGATCAGGCGTCCGCCCTGGTCGATCAGCTCGCTGCGACTGGAAAGATCAGCCTGACGGACATCACGACCCTGCTTGGCAGCCTGACGGACAGCGGCCTGCTCGATGTCAGCACGGCGGCCCAGCTGCTCTACGAGCTCATGACCGAGCAGGCGCACAAGCAGTACGACTGCAGCGACAACGATTTCAGTGACGTTCCGGCCGGCCAGTGGTACACGGTCGCGGTCAGCACACTGGCCAACGTCGGCGCCATTACCGGCTGCGGCGACGGTACCTTCCAGCCGAGAAAGTCGATCAGCCGCGCGGAATTCGTGACCATTCTCACCGGGATCTATGGTGAGGATACAACGAAAGGCATGCCGTTTTCCGACGTGGGCCGCAGCTGGTACTATGATGCGGTCGCCACGGCCTACGCCAACGGCTGGGTCAGCGGCTACACGGACGGCACCTTCCGCCCGAACCAGACCATCACCCGCGCCGAGGCGGTCGTCATCCTCAACAGCGTGCTCGGCCGCAGCTGCGACCTGACGTATGTGCAGGCCAATGCGCAGGCAGCGCTGCACTTTACGGATATCACGCCGGGCGCATGGTACTACGCCGACGTCATCGAGGCATCGGTCGCCCACACCTATACGAAGCAGGACGACGGCACGGAGCGCTGGACGGCGCTCGCCTGACCCCCAAAAACAGCAAACTCCCGGCACATTCGTGCCGGGAGCTTTTTGCACCCTTTACCGCAGACCGTGCATGAAGCCGTCCATGGCCGTCGCGTGGATGTCGCCGCCGATGACGCGGTTGCGGTAGACAAACAGCTGCGCGAGCACGGTGTCCGTCGAGCCCTCGTAGTTCGTCACGCGGTAGGTATAGGCCGTGCATGTCTCGCCGGCGTAGGTGGACAGGTCAAAGCCCTGCTGCTTTTGCAGGGCGTTGTAATCGCCGAACACGCCGCTGAACACGCGCGGAATCACGATCTCCTGCATCGTTTCGGTCGCGGGGTCCGCCTCCCAGCCGAGCGCCTGTAGATAGGCGATGCGCCCGTCGGTCGTCGTGACGTTGTAGTGCGCCGAGAGCACGCCGTCATTGCTGCGCCAGATAACGGCCAGCGCCAACAGCATGGCCAGACCGATGAGCGCGAACACGACGGTCCGTCTTGTCCAGTGAAAGGATTTGAGCTTCATAACCACACCTCGGAACAAGCCTATTCAAATTTGCCGCCGGATATGTTATAATGAAGCCAAATGTCCGCAAAGGAGGGGCGCGCGTGATCCGTCTGGACAAATATCTGGCCGATACCGGCGCCGCTTCCCGGCGCGAGGCCAAGGCGTATATCCGCCGCGGCGAGGTCACGGTCGACGGCGTGCCCGCCCGCGCACCGGAGCAGAAGATCGCGGAAACGGCGGTCGTCTGTCTGCGCGGCCAGCCCCTGCGTTATCAGACATATCATTACTACATGCTCCACAAACCCGCCGGCGTCCTCACCGCGACGGCCGACCGCAGCCAGCCAACGGTGCTTGACCTGTTCCCGCCGGAACTGCGGCGCTTCGGGCTCGTGCCCGCCGGGCGGCTCGATAAGGACACGACCGGTCTGCTGCTCGTCACGGACGATGGGGACTATGTTCACCGCGTCATCACGCCGAAAAAGCATGTGCCAAAGGTCTATTTCGCGCGCACGGACGGGCAGCCGACGGATGCGGATGCAGAGCGCTTCGCGCAGGGCGTTGTCCTCGGCGACGGGACGCAGTGCCTGCCCGCCCGGCTGGAGCTCCTGCCGGAGCAGGGGGGCTGCCGCGTCACGGTTTATGAGGGGAAATACCACATGGTCAAGCGGATGCTCGCCGGCTGCGGGACGCCCGTTTTGCAGCTGCACCGCCTGTCGATCGGGGCGCTGACGCTCGATCCCGCGCTGTCCCCGGGCGCTTACCGGGAACTGAGCCCGGAAGAGGCAATGCTCGTTTTTATGCTGCCAACTTCGTGATAATTAACAAAAGTTCGGGAAATTATCCGACTAACTCACGAAATTTCGAAAATTATTCACAAAAAACGACCATTTTTCTATTGAAAAATGCACATAAATCGGCTATTATGTAAAGTAGGAAATTGGTAGGTGCTGTGGGAGACTGCGGCGGCCGTTCGTAGGAGGAAAAGATATGTCGAGCAGAATTTTTCAGGGCGTGATCGTTCAGATGAAAGACGCCACCACGCGCTGCATCGGTGTCGTGGACGAGCAGGGGTTTGTCATTGCCTGCAGTGAGCTTTCGATGATCGGCTCGCGTCTGGATGACTTTCAGACCGCAGCGGGCGAAGTGCAGGAGCAGCTGTTTGCAACGGACACGCGCACGTATAAGATCCTGTCTGCCAGCACGGCGCGCTTTGAGTATGCCGTGTTCGTCGAGGGCAATGACCAGACGGCGCGCAGCATCTGCATTCTCGCAGCCATCGGCATGACGGAGGCCAGCACAAACTTTGAGGAAAAGCACAACAAGGCTGCTTTCGTCAAAAACATCATTTCGGACAACATTCTCCCCGGCGACGTGTATGTGCGCGCCAAGGAGCTGCATTTTACCACCGACGTGCCGCGCGCCGTGCTGCTGGTGCGTCAGGTGAACGTGACGGATATCGCCGTGCTCGAGCTGATCCAGAACATGTTCCCGGACCGGCAGCATGATTTTGTGCTCAGCGTGAGCGAGTCGGACATCGTCGTCATCAAGGAAATGACACCGGACGAGACCTCGGAGGATATCTGCGCGCTGGCCGAGAGCATCGAGCGCGCCGTGCACACCGAGCTGCACGTGCAGACGGTCATCGGCATCGGTACGACGGCCAACCACCTGCGCGAGCTGGCTGACCGCTACAAGGAGGCGCAGGTCGCCATCGAGGTCGGCAAGGTGTTTGAAAACGAGAAGCCGGTCATTCATTACGATAACCTCGGCATCGGCCGCATCATTTATCAGCTGCCGACGACGCTGTGCGAGATGTTCCTGTCCGAAGCGTTCAAGAAAAACCCCATCGAGGCACTCGATGAGGACACGCTCGACACGATCAATCGCTTCTTTGAGAACAACCTCAACGTTTCGGAGACGGCGCGCAAGCTCTACGTCCATCGAAACACTTTGGTATACCGGTTGGAGAAAGTCAAGAAGATCACGGGCCTGGATCTGCGCGAGTTTGAGGATGCGATCCTCTTCAAGGTCGCGGTCATGGTAAAGAAATACCTCGACTCTCAGAACACTGCCAAGTTCTGAGCGCTTACCCGGGCGGGCGTAAGCCCAACATATTGGAGGACATCTTATGGTTCAAATGAACGATGTGAAGATGGTCTACGGAAACACGGAGGCTGCGGCCCTCAACGGTATCTCGTTTACGATCAATGAGGGCGAGTTTGTGTTTCTGGTCGGACCGTCCGGCTCCGGCAAGACGACGATCATCAAGCTGATCACCGGCGAGCTGAGCCCCACATCCGGACAGATCACGGTCAACGGCTTTGACATGCAGGGCATCAAGCGCCGCAAGCTGCCGAAGCTGCGCCGGACACTGGGCGTCATTTTTCAGGATTTTCGCCTGATCGACAAGATGACGGTGTATGAAAACGTTGCGTTTGCCATGCGCGTGGTGGGGGCGTCCAATAAGGAGATCCGCCGCCGCGTGCCGCAGGTGCTCGAGCTGGTCGGCCTGGCCGACCGGGAAAAGCGCTTCCCGGCGGAGCTTTCCGGCGGCGAGCAGCAGCGCGTGGCCATCGCCCGCGCGCTCGTGAACAATCCGCGCATGATCATCGCGGACGAGCCGACCGGCAACCTCGACCCGGCGCGCAGCCTGGAGCTGATGCTGCTGCTGGAGAAGATCAACGAGCTCGGCACCACGGTCCTCGTGGTGACGCACGAAAAGGAACTGGTCGACGCTTTTTCCAAGCGCGTCATCTCCATCGACGCCGGAAGAGTCATCAGTGACGGATTGGACGGGTACTACGGATATGAAGCTGAATAGATTCAACTATCTGATGGCGCAGGGCGTGAAAAACATCTTCACGCACGGTTTCATGTCCTTCGCGTCGATCACGATCATCATCGCGTGCCTGCTCATCATGGGCAGCTTCTCGCTGCTGACGCTCAACATTGACGCGAACATCGACCGCCTGCAAAACCAGAACGAGGTCATCGCCTACGTCGATGAGACGCTCACGGAGGATGAGGCCCGGGCCATCGAGCCCAAGGTCGCTGCGGTGGCGAATGTCGCATCGGTCGAGTTCGTCACGCGCGAGCAGGCCATGCAGACGTTCGAGGCCGAGTATGACTCCGACCTCTTTGACAACATTGACGCGTCGGTCTTTCGCCACCGCTACGTTGTGACGCTTGACGACTTGTCGCTCATGAAGGACACGCAGGCCGCGCTGAAAAATGTGGACGGCATCGCCGATGTCACGGCGCACCTGGACTACGCGGAAAACTTCATCACGTTCCGGAACATTGTGAGCGTTGTCTCCGTCGTTTTGATCGTGATCCTCATCGCGGTGTCCCTGTTTATCATGACCAACACCATCAAGCTGGCCACGTTCGGCCGGCGTGAAGAGATCGCCATCATGAAGATGGTCGGTGCGACGAATGGCTTCATCCGTCTGCCGTTCGTGGTCGAGGGCCTTGTGCTCGGCCTGGTCGGCGGTCTGGTCGCGTTCCTGCTCCAGTGGGGACTCTACAGCCTGATCGTCAGCAAGATCATGTCCACCATGGCGGCCGGCATCATCACGGTGCTCCCGTTTGCATCCGTGGCGCTGCCGCTGCTGCTGGTGTTCCTCGGCGTGGGTGTGCTCGTCGGCGTGTTCGGCGGCCTCACGGCCATTCGCAACTATCTGAAAGTCTAAGGAGGAAATCGAATGAAGATGAATCGCAAAGTCGTTCGATCTGTCATTTGTGTGCTGCTCGCGCTGATCTTTGTCATCTCGCTCATGACGGCACTGATCCCGACCAACGCCAGCGCGGCGTCTCAGTCGGAGATCAACCAGCTCACGCAGCAGCGCAAAGAGCTGCAGGCCAAGCAGAAAGAGCAGCAGAAGCTCATCAACAACCTGCGCTCCAAGAAAGCCAGCGTGGTGGATCAGAAAGCCGCGCTCGACCAGGAAAACGATCTGGCTGAGCAGGAGATCGCGCTCGTCAAGGAGCAGATCACGGCCTATGACCAGCAGATCGAGGACAAGGGCGTTGAGCTCGAGGCTGCCAAGCAGGAAGAAGAGGCCCAGACGGTCCGCTTCCGCAGCTGTGTGCGCCACCTCGAGGAGTACGGCCAGATGTCCTACATCGCCATCCTGCTCGAGGCGACCAGCCTGTCCGACCTCCTTGCCCGCATGGACATGGTCGGTGAGGTCATTGCATATAATAAGCAGGTGCAGGCCGACATGACGGCCGCCCGTGAAAAGGTTGAGACCGTCAAGGCGGAGCTTGAGGATGCCCGCACCGAGCTGCAGGATAAGCAGTCCGAGCTTGAGACCAAGCAGGTCGCGCTGCAGCAGAAGGTTGCGGAGGCCAATTCGCTGCTGGCCAGTCTGGAATCGGATATCAACGCCTACAAGAGCGTCTACGACCAGTATGAGCAGCAGCAGAAAAATGTCCAGTCGCAGATCGACAAGCAGGTCGCGGATCTGCGCCGTCAGGAGCAGCAGCAGCAACAGCAAAACCCGAATTATGACCCGGGCAAAGCCAACGGCTCCACCGGCACCATGATGTGGCCGTGCCCGTCCTGCCACTACATCACCTCGCAGTTCGGCTGGCGCTACCACCCGATTTATCATACGCAGAAGTATCACTCCGGCGTGGACATCGGCGCAAGCTACGGCGCGACCATTGTCGCGGCCGACGGCGGTACGATCATCACGGCCGGCTCCGTGTCCGGTTACGGCAACTGCGTCGTCATCAACCATGGCAACGGCATCACCACACTCTATGGCCACATGAGCTCCATCGCGGTGTCCGTCGGTCAGAAGGTCTCCAAGGGTCAGACGATCGGCTATGTCGGCTCGACCGGCAACTCCACCGGCCCGCATCTGCACTGGGAAGTCACGGTCAACGGCGTGCGTCAGAACCCGCTCAATTATGCGAGCTGATCGGACATATTTTGACTGAATGAAACTGCCGGGCAGCCGGAAAATGGCTGCCCGGCTCGTCTGCTGCATTGGGGACTGCCCGGTGCGGGCAGCAAATGGATCCGGAGGGATAGCATGGACGAACACAAGCCACAGGAACAGGCACCGGAAAAAGTGCCCGCCCGCAGAAAAAGCGGCAGAATACACGGCTGGAAGGCGAGTATTCTTGCCTGTGTGATCTGCATTCTGGTCACTGCACTGGTCACGTCGCTGATCTTCGTCGGCAAATTCGGCGGCAGCAGCAACTATAAGCTCGCGCTGAAGTTTGCACAGGTCAAGCAGGTCGTGGACAAAGACTATATCGGCGACGCGGACGACACGGCCATCAGCGACGCTTCGTCGAGCGCGATCATCAGCGCCATCGGTGATAAATGGAGCTATTACATGACGGCCGAGGAATACAAGGCCTACCAGATGTACTCCAACAATGAGTACGCCGGCATCGGCGTGACGATCCAGCTCGACGATAAGACGAAGGGCTTTCGCATCACGGCGGTGACGAGCGATTCGCCCGCGGCAAAAGCCGGCCTCAAGCAGGGCGACATCATCACGGCGATCGACGGGGAGGATGTCACGGGCAAGACGCTCTCGGACGTGCAGAGCACCATCCGCGCCAAGCTCAACAAAACGCTCAAGCTCACCATCCAGGATTCTGCCGGCAAGAGCCAGACCGTCACACTCGACTGCACGGTCATCTACACCGACCCCGTGACGTATAAGCTCATGGACAACGGCGTCGGCTATATCCAGATCCGCAACTTTGAGACCGGCGGCGGCAGCCGTGCCGTGCAGGCGGTCGATAAGCTGCTCGACCTCGGCGCAAAGTCGCTTGTGTTAGACCTGCGCGATAACCCTGGCGGCCTGCTCTCGGAGCTCATCACGATCCTGGACCACCTGCTGCCGCAGGGCGACCTGTTCGTGAGCGTCGACGGCAACGGGAAAGAGACCGTCACGCAGAGCGACAGCGTCTGCGTCAAGGTGCCGATGACGGTCATCGTCAACGGTAACACCTACAGTGCGGCGGAGTTTTTCGCGGCCGCGCTGCAGGAGTATGACTGGGCGACCATCGTCGGTCAGAACACGACCGGTAAGGGCCGCAGCCAGACGACCATCGCGCTCCCGGACGGCAGCGCCGTGCACATCTCGAGCCGGAAATATCTCACGCCCAACCGCGTGGACCTGTCCGAGCAGGGCGGCCTTGTGCCGGATATCGTCGTGGCCCCGGCCGCGGACAGCGAGGTCGATGTGCAGCTCGAGGCGGCCATCGCCGCGCTGCGATGAATCAAATCGTAAACACGAAAAATTTCAATGATATAAGGAGACGGATTATGGCGATCGACAGCAGATATAAGATGAGTCAGGAGCGTCTGGACACGCTCAAGGAAGAACTGCACTACCTCGAGACGACCCGCGAGAAGGAAGTCGCGGAGCTCATCAAGGAGGCGCGCTCGTTCGGTGACCTGTCGGAGAACAGCGAGTACGACGAGGCCAAAACGGAGCAGGGCAAGCTCTACTCCCGCATTGCCGAGATCACGGACCTGATCGAGAACGCCGAGGTCGTGGAGAAGGTCGAAGTCGCGGCGGACGTCGTGACCATCGGCAGCCGTGTGCGCGTGCTCGATGTCGATGAGGACGTGGAAGAGGAGTACACCATTGTCGGCTCGCAGGAGGCCAACCCCATGGAAGGCTGCATTTCGGACGACAGCCCGTTCGGCTTTGCGCTCAAGGGCCACAAAGTCGGCGAGACCGTCACGGTCGCAGCCCCGGTCGGCGAGCTGCAGTTCAAGATCATCGCCGTCGAAAACGAAGACTGAGGAGTCCATCATGAACGAAGAGAGAAAGAACCAGCAGGCGGCGGCAGAGCCGTCCCTGTCCGAGATCCTTCAGGTGCGCCGTGACAAGCTCAAGGCGCTGCAGGATGCCGGGCGCGACCCCTTCACGCAGACACGTTTTGCGCGCAGCGCCTATTCGGCCGACATCAAGAACGATTTTGATGCCTATGACGGCAAAACGCTGCAGGCCGCCGGCCGCATCATGTCCAAGCGCGGCATGGGCAAGGCCATCTTCTGCGACATTCAGGACGACCGCGGCCAGATCCAGCTCTACGTCCGCAAGGACGCCGTGACGGAGCAGGAGTTTGCCGATTTCCGTAAGTATGACATCGGCGACATCATCGGCGTGAGCGGCTATGCGTTCAAGACCAAGACGGGGGAGATCTCCATTCACGTGCAGCAGGTAACGCTGCTCAGCAAGTCCCTGCGCCCGCTGCCGGAGAAGTTCCACGGCATGACGAACACGGAACTGCGCTACCGCCAGCGCTACGTGGATCTCATCATGAACCCCGAGAGCAAGCGCAATTTCCAGATCCGCAGCCGGTTCGTGGCCTACCTGCGCCGCTATCTGGACGGTCTGGGCTTCATGGAGGTCGAGACCCCCGTGCTCAGCCCCATCGCCGGCGGCGCGACGGCGCGCCCGTTCATCACGCACCACAACACGCTTGATATTGATATGTATATGCGCATTGCGACCGAGCTGCACCTCAAGCGCCTGATCGTCGGCGGCATTGAGCGCGTGTACGAGGTCGGCCGCATCTTCCGCAACGAGGGCATGGACACCAAGCACAACCCGGAGTTCACGACCTGTGAGCTCTATCAGGCCTACACCAACCTCGACGGCATGATGGACATCCTCGAGGGCATCCTCTCCGGCGCGGCCAAGGAGATCCTTGGCACGTATCAGCTCCAGTGGCTGGGCCACGACGTGGACCTCACGCCGAGCTGGCGCCGCGTGACCATGGCCGACGCCGTCAAGGACGTCACGGGGGCCGACTTTATGGCCATCATTGGCGACGCGGACGCGGCGGTCGCCCTCGCCAAGAGCGTGGGCGTGGACATGGAGAATGTCGCCCGCACGTGGGGCAACGCGCTCTATGAGACGTTTGACCAGAAGGTCGAGTCCACGCTCATCCAGCCGACCTTCATTACCATGTACCCCGTGGAGGTCAGCCCGCTGGCCAAGCGCAGCCCCGAGCAGCCCGCGCTCACCGAGCGCTATGAGATGTTCATCTGCGGTTGCGAGATGGGCAACGCCTTCTCCGAGCTCAACGACCCCATCGACCAGTATCAGCGCTTCAAGGCGCAGGCCGAAAAGCGCGCCCACGGCGACGAAGAGGCCAACATGATGGACGAGGACTTCGTCATGGCGCTCGAATACGGCATGCCGCCCACCGGCGGCCTGGGCTTCGGCATTGACCGCTGCGCCATGCTGCTGTGCGGCGCAAGCTCCATCCGCGACGTGATCCTGTTCCCGACAATGAAGTCCTTACCGAACGACAAGTAAGAAAACCCCAGTATTTATGC